>Ga0172381_10003582_pt1 | contig 16388 bp, 29 predicted proteins | sample Leawel6488metaG_FD_119754 | JGI IMG/M metagenome (GOLD analysis project Ga0172381, IMG submission 119754) | Leachate microbial communities from a municipal landfill in Southern Ontario, Canada - Leachate well 64-88 metaG | ecosystem: Engineered > Solid waste > Landfill > Unclassified | place... | reverse complement strand
TCGACATCAAATTATAAAGGAGGTAAGACTGATGAAATCAATCATTGGACGTAAAATGGGCATGACGCAAGTCTTTGCTGAAGACGGCACCATGTACGCAGTCACCGTCATTGAAGTCTTACCAAACGTTGTCACCCAACTTAAGACGGCCGACAAAGATGGCTATGTAGCTGTGCAAGTCGGTTACGAAGAAAAGCGTGAATCACGCGCTAACAAATGTGAAAAAGGACACTTTGCAAAAGCTAATGTGACTCCTAAGAAACATTTGGCTGAAATTAAGGGCGACGAACTGGCTTCTTACAAAGTCGGAGACGCAATTGCCGCTGATTTATTTAAAGCGGGAGAAATTGTCGATGTCATCGGCGTGTCTAAGGGCAGAGGCTTCCTCGGCTCCATTCAACGCTATGGACATAAAATTGGACCTAAGGGTCACGGCTCTGGTTATCACAGAGGTTTGGGCTCAATGGCGATGAATGGCCGTCCCAACAACCGTGTTCTTCCTGGAAAGAAGATGGCTGGTCACCACGGAAACGAAAGTGCCACCATTCTTAATCTCTTGGTCGTTAAAGTCGACGCCGAGAAAAATTACATCTTAGTTAAAGGATCAATACCTGGTCCGAAAAAGGCGCTTGTCACGATTCGCAGCGCCGTCAAAGTACAACTTGGCCAAAAGCAAATCGTTAAAGACTTAATTAATCGCATACCCGCGGTTGAGGAAGTAAAAGAAGAAGTCGCTCCGGTTGCTCCTGTAGTTAATGAAGCGCCGGTAGTTGAAGAAGCGAAAGGAGAATAATCATGGCTGAAGTTAAAAAAGTCAGTGTCCCAGTTTACAACCAACTGGGTGAGAAAGTCTCCACCGTTTCCTTAAAAGGTGAAGTCTTCGATGTCGAAGTTAATAAAACCGCGATGTTTGATGCCGTCAACGTCTATCGTGCAAACATGCGTCAAGCAACTTCAAAAACCAAAAAGCGCGATGAAGTATCAGGCGGTGGCAAAAAACCCTGGCGCCAAAAAGGCACAGGACGGGCCCGGGCTGGTAGCTCACGCTCGCCCATCTGGGTTGGAGGCGGTGTTGCCTTTGGTCCAACCGGCGAACAAAATTACACCCTACAACAAAACAAAAAAGAACATCGTCTCGCGCTTAAGTCAGCGTTAACCCTCAAAGTCAAAGACGGCCTCAAAGTCGTCGATAACCTCGAGTTAAAAGAGATTAAGACAAAATCATTCATTGATATCGTCAAAGCTCTTAAAGCCGAAGGCCGAATCCTCGTCGTCTTAATAGAAGTCGAAGAAAACCTCGCCCTTAGCGCTCGCAACTTGACCAACGTGACGATTACCGTTCCAACAAACGTATCCGTCTATGATTTGTTAAATAATCAATCGGTGATTATGAGCAAAGCAGCGGTCAAAGCTCTCGAGGAGGTGCTCATCTAATGGCTACAAAGAAAAAACCAGAAGCGAAGAAAGTCGAAAAGCGGTTCGCAAGAGCAACTTTACAAGACTTCGATACAATTCTTCGCCCCGTCATCACTGAAAAGACGATGGCGCTCATGCAAGAGCAAAATCAGGCGACCTTCAGAGTTGCCCCCAATGCTAATCGCACACAAATTAAGTTAGCCTTCGAACGCGTGTTCGGAGTCAAAGCTACGGAAGTTCGTATTCTAAACGTTCTTCCCAAAAGTACCCGTCGGGGTGGCCGCTATGAAGGCAAAATCTCCGGGTATAAGAAAGCGATCGTTACTGTCGCCGAAGGCGAAGCACTCGATCTCTTCAAGGAATAGCCCTCGTGGCTCATTATAGGAGAAATTAAATGTCAATCAGAAGTTATAAACCGACGACACCAAGCCGTCGTAACATGACGAACTCGACGTTTGAAGAAATCACTAAAAGCACTCCTGAAAAAAGTCTCGTTACAAAATTAACGAAGACCGGCGGAAGAAATAACCAAGGTGTTATTACCACGCGTCACATCGGTGGAGGCCATAAGCGCAAATACCGCATAATCGATTTCAAGAGAAACAAAGATGATATCGTCGCCATCGTCAAAGCTGTTGAATATGATCCTAATCGTAACGCCAACATCTGCCTTGTCAGTTATCTAGACGGCGAGAAAAGATACATTCTGGCACCCAAAGACTTAAAAGTTGGCGATCGCATCGTCTCAAACAAAGTCGCCGACATTCAAATCGGTAACGCCATGGAACTTGGTAACATTCCCGAAGGTAGCGTCGTTCACAACGTTGAACTAAGTCCCGGAAAAGGTGGACAACTATGTCGCGCCGCGGGTACGAGCGCTCAAGTTCTAGGTAAAGAAGGCAAATATGTCATCGTTCGTCTCGCTAGTAGCGAAATGCGTAAGATATTACAAACCTGCCGTGCCACGATTGGAAGTGTTGGAAACGAAGACTATGCTCTCATCAATAAAGGCAAAGCTGGCAAAACCCGCTGGCAAGGCACCCGTCCAACCGTCCGCGGTTCAGCCATGAATCCGGTCGATCACCCGCATGGTGGTGGTGAAGGTAAATCACCAGTTGGCCGTGACGCACCGCGTACCCCGTGGGGTAAACGCGCTCTCGGCGTTAGAACAAGAAAATCCAAGAAAGCATCGACCAGACTCATCGTCAGACGTCGCAATGCTAAATAGAAGCGAAAGGAGTAATCAATTATGGCACGTAGTTTGAAAAAAGGACCGTTCTGTGACGCTCACTTACTTAAAAAGGTGCGCAAGCTTAACGAAGCCAATCGGAAAGAAATTATTAAGACGTGGTCACGTCGCAGCATGATCTTTCCAGAGTTCATTGAACACACTTTCGCCGTTTATAACGGTCGTGAACACATCACTGTGTACGTCACCGAAGATATGGTTGGTCATAAGTTAGGCGAATTCGCCCCGACCAGAACCTATCGCGGTCACACCGGTCACACCGCCGAAGACAAAGCAGCTTCGGCATCGAAATAAGGAGGACCTATGGCAGAAAAGAAACCAGTTTCCCGCAAAAAAGCCGTTAAACCGGCTAAAGTCGAGGAAAAACCCGCTGCTCCGGAAAAACCAAAAGTTACCGAAGCCCGCGCCATCGCCTATGATGTCCGCCTCACTCCGCGTAAGGCTCGTATGGTCATCGACTTAGTTCGTGGCAAAGACCTCAACGTTGCTCTTGGCATCCTTACCAACATCAATCGTTCCGCGTCACCTGCCATTGCTAAAGTCGTTAAAAGTGCGGCCGCCAATGCCATCAACAACTTCGCGATGGATGAAAGCAAACTTTACATTCATACCATCTATGCTAATGATGGTTTGAGAATGAAAAGATACATGCCGCGCGCTAAAGGTTCGTCGTCAAGCATTATTAAAAGAACGTGTCACATTTATGTGACCGTCAAGAGTAGATAGGAGTAATACATGGGACAAAAAGTAAATCCAATTGGATTACGTGTCGGCATTTACAAGGATTGGAATTCTCGTTGGTACGCCGATCGTAAAGAATATGCCATCTTTTTAGAAGAAGACATGGTTATCCGTCAATATCTTGAAAAGAACCTTAAAGTCGCTCTTCTCTCGCACATTGAGATTGAAAGAGCTAAAACCGACAAAGGACACACTGTCAAAATTCTATGTTTCGTCGCCCGTCCGGGCGTCGTCATTGGACAAGACGGTGCCAATGTCAATCGCATCAAAAAAGAACTCAGCAAGAAAATTAAAACTCAAAACATTAATCTCGAAGTCGTTAATGTAACGAGTCCTGATCTCGACGCTAATCTCGTCGCGCAATGGATTGCCACTGAGTTAGAAAATCGCGCTTCATTTAGGACCGCGCAGAAAAAAGCCATTCAAAGAGTCCGCAAGGCCGGCGGCAAAGGTATCAAAACCGAAGTCTCGGGTCGTCTCGGCGGAAACGATATCGCTCGCAGCGAAGGTTATAAAGAAGGAATTATCCCTCTTCACACCTTACGCAGTGATATTGATTATGCGCACACGGAAGCGCACACTACTTATGGTCGTCTAGGCGTTAAAGTTTGGATTTGCCGTGGTGAGATTCTTCCTAAAGAGAAGAAAATACAAACGGAAGGAGAATAACATCAATGCTACAACCGAAAAGAGTGAAATATCGGCGTCCGCACGGAATTAGTTACGAAGGCTTGTCAAAGGCCGGTAACGAAATCGCCTTTGGTGAATACGCTCTCCAAGCCGTCACTGGTGGGTGGATTAACGATCGGCAGATTGAATCCGCCCGTATCGTACTAAGTCGTTATACGCAAAGAGTTGGGAAAGTATGGATTCGCATCTTCCCGCATCTTGCTAAAACAAAAAAACCAGCCGAAGTCCGTATGGGTTCCGGTAAGGGTAACCCCGAAACATGGGTTGCCGTCGTCAAGACAAACCGCATTATGTTTGAAATTGGTGGAGTTAACGAGAAAGAAGCGCGTGAAGCACTTCGCCTTGCTGCCTACAAACTTCCCATTAAATGCAAAGTTATATCTAAGGAAGCGAAGGGTGAGTGAATATGAAAATTAACGAACTACGCGAAATGAGTAATGAAGAACTTAACGAAAAAGTTTACTTACTCAAAGAACAATTATTCAATCTTCGCCGCAAGAAAGCCGTTGGTCAGTTAGAACACGGCGAAGAAATCCGCAGAGTCCGTAAGGACATTGCCAAAGCCCACACCATCAAACGCGAACGCGAATTAGGAATCAAATAAGGAGGAACCGAAACATGGAAAATAGAGTCTCACGTCCAACCTTCACCGGTGTTGTCGTCAGCGACAAAATGGACAAAACAATCGTCGTTTTGGTTCAAACCCATAAAAAGCACGTCAAATATCTAAAGCGCGTTAAGTACGGTAAAAAGTATTATGCGCATGATGAAAACAACGAAGCCAAAGTCGGTGACACCGTCACAATTATGGGCTGCCGCCGTCTAAGCGCCTCCAAAAATTATCGTTTGGTGAGCATCGACATCAAGGCCATTGAATCGATTAAAGCTGCTGAAGCTGAACTAATGCTGGAAGAAAACGAAGGTGTTAATATCGTCGAACCCAAAGCCACAGTTAAGGAAGAAGTTGAAGCCAAGGAAGAAGTTGAAACCAAGGAAGAAGACAAATCCGCAGCCGAAGAAGCGAAAGCAGAATAGGAGCGAGATAGTATGGTTCAAAATGAAACAAATCTAATTGTCGCTGATAATTCTGGCGCCAAAAGCGTCCGCATTTTCCGTCTTTTTGGAGGCGGCAATCGCAAATCTTCATCAATTGGCGACATCGTTATGTGTGCGGTTAAAACCGCTACACCTAATGGTAAAGTCAAAAAAGGCGAAATCGTCCGTGGCGTTATCGTCCGCACGAAATATCCGATCAACCGTCCCGACGGATCAACCATCAACTTTGATGATAACGCAATTGTTCTCATTACTGAAGAAGGTGCTCCCATCGGCACCCGCGTGTTCGGTCCCGTCGCTCGCGAGTTACGCGAAAAAGGCGAAGGATTCATGAAAATCGTCTCCTTAGCGACAGAAGTATTATAAGGAGTGAACAGCATGAAAATTAAAAAAGGTGACAAAGTCATCGTCATCGCCGGAAGCGATAAAGGAAAAGAAGGCATCGTTCAAGCCGTCTTCCCCAAAACGCATAAGGTGGTAATCGAGGGCGTCAACGTTCACAAAAAACATCGTAAGCCGACCCAAAAGACACCAGAAGGTTCAATCGTTGAAATATACGTTCCCATCGATGTCTCCAATGTTGCCATTATCGATCCCAAAACAAAAAAAGCCTCGCGCGTAAGCTATAAAGTGGAAAAGGGTCAAAAGATCCGTGTCACTAAAGCCAGCGGCGCGAAGCTCGATTAAAGGAGGTAGCTAAGTTATGGAAGAAAAAAAGAAATCTGTAGCCCCTAAAGCTACCGAAGTCAAAAAGGCTCCAGCCGCCAAAAAAGCGGCCGTAAAAAAACCTGCCGCCAAAAAAGCAGAAGTGAAGAAGCCAGCCGCCCCTAAGGCGACAGTTAAAAAAGACGTGGTAAAAGAAGCTATAGTTATAAAAGAAGCCCCTAAAGCCGCAGCCCCGAAAACTGAAGTGAAAAAAGCCGAACCTAAAGCTGAAGCCCCTAAAGCCGAAGTCAAAAAGGAAGAGCCAAAAGCTAAGAAAGCCATGGTTAAAGCCACAGTTGCCAGTCGTCTTAAAGAAAAATACGAACAAGTTATTATCCCAAAAATGATGACCAAGTATAGTTACAAATCAGTCATGGAAACTCCAAGACTTGAGAAAGTTGTCATTAATGTCGGTGTCGGAGACGCCATCATCAATGCCAAAGTGCTTGATGATTCAGTCCGTGAACTGCGCGAAATCGCCGGTCAACAACCCGTCATTACCAAAGCTAAGAAATCAATTGCGAACTTCAAATTAAGAGAAGGACAATCAATTGGCTGTAAGGTTACCTTACGCGGCTCGAGAATGTATGACTTCCTCGATAAACTTGTTTCCATCGCTCTACCTCGTGTCCGCGACTTTCGCGGTGTGAGCCGCAACGCCTTTGATGGCCACGGCAATTACACTCTTGGAGTCAAGGAACAATTGATCTTCCCGGAAATTGATTACGATAAGGTCAATAAGATTAGAGGTATGGACATCGTTATCGTCACGACGGCACGAAACGATGATGAAGCATTCACTTTGCTAAGTGAGCTCGGAATGCCGTTCCGTAAGTAGGAGGAGAGAACATGGCAAAAACAAGTCAAAAGGTCCGTTGGTCAAGACCGAAGAAATTCAAAGTTCGCGAATACACGCGCTGCGTTCGCTGTGGTCGTCCTCACGCCGTCTATTCAAAATTTCATTTATGCCGTATTTGCCTGCGCGAATTAGCCTACAAAGGCGAAATCCCAGGTCTTAAGAAGTCAAGCTGGTAAAAGGAGGAAAGAAACATGATGACAGATCCCATCGCAGCGATGCTTACGACTATTCGTAATGCCAATGCTCTGCGCTATGACAGTGTTACCGTTCCTTCAAGCAAGATGAAGGTGGAAATCGCCAAGATTCTTCTTGAAGAAGGTTTTATCCTCGATTACAAAGTTAACGGCGATAAGAAAAAAGATTTAACACTCAATTTAAAATACGCTTCCAATAAAGAACGCGTCATTTCCGGTTTGAAACGTATTTCCAAACCAGGTCTTCGCGTGACTGTTGGTTGCGAAAATTTGCCCCGCGTCCTTAGAGGGCTCGGCATCGCAATCATATCAACAAGCAAAGGAATCATGAGTGACAAAAAAGCCCGTACCTTAGGTATCGGTGGCGAAGTAGTCGCTTATGTGTGGTAATAAATATGTCACGTATTGGCTATAAAGTTATCGATCTCCCGAGCGGCGTAACCGTTGAAGTTAATGACGGTGTCGCAGTGGTAAAAGGAGCAAAAGGAACCTTGTCTGTTAAAGTTCCCGCCGCTATCTCATTTAAGGTAGAAGACGCTTTAATTCACGTGACACGTGATAATGAAGAACGTCAAACCAAAGAAAACCACGGAACTTTCCGTGCTCTTCTTCATAACGCCATCGTCGGTGTTTCCGAAGGATTTAGCAAAAAGCTAGAAATCGTTGGTATCGGTTATCGTGCCGCGGTGAAAGGCGAAGATTTAGTATTAACAATTGGTTTTGCCCACGATGTTGTGATTAAGCCGGAAGCTGGTGTGAAAATCACCTGCGAAAAGCCAACCATCATTATCATCGAAGGCATCGACCGTCAGGCCGTCGGACAAACCGCAGCCCGCATCCGTGAAGTTCGTAAACCTGAACCTTACGGTGGCAAAGGTATTAAGTATGCCGGCGAACACATCATTCGCAAGGAAGGCAAGCGCGCCAGCGCTAAGAAATAGTTGGAGGTAAGGTATGATTAAGAAAATATCAAAAAACGTCGTCCGTCAAAGACGGCACGCTCGTGTCCGCGCTAAAATTTCGGGCACCGCGGAAGCACCTCGCCTCTGCGTCTATCGCTCTAATGCCAACATCGAAGCGCAAGTAATCGATGACATCAAAGCGGTGACCTTAGCCCACGCTTCATCTTCAGCTTTAAAGCTTGCTCACGGTGGTAACATCGAAGCAGCCACCAAAGTTGGCGAAGCAATTGCTAAAATCGCGTTGGAAAATAACATCACAACCGTCGTCTTTGATCGCGGCGGATACGCTTATCATGGTCGGGTTAAAGCCTTGGCCGAAGCCGCTCGCAAAGCCGGCTTGAAATTTTAAGGAGAAGGAATATGGTAGAAAAAGAATTTGAAGGCGTCGTTGAAAACGCCAATACTCCCAAAGCTCCGGAAGCTGCTCCTGAAAGACAAGCACCGGCTCGCGCACCACGTCCCCGTGGACCTCGTCCCCAAGGCGAACGCCGTCCCGGACGCGGACGTCAGCAACGGTTTAATGAACCAAAAGAATATGAAGAGCGCGTCGTCAACGTCAATCGCGTCAGCAAAACCGTCAAAGGCGGCCGTAAGATGCGTTTCTCGGTTCTCGTCGTTATCGGCAATGGTAAAGGCAAATATGGCTTTGCCATCGGTAAAGCTGCTGAAGTACCGGACGCCATTAAGAAAGCGCTTGAGAAGGCACGCAGTAATACTTTCCAAATCCATACTTCGAAAGGCGATACGATCTCGCATGAAATTATCGGTAAATTTGGAGCTTGTAGCGTCTTTCTAAAGCCAGCTCCTGAAGGCACGGGAATTATTGCCGGTGGCCCGGTTCGCGCTATTCTAGAATTAGCCGGTATTCGTAACGTTTATTCAAAAGTTTACGGTAGCCGTGCTCCCATCAACATTATTCGCGCCACGCATCATGGTTTAAGCAATCTTAAATCATATGCGAGGGTCCAAGAATTACGTAAATAACCTGGAGGTATGAACACATGAAGTTACATGAATTAGAACACGCCGAAGGCGCCAAAACTGCTCATTACCGTAAGGGTCGGGGCATTGGTTCCGGAAACGGAAAAACATGCGGTAAAGGCCATAAGGGTCAGAAGTCGAGATCCGGCGGACTTAAATCCCCTGGATTTGAAGGCGGACAAAACCCTCTTTATCGTCGTCTACCAAAATTTGGTTTCAAAAATATTAATCGCGTCGATTTCGCTAGCGTTAACGTCGAAAGACTAAACGCTTTTGAAAATGGTGCGGTTGTTACCCCTGCTTTACTCGTCGAAAAAGGCATTGTTCGTAAAGAGTATAATGGCCTTAAAATTCTCGGTGGCGGTAAATTAACTAAAAAACTGTCGGTGCAAGCCAATAAGTTTTCGAAGTCCGCAAAAGAGGCGATTGAAAGCGCCGGTGGCACCGTCGAGGTAATCTAAAATGAAGAAGCTGGTCGCGGTCTTCAAGAATAAGGAAATTGTCAATCGTATTTTCTTCACGATTATGATTTTGTTTGTGATTCGCATCGGGGCGGCGATTACCGTTCCGGGCGTTACTGTCAGCGATGAGTTATCCAAGGCGCTTGAAACTGCCAATATGATCTCGATGATGGATATGCTTGGCGGTGGTGCTCTCAGCAATTTCTCAATCTTTGCTTTGGGTGTCAGTCCTTACATTACGGCTGGAATTATTATTCAGCTTCTTTCCAAAGATGTTTTGCCGGCTTTGACTGAACTTACCAAACAAGGTCAATACGGCCGCAAAAAGTCTGAGATGGCCACCCGTTACCTCACTCTCCTTTTAGGAGCTGTTCAAGCCTATGGCATCATTAAAACGATGGAGAACAGCCAATATATTACCATTAACATGGACCTTAACTTCTGGTCCTACGCCTATATTGTCACAATCATTCTCGCGGGAGCGATGTTAACGATGTGGCTCGGTGATCAAATCACCTCCAAGGGCTTGGGAAATGGTATTTCCGTCATCATCTTTGCTGGTATCGTCCGCAATCTCCCAATTCAAATCGCTACCGCTTACCGTAAGTGGGTCGAACAAAATATGGGACACGGAACGAGTGAACTCGTCAAAGGCTCATTCCAGTTTGGAATATATATCTTGGCCTTTGTCCTGATTATTGCCTTTGTTGTCTTTATTGAACTTTCGAAACGCAAGATTCCCGTCCAGCATTCAGGCAAAAGCGGCGGGCAGGGCCAATCGATGTCCAAAGCCTCATTCTTACCGATTAAACTCAACTCATCTGGTGTTATTCCCGTCATCTTTGCCAGCTCAATTTTAATGGCTCCTTCTGTCATTGCTAGTTTTGTTAGCACTGATACAAACGCCGCTTGGCTTAAGATCTTTTCGTATAGCGAGATGACGCAAATGCCGGGTATCAACAATACGACATGGGGCATGCCCTGGGGTTTACTCCTCTACTTGTTCTTAATTGTCGTCTTCTGTTTCTTCTACGCCAACATGCAAATCGCCCCAGAAACCCTGGCCGATAACTTTAGAAAAAATGGCAGTTACATTCCTGGCATTCGTCCCGGAATTGAAACTGAACGTTATGTTAAGAAAGTTGTTAACCGCGTTACTGTTATGGGAGCGGGTGCCTTAGCCTTCATCGCAGCCTTGCCGGTCGTTTTGACTCTGAGTGGCATCTTTGGCGAAAGTTCAAGTCTTGCCATCGGCGGCACAGGCTTAATTATCGTGGCGGGTGTTGCCATTGAAATTAATAACCAAATTGACGGCCTATTGGCTGGTAAGAGCTTCGAAGAAGCCTCGCAAGGAGCACGGCGTCGCAGATGAATATTATCTTAATGGGTCCGCCAGGAGCGGGCAAAGGCACGCAGGCGAAGCGCTTGATTGCTAAATATGATATACCACATATTTCTACCGGAGATATGTTTCGCGAAGCGATGAAACAGGGCACTGAGCTCGGCTTACTCGCTAAGCGGTATATAGATGAAGGGCACTTAGTCCCCGATGACGTGACAATCGGTATCGTCCGTGAGCGACTGGCGAAATCAGATTGTCAAAAAGGCTATCTTCTCGATGGTTTCCCAAGGACGATTCCCCAAGCTGAAGCTTTGGAAGTCTTGACTAAGGAAATTGGTCGTGAACTAGAATTTGTCATTAATATCGATGCTGATGAAGAAGAGCTCATACGACGCATATGTGGACGACGCGTATGCAAGGTATGTGGCACCCCTTATCACGTTGATACGATGAAGCCCAAAGTCGATGGTGTTTGCGATGTATGCGGCGGACCTTTAATTCAAAGAGCCGACGATAACGAGGAAGCACTGAAAGTGCGTCTTGGACACTATTACGAACAAACTCGACCCCTACTTGATTTCTATGCCAAACGCGGTCTTCTTACTTCCTTTGATGGAACTAAAGATCTCCATGTCTTGCTGGCAGAAATCATTTCGCTCATTGAGGCCAATACTAGATGATCATCGTCAAATCGCCGCGAGAAATTGTTCTCATGCGCGAGGCCGGACAAGTTGTCGCCAAAGTCTTTGAAAGATTGGAAACAATTATTCGCCCCGGCATTAGTACGCAAGTAATCGCTGATGAAGCCGAAAAGATCATTCGAAGTCATCATGCCTCACCAACCTTCCTTGGCTATAACGGCTTTAAGGGCGCCATCTGCGTCAGCGTCAATGACACGCTCGTACACGGAATTCCTAACAAACATCACATTCTAAAAGAAGGCGATATCGTCTCTTGTGATGTCGGAGCGACTCTTAAGGGTTATGTCGGTGATGCCTGCCGGACGTATCCGGTTGGCAAAATCTCAAAGGAAGCCGCTCGTTTGCTTCGCATTACGGAAGAAAGTTTCTTTAAGGCAGTAGCTTTAATTAAACCAGGTATCCATCTTGGAGACATATCCTATGCGATTCAAACCCATAACGAGGACAATGGTTATTCCCTCCCTCGGGACTATACAGGTCACGGCATCGGTCAATCCTTGCACGAAGACCCCTATATTCCAAATATTGGTGTACCAAATACTGGACCAGTATTAAAAGAAGGAATGTGCCTCGCCATCGAACCGATGGTTTCCTCAGGTGACCCTGAGGTAGTCGTCATGAATGATGGTTGGACCGTCAAAATGAAAGATGGCTCATTATCGAGTCATTATGAAAACACAGTCGTCGTCACCAGCACCGGTTATGAAATACTAACGATGCTAAAACAAGGAGGAAACGAGAATGGCTAAAACAGATGTCATAGAAGTCGAAGCAACTGTCGTCGAGGCCTTGCCTAACGCCCAGTTCAAAGTCAAATTAGAAAACGGTGTTACCATTCACGCGCACGTTTCGGGAAAAATTCGTATGCATTATATTCGCATTTTGCCCGGTGATGTCGTCACGGTGGAAATATCGCCCTATGACTTAACAATGGGCCGTATCACTTTTAGATACAAAAAACCAAATTCTTATACGTATAAGAAGAAATAACACGGAGGAAAAATTTTATGAAAGTAGCACCTTCAGTCAAACCAATCTGCGATAAGTGTAAAGTTATCAAACGCAAAGGCAAAGTTATGGTCATTTGCGAAAATCCTAAGCACAAGCAGAGACAAGGTTAAAAAGGAGTAAACAATTTATGGCACGTATTGTCGGAGTAGACATACCAAACGAAAAAAGAGTCGTCATCGCCCTTACTTATATTTATGGTATCGGGCAGACGAAAAGTAAAAAGATTTTAGCAGCAACTAATATTAGTGAAGATATTCGCGTTAAGAATTTAACCGAAGAGCAACTAACATCAATTCGCGCTGAAATCACTAAGTACCGCGTCGAAGGTGATCTTCGCCGTGAAGTTGCTTTAAACATCAAAAGACTTACGGAAATCGGCTGCTATCGTGGCATCCGTCACCGTAAAGGCTTACCCGTCCGCGGACAAAGAACGAGAACAAACGCTCGTACGCGTAAAGGTAAGAGAAAAACCATCGCCAACAAGAAGATGGCCGCCAAATAGTAGGAGGGCATAAACATGGCAAAAGCTAAAAAAACAACAACTCGTAAGAAAAAAATTAAACGTTCGTTTACGAAAGGTGTTGCCCACGTTCATTCAACGTTTAACAACACGATCGTGACAATTACCGACGAGGCGGGTAACGCCATCGCCTGGAGCAGCGCCGGAGCCCTTGGCTTCAAAGGCGCTAAAAAATCAACACCATTCGCCGCCGGTCTGGCTGGCGAAGCCGCCGCTAAAATTGCCTTTGATCAAGGCCTTCGCAGCGTTGACGTTAACGTCAAAGGTCCCGGCCCAGGCCGCGAATCAGCAATTCGTTCCTTGCAATCAGCCGGTCTAGCAATTCAGACGATTACTGATACAACCCCGATTCCGCATAACGGATGCCGTCCGCCAAAGCGCCCTCGTGGTTAATGAAAGGAGATAGTCACTATGGCAAAATTACCCCGTCCATTTGAAAAAATGATATTCAAAACCGCTATCGTTGATAGCACCTCGAACTATGGTAAGTTCGTAATCGAACCGCTCGAAAGAGGATTCGGACTCACGGTTGGAAACGCTCTTCGCCGCGTCTTATTAAGCGCCCTTCCGGGTGCCAGTGTATTCGCTGTCGAAATTGAGGGTGCTCGTCATGAGTTCTCAGCTCTTCCCGGCATTGAAGAAGATGTGACCGCCATTATCTTAAATCTTAAAGATTTAGTCTTAAAGATTGATGATGATGATGAAAAAGCGAAAAAAATCGAAGTTGACATTAAAGGTCCCGGCGCATTAAAAGCTGGTGATCTCGTCCTTCCGGCTTTCGTCTCGGTTATTAATCCCGATTTAGAGCTTGCTCATCTAACTGATGAGGGTCATCTAGTGATGACAATGTTTGCTCGCAATGGTCGCGGTTACGTGACGAGCGAAGGCAACAAACTCGCCCGTACGCATCAACAAGTTGGCGTCATCGCTACCGATTCGAACTATTCTCCAGTTACTAAGGCAAGTTATATTGTCGAACCAACTAGGGTTGGTCACGATTCAAACTTTGATCGTTTAACCCTTGAGGTATGGACGAATGGCTCAACGACTCCGCAGGATGCCGTCGCCTTATCAAGCCGAATCTTAATTGGTCACTTTGAAGAATTCTTGAAATTACAAGAACTTACACGCGATATCAATATCATTAAAGAGGTTATTGAAGCCCCAATTGATGATGTCGGCGACAAAGCAATTGAAGAACTCGATCTCTCAGTCCGCAGCTATAACTGCTTAAAGAGAGCAGGTATTCAAACGATTCGCGAACTAACACAAAAAAGCGAAGAGGAAATGATGAAAGTCCGTAACCTCGGTAAAAAATCATTAAAAGAAATTAAAGATAAGTTAGTCGAAATGGGACTGAGCTTCCGCGACTATATCGCAGAGTAGGAGGCACCATGGCAGCACAAGGACGTAAAAACGTACACGGTAAAACTGGTGTCCGCTTCAAGGCCGCGTATACCGCAAGCAAAAATAAAAACATGCTCCGTAACGTCGTCACTGAACTCATTGTTTATGATAAAGTCATCGTTACTTCTGGAGTTGTTAAAGAACTCAAAAAACTCGCCGATCATCTAATTACCCTTGCAAAACGCGGGGATTTACATGCTAGACGGCAAGCCGCGAGTGTTCTTCGCAAGGTCGTCATTGATGAAAAAGAAAGCATTACCGCTTTAGACAAATTGTTTGATGATCTTGGACCGGCTTTTAAAGCCCGCGAAGGTGGTTATACTAGAGCGCTTAAAGCTGATAATCGTCGCGGAGATAACGCCAAGCGCGTACTCGTGACTTGGGTTCGCTAGGCGACACCAAAACAATTAGAACGGCTCAAATGGGCCGTTTTCTTTTTGTTTATTCTACGGGATATCTTTTTAATCTTTATGGTAGATGCTAAAATAAATCTAATTTATAAGGAGTTTTCCAATGAGCAAAAAATATTTGCAGGAATTAGAACCGGCTTACACGCCTTTAACTGTTTGTGAGGAAGCGAGCCGGTGTCTTCTTTGTCTTGACGCTCCATGTTCAAAAGATTGTCCGGCTGGTACTGACCCTGGACGTTTTATTCGCGCTGTCCGTTTCCGCAATTTTAAAGGAGCAGCAGAAGTCGTTCGCGAAAACAACGTGTTGGGCTCAATTTGCGCCCGCGTTTGCCCTACTGAACGTTATTGTCAAAAAGGATGTGCCAGATCAGGGATTGATGTACCGATTGATATTGGTCGCATTCAGCGCTTTATTACTGATTTTGAACAAGATGCTAAGATGAATATTTTGAAGAAAGGCAAACTCAACGGCAAAAAGGTGGCGATAGTTGGCAGCGGTCCCGCCGGTTTACAAGCCGCGGCTTCCTTAGCCCGCCTCGGTTATGAAATAAATATTTATGAAAAAGATGCAAAGGCTGGCGGATATCTAAGATATGGCATCCCTGAATATCGTCTGTCGACAAGTATCGTTGATAAAGAAATTGAATATGTAACTGATTTAGGGGTTAATATTCATTTGAATAAGCAAGTTGGCAAAGACATTAGCCTTGAACAACTTAAAAAAGATAATGATGCCGTTATCGTCGCCGTCGGCGCGAGTTATGGCAAAATGCTTCCGAAGTTTGAAAACAATCCAAATGTTGAAATTGCCGTCGAATTTTTAAAACGCGTCAAAGATAACAAAGGGAAAGTTGATCTTCCTGATAATATATTAGTTATTGGTGGTGGTGATGTGGCGATGGATGTTAACGTCACTTTAAAACTTCTTGGCGTGAAAAATATTAGTGATGTCGTCTACGAAGAATTTTGTGAATTCCGGGCTTCAAAAAAAGAGTTGGGCGATGCTCAGATATTAGGCGTGTCGATTATCGATGGCTATGTTCCGGTTGATGTTGACGGTAAAACCGTCACCTTCAAGCATCGTGTCATTCCTGGCGAGGTAAAAATTACCGCTGACAAAATAATACTTGCCGTCGGTCAATATCCTGATGTTTGTGGTCTTGACGGTATCCGCATCGTTAACGGAGAATCTGATATCAAAGGATATGTGACAAATGATCCGAAGGTTTATGTCGCTGGTGATATCGCTCATCTAGATAAGACGGTCGTCGCTGCCGTCAGAACTGGTAAAGATGTCGCTTCGCTAATTCATAGCCGTATTGGAGGTAGATAAAATGATTAAGAAAGATTTATCGATAAATTTTTTAGGCGTTCGTTTTCCAAATCCGTTTTGTCTTTCTTCGTCTCCGGTTGGAAACTGCTATGACATGTGCAAAAAAGCCTATGGCGCTGGTTGGGGCGGAGTCGTTTTTAAGACGATGGGTTATTATGATTTTATTGTCGATGAAGTGTCACCTCGTTTTGATAAGCTTAATAAAGAAAATACTCCGTTTGTTGGTTTTAAGAACATGGAGCAGATTGCCGAACATCCTCTCGATGAAAATCTTGCCGATATTCGCCGCTTAAAAAAAGAATTTCCATATCAAGTATTAATTGCTTCGATTATGGGTTCGAGCGATAAAG
>Ga0172381_10003580_pt1 | contig 16389 bp, 29 predicted proteins | sample Leawel6488metaG_FD_119754 | JGI IMG/M metagenome (GOLD analysis project Ga0172381, IMG submission 119754) | Leachate microbial communities from a municipal landfill in Southern Ontario, Canada - Leachate well 64-88 metaG | ecosystem: Engineered > Solid waste > Landfill > Unclassified | place... | reverse complement strand
TTACTCCCCCATTCCTCTGACGAACCGGCTTGGTATGTTCTGGTTTTTGGAGAATAATTACGAACAGCATCTAAAATAAGAAGTGGACCAACAGCATCAGCCTCAAAAGTATAAATGGGTTGGTCAAAGGAAGTTCCAACAGCACTTTGGGCAGCTAGATTATAACACTCATCGGGCTTGTAAAGAGATATAATGTGATTAACTGAACTAGCATCGCAAATATCTCCCTCTATAAGAATAAAACTAGGATTATTTAATATGCCGACAATATTCGTGGTAGTATCCGTACTACTTCGCCGTTTAACTCCAATAACCTTATAATCCTTACTTAATAATAATTCCGAAAGATGGCTACCGTCTTGACCATTGCAACCAAATATCACAGCAGTTTTTTGTTTATTTTCCATTTTATATTCCTTTTTAGCGAAGCTTAGTTCTTAATTGGTTTATTAGCCCGACACTTGTAAATTCCCCTATCTTCCACATTAAGGGCATCTAACCCAGTTTTAATGGGGTTTTCGTTTAATCCGTCAATAAGCTCCACATTTCGTCTGGCGTAGTGAACGCCCTGGGGGGGATTATTCGACTTAACAGCGGGTTCTATGACAGGAGGGGTTTTAACGATTAGTTCATTAATAAAAGAGGATTTAACTTCAGGGGTGGGTTCCTCATCTTGCTCTGGGGTTTCTTTTTTTATATTATTTATTTTTTTTAGGTCTTCTAGCCTGTTTTCATTACCTATCCAATTTTCTTTAGTAAACAAGGGAACTTCGTCTAACTTTTCTATAATCTCAGGAGATAAAATACTGGGGGTAAATATGGGGTCGGGAACTAGTTCTGACCTAATACCTTCTTCTATTTCTTGAGATATCGTCGATTTAATACCCTCATTTTCTTTAAGTTCAGTCTTCTTAGTCTTTGCCATGCTATTTCCTCTTTGGTTTTACAAATTAAAAGTTTATTTAGCCTTCGTACATTACGGTTTCAGAGTTAAGTAGTGGTCTATCTACAGTACCATCCACATAAGTATGATATTTTCCCAGGTCTTTCGCCACCTTGTCTTTAGCTAGTCTCATTAGTTCTATTTCATCCCCCTCCTTAGCTCTAACAACCTCGTCCTCTAGCATTCGAATATAACTTGCCCAACTACTCTTAGAGTCCTCCACACGCTTAACCCGTTGATCTCTAGTCGCCTTCAAATCCTTAGCGATTGCCCCCCGCTTATCTAGAAGTTTGGTGTATTCCGCAGCATAAGCAGGAATGGCGGTTCGAGCAAAACTAATTTGGGCTTCCAGATTTCCAATAAGTTCCCGATCTCTAAAATCGGGTTCCCGTAGGTATTCCTTGTCTATTTGTCTTTGAAGTTTGTCCACTTCCTGTCTTGCCCTATTTTGTTCGGATAAATTTCGGTTAATAAGAATATCCAGGGTGATAAACTGTTTAATTTCTAACTCTTCCGAGAATAGAACGTCTTCCCTAAATTGGAGAATAAGAGAACACCATGCTGTGGTAAAATACTCTAATTCTTCTTTATTGAACTGTTTTCGCACTTCAAGCCAATAATCCTTGGTTTGGAGCATAGTTCTCAAATTAATTCGCTGTTCCTCTTCGTCGTCCACCAACCCCTCTACCAGGTGGTTCATCTTCACATATTTTTCAATGGGGTCTTTTCGCCTATTTAAATCTCGGGCAATTTGGGCAATAGAGATTTTGTCGGCATTTTCCTTAATATAATTACATTCCTCTATACTAAGAACACCCCTCTTCTTTAGGGGGACGTCATCTAAAATAGTCTCGGGGTCGGACTCGGGAAGGTCATTCACAATATCATCTAACTCTGGGTCGGCTTCTTTCTGTTCGTCAGCGAAGTCTTCCTCATCTTCTATTAGCGTTTTTGCCCGCTCCTCACTTTTAGAATCCAACAATAGCCCCTCATAAAAATCATCCTGAATCTTTTTTAACTTTGCTGTTTTATTTGTCTTGTCTGCCTTAGCCATTTTCTACCTCATTAAAATATCCATGTCTTGTTAGTATTTCTCTTAAAACCCCCATGATCTTACTTCTTTGGGTAGAATTTAATTTGGCGTTTAATTTTAGGCGAAGAAATAGATGTCTCATACTAGGTGGCAACTCTCGCTCAATTAGGGATAAAACCTCTTTATCATCAAAATTTCCCTCAAAATCCACAATAGAGTAAGCCTGGGCGTTTTCCTCATCTTTTATACTATTTATGTTGGCGGAATTCATCAAGCTCTTTTTCCGCTCTGTTTTCGCCACCCAGGCATGATATTTCTCACATTCCACTTTATCGTTAAATTTAACACAATCGTGTTCGCTTATATCGTTGTAAACGCAGTTGGGGCAATTCCAGCAGGGTTTTCCCGGACGTTCGAACTTATCTCGCTTAAAGTTGAAAAGCCGGTTGTGAACGTGGGTCCAGAGAAAATTTTCCAGGGGGCGGACCCCATCATAGTTTTTCAGTCCTTCAAGAGCAAATAGACTTGCCTGCTGTTTTATATCCTCAAAGGTATGGTAGCCAAACTTAAATCGCCCCGCCAATTTGTTTGTTACCGTGTCAATAATTCGAACAAGTTCCTCTTCCGAGGTATTTTTGGGAATTACGACTTTATATGTCTTCTTGACCTTCCTGACCATTAAAGAATTTCCTGAATAGACTTATTAATTTTCCTGAGAATTTTCCCCTATCAATACTGCGATAGCCGTTTCCTCTTCGGGATCTTCAATTTCCAGTTCTTTGGCGATTTCCGCCTGTAAAGATAGGGAAGCCACCGCCCTAAGTTCGGTTTCGACTAAAGTGGGGTTTGTATTCATAAAACTTGCCTTTTGGTGTATTATAAGTTGGACTATGATTTGCTAAAGTATACCTTTTACCTATCTTATTATAGGGGACTAACGCCCCAAAAGTATTGTATAAAATAAGATATTTTAACCATTTTACCAAAATTGTATAAGGAGGACTTATATGAATCGCCGTTGGACCGAAATGGACCTACAATTTATTAGAGAGAACGCTGGAAAAATGCTGGATCAGGAATTAGCCGATTGGTTTACGGCAAAGCGGGGAAGACCCGTATCTCTTCTTGCAATTAGGAAGATGAGAAAAAAGTTGGGAATTTTTAAGGCATTTGGAAGAGGAGTATGCAAGGTCGTGCCGCCCTTGGGAAGAAGACCGAGAATTGAGCCGCTAAGAGATAGGGTGAGGTCGGCTGAATTTGACGAGTTCTACAAACAATTATGAGGAATAAGTATGTTTTCTCAAGGAGGGGGACACCCCCTCGAACCCCCACTAAAGGAGATTCTCTATGGAAGTTGGAACTGGAATGCCCGCTAGTTTATGGCTTGATGAATTTGGAATATTGGTTTATCACGCTTTTGGCACCGACCCCTATTTAGTGGGATCTGCCCTAGAAGGTAAAAACTGGAGAGATGTGGACATAAGAGTGATTTTGGAAGATAAAGAATGGTTAAGAATGGAATTTGGAAAACCAGACGAAAGAAATCCCAAGTGGACAGCTTTATGTCTGGCTTTTGCCGAATTGGGTAAAAAAATGACTGGATTGCCCATAGACTTTCAAATTCAACAACAATCCTATGCTAATGAACACAATAAAGGAAAACCAAGATCGGCATTAGGAATTTGTTCTGTTGGACAAAAAATGGTGTGGCAATATCAGAAAGGGGGATCTCCCCCTTAAACCCCCAATAAAATAAATTTACCGACTATTTCTATATTTTGGATGAGGAAGGATTTTACCTTAAGCCCCCTCTTTGGTGGTTGGTTGTTTTACTCTGGATTTTTCTTTTTCCTTATGTCCTATTGCTATGCTTATTCACAGGCAAGAATTAACCTATAAATAAGAATAGGGGAGATACCCCCTAAAACCCCTATTAAAAAATGACAAATAAATTTTACGCCACCGACAAGAACAAAACTACAGACGTTTGGCTTACCCCCCCTCTTTAATAAACGCCCTGGGAAAGTTTGATTTAGATCCCTGCTGCCCCAATAATTTGCCCTGGAAAACCGCCCAATCCTTTTACTCTCTTGAAAACGGGCAGGACGGACTAATTTTGCCCTGGGAAGGACGGGTTTGGCTAAATCCCCCATATTCTAATTGGGCTCCCTTTCTAGAAAAGTTAAAACTACACGGAAATGGAATCGCCCTAATTTTTGTCCGTACAGAAACCAAGGGGTTTTTCGACCACGTTTGGAACGATGCCCACTCTATTCTGTTCTTAAAAAGAAGGATAAAATTTGTTAAGGCAGATTTGAGTGGTGGAGGATCTTCTACCGCCCCCTCTGTTTTGATTGCTTATGGGGAGAATAATGGGAAAGCCCTATGTAATTCGGGACTAGAGGGAAGGTTTATCAACCTTGGAAATTTCTAGGCGGATAGAATTACCAGCAAATTCTTACCTACGAAGGGAATTTGTACCATAAAAGTGTCCTTTTCAAATTAGGATAGCCCTCCTTTTTTTATAGGTAAACCCCTAGAGAAGATTTTCCTCTTGTGTGATTGTCTTTTTCTTCCCCTTATTTGTTAATTTTTCTCCTTGGTTGTTCTAATAAAGAAAGACGTAGATAGATAATACATACCACAAGAGAATAGAGAAGAGACAGACAAGGTAAGAAAAGTGTCCGCTTCTCAGATCAGACAGCCATTTTAATATAATAGAAAGGAATAAGCAAAGAAGAACTAAAAAGTGTCCCTTTCAATTTTTAGGACACCCGAATTTTAAATGGATAAAAGTAGCCCTTTCAATTTTGGAAAGTCTACTGTAACTCAACCACCCCCCGCCCGATAGACAACGGTATCCCCGCCGACCCCATTGGAAAACCACCCCAAGTATGTATATATATAGAGGGATTAAACAGGGGAAACCCCTATAACCCCGCCTTACTCTATTGGGTGCTCTACTCTACCTCAGTATTAACCCCTCTTTTTATTTTCTCAAAATGTAGAATTTTCTCGGTTTTGACCTTGCAATTGGCGATATGTATGTTAGACTTAGTACAGTGATAGGGAAGAAAATTTTCGTTGACTAGGGGGAAATCCCCCAACATTAAAGAAAAAGGATTAAACAAAATGAACTATCATCCCACCCATATAGGGGAGTATTTTCAGCAGGGAAAATCCAACAATTTTATCGTTGCCCAGCAAAATGGGCACGCCACACTGGGGCAAGCCGCTAAGATTCTCTCCAAAAAATTCGGGATGAAAATTCTAGCCAAACAATTGGAGGGGCTAGCAAGTGAATGGCATCATGCCGGATCGTTCCGAGGGCGGGGGAGAAAGGTTTATTTTCTAACACCTACCCAGATAGAGGGGTTTACTAGTGAAGACGTGAATCGTCTTGCCCAAAACACCCAAACTGCCACCCCCTCTCTAGGGTGGATTACAAAATTTCAAACGGACTATACGGGGAGGTATGGACGGAAGCGATGCTACCCCATTATAGGTAGGGTGGGGGAATTTACCCCGCAAGAGGTAGTCAGGGCTGGAGACAAATTCCATCCATTATCCCCCACGGAGCTTGAATTGTGCAAAAGGAGGGAAGGTTGCCAACTACCCCCTTATTGTGATGATTTTACACAGGCATTTTGAATTATCTATTCTACCCAAAACAGGAGGTTTTGCCATGTTATCGAATATCGAATTTGCCGCAATCACGAACACCCGTATCGACCTACCGCCCGCCATTGCGGAGCTAGCCCTATTCACGGTTGACCTAGGGGCTGTATTGGGGCAAGAGGTGGATACAAAGGGGGTTCCCCTCTTTCCTGAACTATCTGGACGTGGAAAATACCTTTGGAAAATTCACAATGGTGGGAAACGGAGACTTCGCCTAATGCGGAAGTTTAGGCAAAATGCGGAAGCTAGGGAAAATGAGCGAATTCGGCAGGAAAATTTGAGAAAATACGTCGATAGGGGGTGGGCATTTGATCCTAGTGCGAAAAGCACAATGAGGGAACCCACATAGGGGAGTACCCCTAAGACCCCCACAATAACAATAGTCAGACTATTTAACGGAGTTATCATGGAATTACAACAAATTATCAATCAGGCGTCCGAATCGGGAGAAAGAGCGGGAAAATTCCAAAAAAATAAGGATCAATCCGCCGCTACTTTCGAGCGGGAATGGTTTGTTCGTTTCAAAGAGATGTACCAAAATACCCCCGGATTGCAAGCAGGCGAGTTAGAATGGTACTATAAAGAGGGGTATAAAGATGGTTTTGGAGTTAGGAACCAAGAGTATTTTCGCTAATAGGGGATACCCCTATAACCCATCATAGTTTTACTATTCGACCTATTTTATTGGAGAATTATTGTGAAAAACTGTATTATTACCAGAATAGACAAGGAAAATGGAAACTCCTCCACAATATCGGAGAAAGAATCAGCCGTCCGAATTCTGGAAGACAATGGGTGGTATGAACGGGGAACGATTGCTACAATTTGCAATCGAGAAAAGGATACAACCCTGCAAACCCCCTATACTTACTACGAATTCAAATTTGAATAGCCCAATAAGGGGGCAACCATGAGACATAGAAAGTATACCAATTGTATCCCCGATGGGCACAAGAGGGCTAGGCGGAATGGCAAGGCGGGACTGGCTAGAATGTTATGGTATTCACATCATAGGGCAGTCAGACAAAGTAGGCATTTTTTCGGAGTATGAACTAATTAGCCTAGCTTATATTAGGACTAGTCGAAACAAAAAAGGATGAAAAGAAGAATTTATGCGATACCCCACTAAAAAAGAGATTAGCCAATATAGGCAATATAGGTTGTATGTTGGACTGTGGAGGGCTGAACAATATAGAAAAGAGAATAAATTCCGCTTACCGTCTAAATATGTTGGGCGTTAGCCATTAGTCAATTACTTTTTTTTAGGAGAATAAGGAAATTTTATGTTCACTAAAAAACACATGATCGAAATTGCTAGAATAGTCAGAAACATTGCTGACAGCTATTATCGCAAACCTATCACTATGGAATTCGCCAAAATGTTGAGCGAAAATAACCCCAATTTTGATGTTGAAAAATTTTACATAGCTTGTGACGTAAAGTATAATCCAAAAAAAAAGGAATAATCAATCATGGGTAAACATTTTCAAGTAGTAAAAAACGAAATTCGGGTTTCCAAACACCCAGATGGAAAAATTTATTTCGATCATAGGGTGGAGGGAATTTTTCCCGGTTGCCGCAAGGTACAAAAAATAACAATTATGCCAATGGCGAAGGGTATATGGTTGCGACCCCTATATGGTTATAATGGGACGGCATGTATTCTGCCTATAAAATGGGAAAGACTATCGCATCATGCCAGTGTGGTATCCGACCCCCTATTTCCAGTAGAATTGACAGAATCCATCGTAGAAAATGCCATTAAAGACGCAAAGTCTATCTGTTTTTGCCCTGCCGTAGTCTCTAGTGATTGTCACCCCAATTATCAGCCGGAATACACTCATATTATAGCGGATGAATACTTAGGGCAATAAGGAGGAAACACCCAGCCCCTAGTCTAATAGTGTAACCTACCAAAAAAAAGGAATATATTCTCATGTCATACTATGTAAATTACTGGTCAACCAATCCCAAAACCCCTCTATTGGGTGGTGTACAAAGTAGTCAATCTAGTCGGTTTGAAACCAAAAAAATGGCACAAGATTTTTTGGATACCGCCATAGTAGGGCTGAGGGGGTTTTCCCTCTTAACAACAAACAGCCCCAATGGGGTAAAAGGTATTTTCTTATGAAATTTATTGCATTCGACCAGTATGGAAAATCCGATCAAACTGTCTAATGTCTAGGGCTGTTTCACTGTGAAAAATGCCAAACCACGCAACGCTGGAGTTATACCGATCTAGTCGATCTTGGTACGCCAATCTGTCCAGTGTGCGGAGAAGATATGGAGTTAACCCTAGACAAGGTAACCCACAACTATAGGGAAACTCTTCCGGCATAGTCTAAGGGGGGTTAGGGGGATCGCCCCCTTGTTTCATAGGGTCAAAACCATACCGCTTACGCGAGTTTGGAGACAGACAAGATATAGCCCTAGGGTAGTCTGAGGGCAAAATTTGACTAATTCCGTCATGTAATATGACTAATAACGTCATTTTTTGGTAAATTTAGCCTATTTGAAAGGGACACTTATCGACGTAAGTCATTTTTGTGCAAGTCGATGTTTGCTAGGGGTAAAAACCATACAAGTAAAGGCGTTTTTGCAAAATTTTTTCTGAAAAACCCGCGTTAGCTTAGGGTACTTACGTCGATTAGGTACACTTTTTAGGGGTAAATCCCTACAAAATTTCTACCTCATAATCTCATCAGAGGAGAAAACTTTCCTCTATTCCCTTCTACAATTCGCTCTAATGATGGAGATTCACAGTGAGAACGAACTAGAAATTCTCCATAGTCTGATGAGAAAATGCGAACAAATTGGGCATAGTCTGCCTTAATTTTGGGCGGTTTAATGAGGCATTGCTTAATAAATAGGCAGCAAACGCTAGCTAATGCTTAATAATTAGGCAGTTAAAAGCCTATAAAACAAGCAATATAGGGGACCATGCACAAATTTTAGGCAGGCATAAAACTATTTTAGGTAATAGTCAGCTTATTAAAAGTGGGCGAAACCAATAGGTTTAGTTTGGCATTATGGTTAGGCTCAGTCTATCTTCCCCTATGGAAAAACAGACTAGGAGGTGGGGTGGGCAATCTATTCTCTATCCTTCTGTGTCTTACTCTGCTTCTTCTTTTGCCTGTTCTTCTTTCTTTTATGTAGCCTAGGGGGTTAGTCGGACAAATTTTTCGGACAATTTTAGGGAAAAACAAAAAAAATAAGGGGGAAGAATTAAGGCAAATTTAGTATTATCCACTTATAGGGCAAGCACTTAGGTCAAGCTTAGGGCAAACCCAAAGAAGAAAATAAACCGGACATTTTGGGGGAAAACCAAAGACAATCTAGGGGGCAAACCAAGGACAATCTAAGGGGGAATCAGGGGAATATAAGGGGAAATATCAGGGCAATAAGCGAGTGCAACCTGGGGCATTTTAGAGGGGCTGGCGGGCATATTAGGAGGATGATCTGGGGGAAAATTTTAGGAGAAAATCTTTCATTATTCCTAATCAATATGGGAATTTTAGACGATCTTTCAAATATGGGCTTGACAACATGAGAATTAGGAGTATAATTAAGGAAAAGAGGACGGAAACATTAAAGGGATAGTTTTTAACAAATGAAATGTCCAATTATGTGGATTTTAGCGAAATTAAAGAGGGGAACTACTTCTGTATTCCTTCTGGTCTTGACCATGAAAAGCGGGATTGTGTAAATAAAATATAATTACGTGCTTGACAAACTCAAAATAAAGAGTATAATTAAAAAAAGACAGGTTAAAATAACAACAATTTTTAGGATATAAAAATGACCGATTACACTCATAACGATCTAGTGGCAAAAGTTAAAGCGGTTAATATGGCAAACGCCTACGCCAACGAATTGTTGGCAAAATTGACCGAATTTTTCCGCCCCTACGTTGGAAAGGACATTCTGAAAAATGATGGTAGTCTTCTGGCAAAAATTAAGGGGGCGATGCCCGACTTTCCTAGCGACAATGATATGTCTGTTTATTTTCATACTAGCCCCTATTCCCTAGCTTGGACCGTCATAACCTGTGTTAGTTCCCCCCGACAGGAAGATTATTCCATTGCGGTTTACCACGAAACTACCGTCTACATTGGCGACATTCAGGGGAAAACTTTGACAAAATTATGCGAGTCTTATCAAGATAAGCCGGATTTTCGCTCAGATTATACCGTTGAAGAGGTTTTGCGGGATAGGGAAGAGGCAAAAGTGGCTAAAGAAGCGTATGATAAAGCAAAGGGAAAATTGTATTTGTTTGGAGAATAGGGGGACACCCCATAGAACCCCCAATAAGGAATTAACAGAAAAATCATGCAAATAAATAAGGGATATTTTGAAATTGGAATTTACCACCCCAAAACAGAAATAAACGTAGGAACCCTATGGCGGTAGTCCGTGATTTAATTTTGGGCTTGTAGCTCAGTTGGTTAGAGCAGGAAACTCATAATTTCTTGGTCGTGGGTCCGAATCCCTCCAAGCCTACTAAGGGGGACACCCCCTTTTTAACCCCCGAAACAAAAATAAAGGAAAAGAAAATGAAAAACTATCAAGTAAAAATCTGCGAAGTTTATTCTACTATTGTTGACGTGGAAGCCGAAAACGAAGATGAAGCCCGCCAGAGGGCTAATGAAAGACTGGAAAATGACGATCTTGGAGAGGGAGAATATGATTACACGTTAGAGCCAGAAGAATGGCAAGTCTGGGAAGGATGAAGATAGAGAATAATCGTGAAATACCCACTAGATTTACTCGAAAAAGCATGGAAAGAGGGATTCGAGGAAGACGATACCCCTAGCCAAATCGGCGAAGTTTATTTCCTTTTTATTCAATTCGATAGCCAGCCCGATAAGATAACAATTTGTGGCGAATGTAATGAATGTTTCGCGGCATACTGTTCTCTCAAACAATTTCCTCACAATATAAGTTTTCTAGAAATTTGTACTGAAAAAATGGGAACGGTTAAAAAATGGATAAGAATATAAGGAGGATTTATGTCAAGTTCAGTCTGTCCGATATGCGGAGGAAGAATACTTTGTCTTCCAATATTGAATGGTGAAACGGTTTGCTTTTGCACAGTTTGTCGATCTGTTATTAGTCGGGGAAAATATGAGAGCAAATATAGTCAGACGATCTAAAAATCAACCTATAAAAGCTACAGCAAGGAGGCTAAAGTGGTTGAAAAAACTGAAGAACAAGGGGAAATAGCCCCACTAATTTTAAGCCTAGAAGATTACAGATTGCCAATTTATCAGGAATGGGACAGCGTAAGGCTAAAATGCCCACATAATTTAAGTGGGTGGGTTGCCTATCACTATCAACTTTTAGAGGAAAAAGAGGAAAATAATGTATACCCCAAAAATTAAACTTGGTGATAAGGTTTATTTAATTTATAGAGGAAAAGTATCCAAATTCGTTGTTTGCCAATTTTGCAACGGACAGGGGATTATTTCTTCTAATTTTAACATAGACCACAAACTTACAGCAAGATGCCCAATTTGCCATGGGGAAGGCGGAAAGAAAGAATGGGGAGATACACAATGGCAGTTAGATATCATAGAAAATACAAATATTCCAGCCTTATATAAGGTTGGCAAACTTCAACTAGAAACAACTAAAAAATATGAAAAATGGACAATTATGTGCGAGGAAACCGGAATTGAAAGTGGTTCTTGCTATTATATGGAAGATGCCTTTTTAACAATCGAGGAAGCAAAGGCAGAATGTGATAAGAGAAACTTAACAAAAGTTAAGGAAAGCTAAAATGTCAGCAATTACAAGTAGTTTTAATTATTTATGGGGTGGAATAGACAGTTCGGTGGTAGTAAAACGAAAAGAATTACAAGATTTTATTCAACAACAAGAAGCGAACGGAAAAACTTTAATAATTGTTAAAGGAACCGTTAGATTAGTTAAGTGGAAAACTATGGGAGTTGGACTTTATAGGGTTTATACGGTGGAAGATAAATAAAAACTTAACGGCGAAGCCTTGACAAGTCGATAAATTGTAATATAATATAAAAAGAAGGAGAAAAAGAAATGTTAAAGGTAAGAATCTCAGAAAGGGAATACTCAAGCAGCCCAGAAACAACATACGTGGAGCTATCCACTAAAGAATTTTTGGAAAAATCGTTTAAGAAAAAGCCAATAGAAGACCGATTAGCTATGTTAGAAGATATAGTTTTCGCTATTGTTGCCCATTACGAGGATAAAGAACTATTGGAAGATATTTTGTGGGTTTTGGATTATGATGCAAATATAGTAGAAGAGTGATAAATCACGGTTTAAATTTTGCCCCCATGGCTCAACGGATAGAGCAACAGATTTCTAATCTGTTTGTTGTAGGTTCGAATCCTGCTGGGGGTACTAAGGGGGACACCCCCTAAAACCCCCGTTGATGTCAAATGTTCTAAAGGTGGCGGGTCTGGGTTCGCTAGCGACTAAGGACGGACAGCCTTATTAACAAGTAGCCTAACCACATTTTAATTTAAACTCACAAAAAAGGAAGAAATAATGTCAGCCCTGTCTATTATTTTATTTATTCTTTTGTTGATGTTGCTAGTAAATATATTTTTGGATTACACAAGGGTGTTGTAATGTTAAGTAAAATTTTGTGTTCAATTGTCGTAACATTTGTGTTTGGATGCTATAACCGCCCACAAATTATAGTAATTAGAGAGATTTTACCAGTCGAAAAAGAAGTTGTCCGACCAAATTTGCCGCCCCCTTATCATCCATCACAGGAAACCGTACCAGTAATTAGAGTAGATTGCGTACCACTTCCACGAGTAGATAGAACAGCATAGCTACGCGGGTTAAAACAAGCCACGCGGGTTAAAACAAGCCACGCGGGTTAAAACAAGCTGCGAGAGTTAAAAACACATAAGAAAAATAATAAAATTAACTTGACTTTACTAAAAAAGACGATATAATTAAGTAAACAAGACAATAAAAGAGGTAAAACATGAGAAAATCTTCAATCGAGTGGGATTATGGAACCGATGAACTATTAGCAGAAGGAACTGTAGAGTATACATATATTCCGGGAAGCGAAGGACTTTATGCCTTTCCCAATGGTGACCCAGGCTATCCTCCCGACCCCCCTGAAATTGAATTTTATGGGCATAAGTTGACACAACTCATTATTGCAGGGCAAGACATAACTAAGTTAATACAACAGAAAAATCACGAAATTGCCCTTGACTTGTTTGGATATGTGGAAGATAGAATTTACGATAGGGTTTTAGAAGTAGAATCAGACAACGAAGGAGAATAAAATGTTTGTTAAACTTGACGAAAACCGAACCGCCCAAGTTATTGTGAGATTTGGAAAGCATGACCAAAAAAAAAGAGAGACTAGCCTAACCGTTGATATTAACCAGAACGGAATTCACACCAATTATTGTTCTATTGTGTTTTGCTCTCCGAAGGATAATTTTAGTCGATTTAATGGGCGAAAATACGCCATGAGAAGGTTGTTTAAGAAAGAGCGATTAACTAAAGAAGACAAGAGGGTATTGTCTAAGGCTATTTTGTACGGAAAACCCCAAAATAATTAAATTTCTAACTTGACAAATAACAATTCTCCGATATAATTGGAAGATAAGTAAGGCAAATAAAAAATCAGACAGCACAAAGGATCAACCAAGTGTTAAATTTTCACAAATGGACAAACGAAGACGGAGAAGTTCTTATTCTTCGGAGAATTCCTCAAGACAGAACTACTTATAATGGTTTCGTCTGGAAATCAGGAGTTGGAACAACCGTAGAATGCCCTGATTGGAACGACAGCCCAACCTGCGGGAATGGTTTACACGGTTGGGTTTGGGGGTTCGGACTAGGAGATGGGTGTGATTACGATATTATTGGAGACATTTGGCTTGTTATAGGATGCAAGCCGGAAGACGTTATTGCCATTTCCAATTCAGCCAAGTGTAAATTCAAACAAGGCATTATCAGATTAGAAGGATCGTTTCAAGATGCCATAAATACCGTAAAAGATGGAATGAAACTATGTATACAAGATTCTTCTAAGAATAAAATAGAGATAGAAAAAGAGAACGACAAACAGGCTCAAAGCGGAAGCTACAGCCAACAGGCTCAAAGCGGAAACTACAGCCAACAGGCTCAAAGCGGAAACCACAGCCAACAGGCTCAAAGCGGAGACGACAGCCAGCAGGCTCAAAGCGGAGACGACAGCCAGCAGGCTCAAAGCGGAAACTACAGCCAACAGGCTCAAAGCGGAAACTACAGCCGACAGGCTCAAAGCGGAAACTACAGCCAACAGGCTCAAAGCGGAGACGACAGCCAGCAGGCTCAAAGCGGAGACGACAGCCAGCAGGCTCAAAGCGGAGACGACAGCCAGCAGGCTCAAAGCGGAAACTACAGCCGACAGGCTCAAAGCGGAAACTACAGCCAACAGGCTCAAAGCGGAGACGACAGCCGACAGGAATCAGTAGGAAAAGATTGTTGCTGTGCCGCAGCCGCGAAAAACTGTAAAATTAAAGTTGGAGAAAGAGGGGCGTTTGCTCTCGCTTATTATACGGAAGAAGAGGGCTGGAGATTTCTAACCGGAAAAGTCGGTGAAAATGGAATTAAGCCGTATGTTTGGTACGAAATTGCAGATGGAAAAATAGTCGAGGCTACCGAATAGTCAAGGGGAATTCGCCCCCCAAAAAAATGGAGATAGCCCAATGCTAATAATTGGAAATACCTATAAGTTTGAGCTAGTCGGCGAGCCTACTGCTTATGTAATAGGACAAGTCACCCAAATCCGGGATACTTCCGAAAAGCCAATAAGTCAGGATGTTGTACTTAGAAAGCCTAATGTGGAACGGTCAAGATTTTTGCTTACAATAAAAGAGCAAAGTGGGAAATTGAATAGTTTTTATCTACATTTAGTCAAGGACGTTAAGCCAGTAGGATGGATGAGAAACCTGAAAGAAAGATTGGTGTAAAATGAAAGTTCTTAGTGATGATATAGAAAAGTATATTCAAAAAATGTCTGAACAAGCGTTGTGTGATGGTAATATGTCAATATGTGATGATGACTCATATAGTATGGGCTACATAGATGGAAAAATTGACCTAGCAAAAATAATTGTTAAATTTATTATTGATGTTGACGTAGATTCAGAACCTAAGGAAAATAAAAAATGACCACATCAGAATGTATAAACTATGACGATTTAATTAAAACGAATAATGCCTATTGGATAAAAATAGAGGGTTGTAAGTTAAACTTCTTGTCTTGGGTTATGAGCGATGGAGAATATTCAGACGCCTTTAAGATCGCCATGTCTAATGACGACGACGAAAAAACAAGATTGGCTAGTAAGTTATGGTATGACATTACATCAGAAGACTTTGGATGCTCTAACACAAACGAACATTGTTATGCTTTTGTGATTGGTGTAATTGATAAAGTATATAAATCTAAAACAGAGGCTGCAAAAGTAAATCTAACTACGGAAATTTATAAGAAAAAACAGGAATTAGAACAATTAGAAACAAAATTAAAGGATTTAAAATGAACGAAAAAAAATGGTCTAACGAAGAAAAACATCCTAATCCAATGAAAAAGCATCCTATCACATGCCCATATTGTGGTAAAGATTCGGGATTTACAGAAGAATCTTTGATGTACTATGTTATTCCTCAAGGTGGAATACATTGTAAAAACTGTGGTAAACTTATACTCGAAGGACAACAAATCTTTTGCTAGAAAAATGAAAGACAAACCACTAAAAATAAAAGACCGAGTAAGAATTACCGCCGATTGGGTTGTCCAACAGGTGGGCGACGACCAGATTGCCACCATTGAGAACTTTCAAACTAATCAGGGAATTTCGTTCGCTCAAGTAAGATGGGCGAAAAATCATCATAAAATGTCAGAAGAATTTGGAACGCTATTCGCGTTGGATGAGCTTCACAAGATATAGTTATGGCAGTTATACATCTTTCAAATCCTGGGGAATTCTAAAACACTGAGTGGGGCAAAAAATGGGACAAAACCGAAAACCAGAAGATTTGAGAAAAATTTCCGACCTTATTGACCAAAAAATGAGGCTATCCCAACTAATTGCGGACGCCCAAAAGACGGAAACTCGCCAGAAATACGAGCGGGAATTGAGAGACGTATTGTCTGAGTTACGATCATTAGGATATTAGTTTACTCTAGAAAGGGCAAAACCATGAGAATTATTTTTGGATTTATTTTATTTATTTTAGTGGGATTTGTGGTATACTACAGTTTGCCGATAACGACAGAGAGAGGATACAATACTCCTCCCGTGGTAGATATGTCGGATTCTTTTGAGGTTCCTGCTAAAAATTATGGGTATTTTGATGATAAAGAGAAAACGTATTACAGATAGTATATTAACACCCAAACAAAAAAAGGAAATATAATGGCAAAAGCCACAAAAATTATCGAGAAAAAGAGAGTTCGTAAAACGGTCGAGAGTATTACCGGAATAAATCTTGAGCTATCACTAGAAGAAGCTATAGCTTTAAGGATACTCTGTAGTTCGGTTGTAGGAAGTCCGATGGGAACCATTAGGGAATATACAGACAATATCTATCATAATTTAGTAAAAATAGTAAATGATCTATGCGATTATGATGAATTTTTATACGATAGAAATTATGTGGAATCAACCGTTGCGATAGAGAATGGAACAATGGCTGTTTGTGATATTAATAAGTCTTTAAAAAACAG
>Ga0172381_10003579_pt1 | contig 16395 bp, 20 predicted proteins | sample Leawel6488metaG_FD_119754 | JGI IMG/M metagenome (GOLD analysis project Ga0172381, IMG submission 119754) | Leachate microbial communities from a municipal landfill in Southern Ontario, Canada - Leachate well 64-88 metaG | ecosystem: Engineered > Solid waste > Landfill > Unclassified | place... | reverse complement strand
GGGCCTCAGTGTTTGAGTCGGCAGGATCGGAAGTGTTTGCCGAGGAGCATGAGGAACTGGATGGTTTGCTGGGTTTCCGGTTGTTTTATCAGTTCCCAGAGTCCGGTGAGGCCGCCTTTGGGAAGAGGGGCATGGGCCGCTTCCTCCGTGGCCCCGGCCAGACAGCGGAGGAAGTCGGTCAGGATATGCTCCTGATCCATCTTTTCCGCCACCGCCACCATCCGCTCCATGACGCCGGTGCGGGTGGCCCGGTCGAGCAGGCACATGGCATTGCTGGCCATGCCCGCCAACCGCGTCACGATTTCATCGCTCAGGGAATCCTGCGCGGCACCGGCCAGACGCGCCAGATGCACGATACGCTCCAGATCCCCATTCTCCACCAGCGCGGAGATGGCGGGCAGGGCATGGACGACCTGACTGCGATTGACCCGGTCCAGCAGGTCGAGACCGTCGCTGGCCAGACCCGCCATCCGTCCGACCATTTCATCGCTCAGGGAATCCTGCGCGGCACCGGCCAGACGCGCCAGATGCACGATACGCTCCAGATCCCCGTTTTCCACCAGATGCGCCAGGGCTTCCCGGGCCTTGGCCATCTCCTCCTCGTGGGAGGTTTCCGCCAGAACAGCCGTCATAGATCACCTCCCTTAGAGTAAGCCGCGGGCACTGGCCCAATAGAGCTGGTTGTAGGCCATCTTGAAGGCATGGACCGCACCGGTCGGGGCCTTGGGCTGCGGAGGGTGCTGGTAATCAAACATGGCATAAGTGGCGCGATCCTTGCCCGCTTCTATGAAGCAGAAGACCTTGCCATCATAACTGCGCACCGGCCGCCCGATCTTGATCACCGCCGCGACATTCTCGGCGGCAACCTCTGCCTCGAAATGCGTGGTGGAGCCGGCCTTGCTGATCGGCAGGTTGGTGGTGTCCCCCAGGATGATGACATTCTTGCCGTATTCCCCTTCCATGTGCAGGGACGTGCGGTTGGTGGGAATCCAGCCATTCTCCCCGAGGCCATTCTTCTCGATGACTTCCTGACCCTTGTGCGGCGGCACCGCCACCAGCAGGTCATACTTGACGGCACCACCCTCCTCACTGAGGACCTGGGCATTTTTGCCATCGACTTCCTTCATGTTGAACAGGGTCTCGTACCGGATGCCCATCCGGTCGAATTCCGGTGCCGCCCACTTCGCCACATTCTCCAGGCTGTGCACCCGACCGATGGGATAGGTGTAGTAGAACTCGGTCTTGTCCAGCAGGCCACGATCCTGAATGAAATCGTGCATGGCGAAGGTGATTTCCAGCGGGATCATCGGACACTTGTGCGGCAGACCGACGGTGACGACGATGCGCCCCCCCTTGAAGTCCGAGAGTTGCCGGAAGAACTCCACCGCATTCTCCGCGGTGTAACAGTTGATGGAGTTCTCCTGGAGGCCGGGGATATTTTCTGGCATGGGACGGGAGCCGGTGGAAATAACGATAACATCATACTCATGGACCTTGCCGCTCTTGCACTTGACGTGATTGTCGGCGAGATGAAACTCCTCCACGGGATCGACATGAAACTCGATGCCGGGCTCCAGCAGGCCCTGCTGTTCGCGGACCAGTTCATCCGGGGTCGTCCGACCCATGGCAACATAAAGCCAGCCGGGCTGATAGACGTGTTCGTGGCTGGCCGAGAGCATGGTGATGCGGGCCTTGCCGGTTTTCATTTCATGGTGGATACGGCGGGCCAGATGATTGGCGAAAATGGTGCCCCCCATACCCCCACCGACGACGAGAATTCTCATGGTGTCACTCCTTGTTGGTCTGTGTACTGGTTGGACGTCGTGCTACTTGGCCTTGCGCACCCGGATGTGCCAGGTGCCTGCATCATCCTGTCGGGTATCCAGCATTTCGTGACCGACCTTTTTGATCCACTCCGGTACATCCGCAGCGGAACCGGCGTCGGTGGACAACAATTCCAGGGTGTCGCCGACACTCATCATCTTCATGCTGGAAATCAGCTCCATCAGCGGTCCGGGGCAAAAACTGCCGCGGGCATCTACGACTCTTTCACTCATCTACCACTCCTTTGCTTGCGCGCGCCACGCCTGCGCGGCAATGTTAAAAAGTCAGGACCTGCGCGCCTTCGGCGTCGCTGAGGAACCTGGTCAGACCCAAAGGCCCGGCGACGATGTCTTCCATCGCATCCGCCTTGATCCCCATCACGTCCATGGCCATGGAGCAGGCCCAGATTTTGGCATCGCCCAGTTCCACGGCCTGCTCAAAAATCTGGTAGAATGGCGGCACATTGCGCCCGGCCATCCAATGCCCCATCTCGCCTTCCGCCGGAGCCTCCTTGCCGTGTCCTTTCACAAAATAGGGAAAGGCATTCATGGACAGGAAAACATGCACCTCCGACCCCGAAACAGCCGCAACCGACGCCGCCATCGCCGCAAACTGCAACTTCTCTCTCACCCCACTTAAACAGATGATATATAATCCCGACATGAAAACCTCCTCTGCCAGATATATGCCTGCTCCTCGGCAGGAGATTGCCACTGTAGATTACTCAGACAGGATGATTATAGCATATTGTTTGATGTTTATAGTAATCGATAATCGCAATATTCTTTTATAGAAAGATAATCATGTTGTGGTACGTTGCCAATATCTCCGGACCGGACGACACCACCACGAGGCAAACCGTATAATAATTTATTGGACTAAATACAGTACAGTATATCACACATAAAAACAAAACGAACTATAACTATTGATTAACAGATAGCACCCACGGAACACAACACATCCAGGTTGTCATAACTTCTTACTTCTCCTGATCATTAAATATATTTACAACATATGATGGGTTTTCACTACAGAAATGTGGCGCGGATGAATGTCAGTGGAATGCTAACGCTTAGCCTTCAGATGCGGCGGTAACGGAACCAATCTTGCCGGCGGATAACAACAGGTGCATACTTGAAACGTTATCGACACAACATGGTTTTTCGGCTCCGCTTGCACCACACCACACCACACCACACCACCCCACCCCACCACGACTACGGACTAACCCATGCCAGAACAGCAGGAAAGGAATCGGATCGTGTCACAAGAGATAGGATCTGGGGCTCGAGGTAGGGCTCTGAGTTTTTATGGCAGGCTTCTGGACCTCATTGTCATAGCGCTGATCTTTGTTATGCTGCTTACTCTGCTGGGCGCATTGGTTGGCTTGGCTTATGATTTTGCAGTTGCAGTGAGCACTCTGCACGAGGCGGCTGCTGCCCAAGGCCTCACACACATCCACAGTCTCGTTGAAGACCTCGGGCAGGGGCTCGTCATCGATGTTCTCTCAACCTTCGTCCTAATTGAACTTTTCCGCACCTTCACAGATTATTTAGAGTTTCATCGCCTTCGCTTGCGGGTACTGGCCGAAGTAGGCATCGTTTTTGTTTTGCGTGAGATGTTTATCGGCCTTTACGCCCATCGCATGGATTCAACTGAGCTTCTCGCCATCGCAGCGCTGTTAGCCGTCCTGGTGGCCGCACGTGTTGCCGCGGTCCAATTTCCACCCCGCCACAACGAAACATAGCTTTTATAACGCCGTCAGGATCGCCTTTATTGCGCGCAATACGGTTCAGGCCCAGAGTCACCTCGATAATCTCCAGATCAACCGCGTCATCCCCGAAATACTCCGCCGATACCCGCCGAACGGGTATTCCTGCCACGTTATTAGCCATTATTGGGACCGTCCATAAGTTAACCATCAGATTATATTCCGTATAAAACCACTTGGCGAGCGCCACGACGCATAACGTTATGATAATGCTCCAACGCCCTGGCTGGCATTGGGACCAAACTACGTTATTATAGTTAGTATAATGTACATTATACTAACCACATAGGCGCCGCTAGGGGAACATTAGGGGTATGATCGATATAGACAGGCTCAGCAGCGGTTTCGTCACCTGGATGGCGGGCCAAAACTTCCAAAACCCCTATTCACCAGCCACCATACGCATCTACGGACACACTGTGCGCCGCTTTCTCGAATATAGTGGATCAGACGGGGTTCTTGACATATCAGAAGCTGGTATTCACATAGTGCGAAAAGTCGTCACTAACGGCATTGACGGAACCATTTCTCCAAAAAGTACGCAAACGGTGAGAATATCCGCTATAGTCTTGTTTTTTGATTATCTGGAATCTGAAGGCGCGGTTTTGATGAACCAGGCCAGAATCGTTATTTTTTATAAAAGGACCATTAATTATGCCTTTAGCATCGCCAAAATATTCCACGCTCATTCGGGTATTGCTGATGGGCGGCATCATGTGTGTTTCGTCGGCATGCGCCAGGAAAGATGCTCACGCCAGCGCCGCACGAAAAACCACCTCGGACATCAGTTGCATTGGATCACCCTCTTTTTGCGGGCACAAGACCGTTAAAGTATACCCGACCACCTGATAAGAATTAGAGCAACCACATAACCGTCACCATGTGCGCCCGCAATGGACATTGATGGACGACAAACAGAATTGCGTCACAACGCTTCTATTTCACAATTCCAATCTCAGAGATAAGCAACATATGTATCCGGTGCGGCCCGCTCTATAATATATTGACTGCTGACTACGTCATCTATCTCCGGGATAAGCTCATTATTATTTAAACTGCACCACTCTATAGATCGTTCACAAATACTAATTTTCACTCCGGCTGATTTCGCAGACCGCATAGAGTCATATAGCGGGCGCAGATATTCTTCGTCGAAACCACTTTTTACCGCCTGTATTGTTGCAATAACCCCAGATTCTCCAGTCAAAATAACTTCTACGTCGTACTCAGCCGTGGCTGCTTTGGCCCGATTAAAAACAGCCTCTATGGCGGCGCTCTTTTCCATATCCAGGGTTGTAACAACAATCATCAGATACCTCATACACACGCCTGCAATACCGATAACGACCGACATCTATCCATATTTATCATCCGCCGAAGGATAACGGGAGCGCCAGCATGCCGGTCCAATTCCAATTCCATGATGCTATCGCCCTTCATTATCTGCCGGCGCCCGCCAACTTTTGTCGCCCCGCACGAAATATCTTTAACGCCAATGGCAATCAGAGCTTTCCGTAAGAATGCAACCCGGATAGAAAGAGGTTAACGCCCAGAAAGCAGAATGTCACAACCCACAGACTCATGAACGACCACCACGCCATCTGCTTGCCCCGCCATCCTTTACTGGTACGAGCATGAAGGTATCCGGCATAATTCAACCAAACAATAAGTGCCCACGTCTCCTTTGGATCCCACGACCAGAACCCGCCCCACGCTTTGGCGGCCCATACGGCACCGAGGATGGTGGCGATCGTAAACAACAGAAATCCCAAGGCAATAGCCTTGGACATCATGTTATCCATAACCTCCCCGCTGGGAAGAGCGCGCGCGAGAATTCCGCCGCCACCACTTCTACGCGAGCGGTCGCCGAGAATATAGGCGAGACCAACCAGGCTGGCGATAGTAAAGTTGGCATATGCCACAAACATCATTGGTACGTGCAATTTCATCCAAAAGCTTTGTAGCGCAGGAATTATCGGGGCGATACGATCCATATGCTGGACAAAGGTCAGCCAGATAAGAAACCCTGCAGCCGCTGCAACCAGCGGCATGACAAAAGCCCCCAATGATCTGGATTTGCTGCGGGACTCATAATAGAGGTAAAACAAGGCGGTGGCTGCGCAAAATACCACCAGCACTTCCCAAAGATTGGTCACGGGAACATGTCCCCAGTCAGGGTGCCCGATATAGGTTTCGCGCCAACGGACACCAAGGCCGATGAAGCCCATAAGAACACCGGCCCATGTCAACCCCGTTGCCACGCGCCCCACTTTTTCCGAGAGGGTAACCAGGTAGATAAGATAAGCAGCGGTGGCGGCCAAAAGAAACCCGATCATCCACATAACACCGGCATAGCCCTGTAACACGTAACACAAGATGACATCGTTAGCCGGCGTTTGACCAATGCTATACAACCAAATACCCAGAAGCGCGGCACTGACCACCGTCAGGAATGCCGCCTGGAAGGCACGCCAGTGAATGCCGACTGCAACCAGCGTGACATACCATGTACCAAGAACAACGTATTGCCAAAACCAAAACTGGCTGTTAAAAACGTCTACCAAAACACCAACGGTAACCGTGAGTCCTGCGAACCACAGCAGGTCCAGCTTGTTGATGCGATTAACCCAGCGCCCCTCGGCTTCAATTTTCGTGAGCGAGAGCGACTCGTCTGCTTGTGATGAGCTAGCCATCATTATTCTCCTTCCTGTCATCCTGACTCTGCAGGACACTCTTGAGACGTGCCACCAATCCTTCAAACTCCTTGGTGAACTCATACGGATTTCGGCTGCTCGCGCCACCGATTATTACTTCTGTGCCATCCGCCAATGCGCGCAACGCTACCGACATCCGGCGCTGTGGCAGATAGAATAGTATAAATATGCCAAGAACCAGTACCGCACAGCCCCAGTAAATGACCACTGTGGCAGGCCACTTCGTAACCTCCAGCCCAGCCGCCCAGCGGTGATCAAATCCGGTAAGCGTAACCACGAAGGGTACTGGATATGCTTTAAGCTGCAATATTGCGCTGATCGCTGACTGGAAATATAACGCCTCGGCTTCCGTCGTCATAGATGGCGCATATTTGTTGACCACCAGCTTAAATGTATGTAAAACGTAGCGTTTGGTGCTCTCACCGCTATTCACGCCTGCCTGACTTTGTAGCGCGGATAAGTATTTCATAAATAGCCCAATGGAACCATTTGGCCCAGTTGGAATAAAAAGATATTGGTATGGAGTACCGAACGCTGTCCTAACCCCTTGCACAAAATAGGATTGTCCATCTCTCGTGATAGGCTGCATGTAGGTCTTAAACTCGGCGCTAGACGCAGATTTACTTTGCGCAATGTATGTAAAACTCGGCCCAAGGTTTATGTGTTTGTGTGCTGCGCCCGGCTGGGATTCTATGGCATCCGCAGGGACAACATTATCCAATGAGAATCCTTTTAATTTTAACTTATATGTCGTACCGGACAAATTTATTGACTGCCCGACGCGCGCTTGCTCATTAACCGCACCTGCACCCGGGTCATTAAACATGTAGCGCTTCATTTTCAGAAGGGATCCCCCGTCGACAAAGCTGGCCTGAAATATCTGGACGCCATGATAGGTAAGTGGGTGATTAACTCGAACATTAGCCTCTTTCAGTACTGTACCTTCATTGTTGTAAAGGACAATTTTAGAAATAAAATCCTTAGGCATGCCCGTAGAGTAGTAAGCGACATGAAACCGCTTCAACATGATCCGGAACGGAAGTGGTTGTACAAGATAACCATTCCCCACCAACTCGTAGACGACTTGCGTTGACTGGCCTTCCGGTACAGTAACGGTGCCACGGTATGCAGGATTATTATCCGAAAGCCACGCCTTTTTTGTAACTTCAGACAGCGGAATATGAAAGTTATTCTCCGGCCGTACTGCGCCCGTCAGCATATCTAGCTTCACCGGAATATCGGCGTTATAAAGAGCGGCCGCACAAAATACTATGATCGCCGCATGCGTTAGTATATACCCAAGTCGGTTGTAACGACCTTTACGACCAGTAACTAGCATTCCACCATTGCTTTCGTGCAGTTTCGGACGATATCCACGTCCCCGCATAACGGCTACTACCATGTTACTTGCAGACTGGATGGCTAATGGCGAGATAATTTCCACATTGTTCACCATCCCTCGCGGATCGTACGCCGACCCAACCACCAAATCCGGCTCGCGCATTTCCCTCAACATGCGCGGTGTATTACGAATCAAACACGTGCTAGTAGACAGCACGAGAAAACCAACAATCGCCAGGTACCAATTAGTCCGGTAAACATTGTACAAGCCAACATCACGAAAGACAGCAAACCAGAATGAGCCAAACTTTAAAACGTAATCCTCATATGGTTGTTGTTGGTTGAGAACCGTACCAATAACAGAGGCGATGGCCAGCAATACCAGCAGACTAACCGCCAATCGCATGGACCCCAAAAAATTTATTGCTAAGCGGGCTCTCGAATAACCTGCATCTCCAGAAATCTGCTTAGCCAAATCTGACCCCTCTGATAACTACAATGACTAGTGGCAGGCTATTAATATGCCTGTAAACAGTTCTATAATAGGATAACAATGCATATTTATGCCCAGAGCCAACTCGTTGCGTGTCACTCACCGGCGATGGCAAACAACCGAAAGACCCCGTATCTATGGGGCGAACCATGCACTATCGCACTATCCTGAGCATAAACCATATAATTAGCTTGATACCATATGCGCATGGGGCAATCAAGCCCTACATCGCGACCTCCTCGGGCCCCCTTGAAACCGTAGAATGAGACCCTGCCAGGCGCCGGATGGTTCCGCTTTGGCGAGAAAGCAACTGCCTCAACATCGCCATCAGCAGTCATCAGTATATCATAATGTTAGCGCTCATTAATAAATAATATCTCTCCACAGCGCAGCGCTGTTGGCGACGGAGCATAACGACCCCACACAGGCGCGTTGCACATCGAAAAACCCGCCAGACCCGTAAACGCACCGGTCAGGCGGGCCGTTTTCATGCCCGGCATACAACAGGCATGGAACCGCTAACCCGTTGTATGGGTATTACTACGTTTTTTCTTCAGGTCAATCCAATATGCCGTCTTGAGAAAATACGCAAGGATGGTGAATAGTACCATTATACCAATGACATACGGGCCGATAGCCATTCGTGTAAAATAAGATGGATCCGAGGCGTACCGAAGGAACGCCACAACATCTGAGACGTTTTTATGATATTCGGCAGGAGAAAGTCTTCCCGGAAAAACTACCTGCCCTTTTGGCCCAACCGTACCGCCCCATGGAGCTAATATATTTGGCATCGCAACCATTGGGAAAACATGATTATTCCAACCTGATGGTCGCGCGGGATCCCAATAGAATGACAGCAGGTACGTATAAATAAATTTTGAGCCAAGATACCGGTCCATATGGCTCAAATTTGGAGGAGGCTTTCCTAACCACTTGGCTGCCATGTCAGGGGGCATTGGGGAGACCATTTGTCCCTTCCAGGCCGCGCCATTCGGAAGCATGATGTCCTCCTCCACCTCTTTTTTCGTCATGCCAAGATCTGCACGGAGGTACTCGTAACGCAAGGAACTAACTGAATGACACGCCATACAGTGATCTGCGAAATAACGCGCCCCAGCTATTACAGTGGCCCGGTTGAACGTGTAATGCGGCGTCATCCAGTGCACCGTATTTTCCGCCCCCCATGCTATCCCGGGAATCAACATGGACACCAACAAAAAACATAGATATCTGTACGTGCTCATCCTGTAACCCTCTCCGGTACGGGCCGCGTAGGCTCTATCATGCTGACGAATGGCAGCAATAGGTAAAACCCGAGGTACAAAGCTGTCGCCACCCGCTCCGCCAGAACATATTTGGGTAATGGCGGCTCCTGACCTATCCATGCCAACGTAATAAAGGCAATCCCGGCGATAATAAGCATTATCCTGTACACCGGACGGTATCTGCTGGACCGAACGGGGTTACGATCGAGCCAAGGCAACAGCAAAGGCAGCAATACGGATGTAATCATTATTGCGATTCCGTAATACTTGTTAGGTACCGCACGGAGCATCGCATAAAAGGGCGAGAGATACCACGGAGGGGTTACGTCTGGCAAACCAACCATCGGGTTGGCGGCAAGGAACGTTGTACGTTCCATGAATATTCCATGCATGGTAGGCGCATAGAATATAATAGAAACAAATATGGTCAACCAAACCCCAACGCCAAACAGGTCTTTCACGGTATAATATGGATGAAATGGTACACCATCTAATGGTTTGCCGTCTGGCCCCTTATGTTTTTTGATGTCAATACCGTCGGGGTTGTTCGAACCTACCCGATGCAAGGCTACGATATGAAGGGCTATGGCAGCGAGAATGATAAGGAAGAACAGAACCACATGCAGCGCTAAAAAGCGTTGCAATGTCGCAGATCCAATCCCAGGACCGCCACGTGTCAGGGTAGTAAGAGATGGCCCAACCACTGGTACTGCGTGCATAATAGAAGTAATAACCTCTCCGGCCCAGTAAGACAGGTTTCCGAATGGCAACACATAACCGACAAAGGCCTCTGCCATCATTAACAAATAAATAATATAGCCGATAATCCAGACCAACTCTCGTGGCGCGCGATGCGAACCATATAATAGCCCACGAAACATATGGGTATAAAGCAATATAAAAATTAGAGATACGCCGTCAACATGCATATAGCGTATCAACCAACCCCATTTTGTGTCGTACATGATGCCTTGCACTGAAGCAAAGGCATCTTGAGATGTAGGAACATAATGCGCCATCAGAAAAAACCCGCTAATCAGCTGAAGCACGATCATCAACAACAGTAGCGATCCTGCATAGTATAGAATATTGAAGTTTCTTGGCGCAAAATATTCTGTCATATGCTCCCTTATGGTCTCATCTACCGGGAGCCTCTTGTTAACCCATGCCGAAAATCTACTCATCGGATCCACTCCTCAATTATCAATCTGTCAACACAAGTGAGCTTTTGGATACATATGGGTTATCGTGGCACTCATCTTCTCTGTGGAGAGCTCGTACTCCGGTACTGCCATATTATGCGGGGCTGGGGAACCCTGTATCACCCGTGCAGACAGATCGTACATTGAACCATGGCACGGGCAGTGAAATCCGCCAAGCCACCATGGTGCAACACTTCCTTTCTTCGGCCTATAATGTGGAATACAACATAGATGATTACAGATACGTATCCCGACATACCACTCAGGAACTCTGGAACGATACATGTTGGTACAGTATGGAGGCTGCTGCGGCACTTTGCATAGCGGATCTTTTAAAATCCCTTTTTGCATCGTTTCTTTTAATGTAGCCAACATTTCCGGAGTCCGATTTATTATTATTACTGGTTTCTTCTGCCACGGCACCGTCACCTGCATCCCTGGTTCAATGGGAGTCAGATCTACAGTGGTTGACGATGCCGCTTCGGCCGCTGCCGTTGGCTCCAATGAATCGACGAGCGGCACAGCAACCATTCCGGCCACCACCGCGCCAACTGCGGATGTGGCCGCCGCCAAAAATCGCCGGCGTGTAATATTTTTGTGGCCATGTTCCGAATCTGTAACTATTGTCATTTCTATAACCTCGCTAGTGCTCTGATACAAACAGCGTAACTACCAGAGTTTGCCTTGTTCCGTAGGGGTATTTGCGACACCATCCAACTTCGATCGATTTATTACTCAAGAACAGCAACAACCTGGCGATCATCGTGTTCCGCGTCCAGCCACTCTCTGGCATTCATTATTTGCCCACGTGTATTTTTGCTATCGGGCCCTAACAAATATTCATAAAGTGGCATTATCGCTATCGGTGGTGGAACGGACATTATTGATGCTCCTGGATGTGTCCTCACCCGCATTCCCGTACGGCACGGCCCAGGATTTATCACGTTCACGCGAACGTTGGTGTTTTGCAATTCAATTGCAAGCGTAAGTCCAAGGTGCTGTACTGCCGCTTTACTTACAGCATAGGCTCCCCAATAACCTTTTGCCTCACGAGCGCAGTCATCAGTAATAAAAACGATGGAGGCATCCTCGGATGCTAGCAGCAGTGGCAAACAGGCTTGCGTCAACAAGTATGGCGCGGTCACATTCACCTTCATCGCGCTTTCCCACAACTCCTCGTCGTAATACTGGATCGGTGTCAATATATCGAGTTCCGCAGCATTATGCAGGACCCCATCCAGGCGACCTAAATTCTCTTTCAGGCGTTGTGCAAAATCCTGATAATCGCGCCCCTTGGCAGTCAGCAAATCCATCGGATGTATAACCGGCTCTTTATAACCTGAATCAACGATTTCGTCGTATACACCCTCTAGCTTCCGCTGCGTTCGGCCCAATAACACTACTTCAGCGCCCAAACGGGCAAATTCTACGGCGGCACAGCGCCCAATCCCTTCTCCGGCTCCTGTAACAATGATTACACGCCCGTTCAGCAAGCCATCAACTGGTACATAATTATTCATTAGCACCTCCGGGCAAACTGCGTACATAGGTTGCTAATTCTGTAATCTGCGGCGCCGTTAGCCGGGAGGCAACATACCGCATTATGGCATGTGGATCATTGGTTCTAAGACCTTTTTTGAAATAATGCAGCTGCAATTCTACGTAGGCTCGCCGTTGACCTGCCAAGCGAGGAAAGTAAGGCGGGTCACCTAGACCGGTTGGACCATGGCATGCCATACATGCGGGCACATGAAGGTTAGATATTCCACCTTCATATATCTTCTTTCCTTCTGCTGCTAATTTAGCGTTTACCATTTTTGCTTTCGGTGGAGTCTGGGTAGAGAAGTAATTTGCGACCTGTTGCACCTGTGCCGGCGTCAGCGACGCGGCCATACCCCACATAATAGCCGTTGCCATGGGATCCGCACGCGTATGACTTCTAAAGTTATTGAGTTGCTTAACCAGATAGGGGGCCCACTGACCAGCCAAGTCTGGAAACATTGATCCACTGGGGGATATTCCAGTCATTCCGTGACATGCCATACAGGTGGTGCTTACCGGTTGCGGAATGCCGGTCGCGTTGGTATCCGTCGTTTTCTGTGCACTCGCCACGGACTGTGTTGGAACCGTGACGGCCGCAGCCGAAGAAGCGGTGGCAGCAACAACCTTGCTGTTCGGTGCGCTTGCCGCTCCATAGGCAATGGTGTCAAAAAGCATCGTGCCCATACCGATAAATACGACAGATACCATGGCTACCATCTTGCCGGATTTTTTTGTGTAGCTAAGTTGGACCATCTATCTCTACCCCCGCGTTAGCATATACTTATCATCTAATTAATCTATAACCCCATAATGACCCTATATGACTATAAAAACTGATTATGGTCAACCCCCTTCGTTGATTATTGAAGATACTGCCTAAACCGCGCATCAAAGCCTGCGTTGAAGGCGGAACAAGAAAGGCCCTGCAGGGATGGCGATCAGGGTCACCATCCCACACGGCCAAGCCCGTCATTTCCCGACCAATCGCTAAACGAGACTAAAACGCTCTCACGGAATGTACTTACAGTGTCGTTGTCTATAAAAATTGAACAAATTTGCAAGTGTCATAAACACATTCGATGGTCCCAATAAACGTCTTAGCGGGCCTGACTATTCATTTAAAGCAGGAATGCGCTGGGTTTTCCGGGTGAGACAGACCTGGATGGGCGTTATCGACAGATGGATGGAGCAATATAGAAGCGACCAAAACGGCAGTTTAGAAAAGTGGTACGGCTGACTTTGCCCTTGCCACTACCCATTAGGCAACAGAAAACCAATGGGTTGCTCACGATCGGTTTTCCGTGTTATATTTCTCTACGAGCGTAGGCGGTACAGAGTGACACAATGAAAAAAACAGGTAGTCTACATGCGCGAAAGCGGCACAGGTTGGCCGCCGCCCGTACTGTTTTGGCGACAGCCGTTGGTTTTGGTGGAATCGCCGTAGCCTTCGCCTTCGGTGGCGAGTTCCCCTCGAAGGTTCCGGTACCAGCAAACAACCCCATGACGCCCCCAAAAATCTCTCTGGGTAAGCAGTTGTTTTTTTGATCCACGACTATCCCTTACCGGCGATGTGTCCTGTGAAACCTGTCATAACGTCATGGGCAACGGCAGTGACGGCCTGCCACTTTCGTTTGGGGTGCTTGGCCGGGTGGACACCCCTCGTCACGCACCATCGGTGTTTAATGCCGCCTTCAACACCGTGCAGTTCTGGGACGGACGAGCCGATAGCCTAGAGGCTCAGGCCAAAGGCCCCATCCTTAACCATGTAGAAATGGGCATGCCGAATGCAGCAGACCTGGTCAAACGACTGCAGGAAATACCGGGCTATCGCGATGAATTTCGCAAGGTATTCGGTGACAAGGACCCTATCACCTTCGACCATGTTGTAGAGGCTATAGCCACTTATGAGCGCACCCTGGTGACGCCAAACAGTCCCTATGACCGCTACATCAAAGGCGACAAGGCAGCCCTTAGCAGTAGTGCCATCGAGGGCATGAAAACAATCCGCTCGTTTGGATGTGAGTCATGTCACGCCGGTCCGATGTTCGACAACCCCGGTACGCCGATGGGGACTGGTTGGTTCCAGAAATTCCCGGTGCAGCCACACAATCCGGTCTGTGCCAAATATGTACAGAAATATCATCTCATGGACGATCCAGGTCGTTTCGATGTAACCCACAAAGCGGCAGACATGCATGTCTTCAAGGTCCCCGGTTGGCGCAATGTCGCTCTAGAAGCGCCCTATTTCCAAAATGGCTCCGTGCGAACCCTGCAAACTGCGGTGCGGGTCATGGCTGCCTGTCAGTTGGGTCTGACGGTCACGGATAAGCAGGTGAACGATATCGTTTCCTTTTTAGACAGCCTCACTGGAAAATTTCCCAAGGAAACCATGCCAATCCTTCCAGAGACGCCCAACACCACCATTATGATGAATGTTTCTCAGTTACAACAAGATGCCGTGAAATCTGAAAAGAAGTAAACTTGAACGGGCGTTACGAGCAAGCTTCTGGCGGGTATGGCATACCCCAAAAAATATATCGACTAAGAACAGCCTACCTGGCGCCATATTGTCATCATCCAAAAAATAGCGATACTTCGGAATGCTATCCGCTTTTATAATTCTCGGCTCTTCGTCAGATTGAGTGGGTAGGGGGTAGGATGCCTGCGGAGCAGTAGCGTCCCGAATAGGAGTTAGAGGATGGTCCCGGAAGAACTGTTTTCTCTCGCGTTAGGATTGGTTCCGCCGTGGTTGGTGGAGCATGTGACTTTCACGGTGGAGGAGAAGCGCCTGGATCTGCACATCCCCTTTCCCAAGGGCAGTCGCTTTGCTCGCCCCGTCTATGGTGAGGAGTGTCCGGTACATGACACCCGTGAACATACCTGGCGGCACATGGATTTCTTTCAGTATGAAGCCTATCTCCACGCCCGTGTACCTCGCGGGTGAAGTGCCCGGAGCATGGGGTGCATCCGATATCGGTTCCCTGGGCACGGGAAGGCTCGCGTTTCACCCTGCTCTTCGAAGCGCTGATCATGACCCTGGTGCGGGAGATGCCGGTATTGACGGCAGCCCGCATGATCGGCGAGAGCGACACGCTCCTGTGGCGGATGATTGACCATCATATGCCCGAAGTGCCTCGAATCACCCAAAACACATATTCTTAACGCCGTTCGAGACCCCCATTTCAGGCGCTTTGAAATAACGCCATTACACCGCACATCGGTGGCGCCATATTATCGGTCGGTGACGCCAGTATCCATAAACATACCGGTAGATCCTATTCTATATGCCTAATGCCACTATCAAATGCCGACCTCACGTCAACAACGAATATCGTCTATACTCTCAAAAGTTGATGGCGCATTTGCTCTCCAGATACCGAATGTTAGACTTTTACTACTAAGGGCCTTCCATACCGTTAGCGCTTGGCTTCGAGCCAGTGTAGATAACGATCTCCCGTCAAATTATGGGAACGGTAACTACCTGACAAAAGCCAGATCGGTTGGCTGCCAATTGAAAAAAGGAGATTTTACTCATGGGATATAAAATACGTTTTCTTATAAGCGTGTTGTCGGCATCCGCCTTGCTCTGGTGTGTAACCGTTTCGGCGGAAACATCGACAAACGCAATGCAAAATGCTATCAAAAACGGCTCAACACTTTTTGCCTCAACATCCCTGGGAAGTCGCGGTAATTCCTGCATGACCTGTCATCGTGGAGGTGGACGTAGCAAAGGAATGTTACCAAACGGTAAATCCATACCCAGCCTCATCGGCGCTGCGGCCACTTTTCCTCACTATAACAAACGGGATGGGCAGGTGATTACCCTTGATATGCAAGTTAACTCGTGCATAAAAAACGCGCTTCTTGGTAAACAGCTGCCTTATAACAGCAAGAAAATGGTAGCGCTCGTTAGCTATTTAACTTCTCTTTCGCAAGGCAAGAAAATTAACATAATCAAATAACATGACAAGTAGTAACTATAAATAATATGTTATATATATAACATGTTACTGCCGTACTATACACTAGAAATATAACCAAAAAGTTCCACGACCGAATAAGGTGGGTGTGATTCAACGTCGGCGGAAACTGAAGTATTTTTTGGGTCATGTAGAAGGTTATGTCACACTGGCTGGGTCCTTATTCTTGGCTGGAAAGTGTCAACCCCCCCCCCACCCCCACACGCGCTCTGATCCCTGCCGCCCGGGGGGCGGGCGCCCCACCACAACCTATTCCG
>Ga0172381_10003578_pt1 | contig 16403 bp, 21 predicted proteins | sample Leawel6488metaG_FD_119754 | JGI IMG/M metagenome (GOLD analysis project Ga0172381, IMG submission 119754) | Leachate microbial communities from a municipal landfill in Southern Ontario, Canada - Leachate well 64-88 metaG | ecosystem: Engineered > Solid waste > Landfill > Unclassified | place... | reverse complement strand
CTGTGGATAAGCTGTGGATAACTTTTCCATATAATAATGAAGATATGATAAGAAAATGTAGATTTCATAATTTCATAAGGAAGAAAGTCAAAAAAGTCGCTTAGGCGGTTATGAAAAGCGTATGAACTGACCGTGTATCTTATGGAGCTAAAAAAAAAAGCCGAAAAAAGTGATCGAGTTTTCTAAGGAATTTGATGATTTTTTCAAACTAACAACTTTGTTATTTTTTATATCATACCCTAGTTATGTGAAAAAAAGCTAAAAGTTGTTGGAAATGCAAATTGACTAAAATTTTATAATATTTATCTTCTGTTATTCTCGACTCCCGTCGTTTTATTACAGGCTAGAAAAACGCAATTTTATAATATGTTGGTTATGTTGTTTGGGAAAGAAGTGGGTATAATACTTATTATGTCTAATTGTCTTTTGGCTTATCTCAGCTAAAATATGGGTAAAAGTTATGTCGACTTTTGTCTATTAAGCGACACAACTATTATGCGACATCACAAAAAACGGCTTATCTTAGCCAAAAAGAGTGCGATCTCTTGTAGTGCAAGAAGATGAAGGGTAGTGATGTATAAAAACATGCCAAAAGAATAAAAAAAAAGGCTGAAGAAAAAAATTTGGAGGACGGGGGTGGGAGGCCGTGCGTAAATGTAGAATATATGTTAGGAGTCATTTTAAATATTTTTATCTAAAAGGCCCCCTTTGAACAAATACTTTTTATATGTTATACTATACTTATTATATTTCTTCTTATGGAATTTCTTCCACAACAAAATAATAAATATCAAAGTCACTCTGTTAAAATTATTCCTCTCTACCCTTTTTCCACATCACAGTTTTCAAAAAGTGAATTTGATTTAAAAAAAAGAGATCCAATTAATTTATCTTTCTTCCAGGAAACAATTGAAGGATATTTTAATCAATGTATTCGAGAAGAAATTCTTCCTACTATGACAGATCTTGCGAATATTTTTCACACCGATAGATTAACTTTTCTCAGATCGTATGTTAATGATCCTGTAATAGGTCCGTTACTTCTTAAAGCTTCTCAACATTTAATTGCTCACGTTGAACGCCTGTTACTTTCAGGTAAGTCCCCTATTGGTCTAATCTTTTGGTTAAAGAATAATGCCAACTGGATTGATAAACATGAGTTTGTTAATCAGAATAAATCTATCGGTGAAATCTTAGATGAGATAAGAGAAGGGGAAGTGGTTAATAACAATTCTCAAATAGTATGATTAGTGAACAAACACAATATGAAGATTTAAAAGGATTATTACTGGGAGAACAATTAGGTATTGGAGTGCATAGAAAAGTTGGAGTTTATCTCCCCGATAATACTCTAGTAATAAAATGTGCGATTGATACCCCTAATATAAATATCCTTGAATGGGAAATGTGGCAAATGGTTAGAGATACCAAAGAAGCAAAATGGTTCGCGCCCTGCACAGACATAAGTCCTTGTGGAATGTTCTTGCTACAAAAGAGAGTAGAACAATTACCGGAAAAACTTTATCCAAAATTAGTACCGAGCTTTTTTAATGACACTAAATATAAAAATTTCGGATTTTTAAAAGGAGATTTTGTTTGTGTAGATTACGCCAGTTTTCTTTATTGCAGTATGAGCCACAAATGGAATGGTAGAATGGTAAAAGCCCACTGGTGGAAATAATTTTTAATTTCTTTTTTCTTTGTGTCTAACAAAATCCTAAAAGATAAATTATTCAGACTTAAACATTTTTATAAAATCATAAATAAAAATGGCGAATTAACGACTCTAACTCCAAACAGAGCCCAACAACATTTCTACGAAAATAAAACGAATAGGAATATAATTTTAAAATCAAGAAGACTCGGGTTCACGACGTTCCAGGCTATCAACATGTTAGATAATACTTTATTCACTCCAAACTTCAGGTCTCTATTTATCTCCTACGATGACCCAAGTTCTAAGAAAGTTTTTGATGATATCATAATGTTAGCGTGGAATAATTTCCCACTAAAGCATCTTTACCATATCAACGCCGAGAACGCGCAGATCTTAAAGTTAGATTTTTTAAACAATACTTATTCCACCATCGAGGTAAAGACATCCGGTAGAGGCGGAAGGTATGATGACATCCACATCTCCGAGCTAGGTAAAATCTCTGCTAACAATCCCAAAAAGGAAAGAGAAATCTTTGCCGGTACAATCCCTGCTATCACTCCTAGAGGCAATATCACAATAGAGTCGACAGCAGAAGGACAGATTGGTGCCTACCATGATATGTTTTGGGAGGCGTACGATAGACCTTTATCCATAAAACCATCGTTAAAGGAGTACAAAGCCTTCTTCTACAACTGGCAATGGGATGATCAAGAGCTTAATTTAATAACACAGCCCGACGTACAGTTGCCCAAAGAATTTAAAGATTATCAACAAAAACATAATGAGAAGGCCTCTAAGGATAAATCCAACACCCTAAACCCCATCACCGATATTCAAATCACTTACTGGTTTTATAAATGGTTAGAGTGTGGGAGAAGATGGAACATACTACTGGAAAACTATCCTACCACTCCAGAAGAAGCCTTCGTGAGTTCTGGTTCTAAACTATTTGACCAATTCCAATTACTCAAGCAAGAACCATACCTAATTGAACCCGCATACTCTATTTCTAGCTGGCAGATCTACAATGAGCCAATTTCTAACCACAGCTACGTTATAGGGGCCGATCCCTCTGAGGGCATAGGTTCAGACCACTCCGCCGCAACAGTCATCGATTTCTCGTTAAAGGTACCCAAGGTAGTAGCGACCTTCACATCCAATAGCACTCCTCCTGATCTCTTTGCGTATGAGCTCAAGAGTAAGGGCACACTCTACAATACTGCCCTTATTATCGTCGAAAGGAACAACATGGGCTTCGCGACGATTACTAAGCTAAAGGATATATACCCCGTGGAGTATATTTATAAGGAGAAGAATGAGACTAAAGGTGATACAGTTACAACCGACAGACTCGGGTGGAATACTACTGTGTCTACTAAACCTAGAATGTTTTTTGATCTATCTACTGCTGTGAATGATGAAGCAATCCAGATTCAATCTAAACAGCTCTACCATGAAGCCAGAATCTACGATAAAGGCCTCCTGTCTAATCCTAAGCACGATCCTGATGCTACTAACCACTTTGACCTTTTGACGAGCCTAGCAATAGCTTTCCAGGGCAGAACAGAATACGAGACTTCAAGTGAGATCTGTATTACCACTAACAATAATGTAGAAGATAAAAGTAATATTTACGATCCACTGTAAATGTGCTATACTACTAATACATTCCCACTATCTATGCAAGGAGTTAAAAAACACAATAAATATTATCAATATAAGAAAGAGGATATCCAGATTCCAACATTAGATGATTATCCTGGACCCATCTTCCACTGTCAGAAGTGTGGTAAATTAACAGATGAAAATTCTGCTTGCGTGCATTGCAAAACAAAATATGATTTCGTAATTAATCAAATTTAATATGGCGCTACCTGCCGGTTTAATAAAAGAAAAAGATTTACAACAACTTCCCCAGATAACGAGGACACCGGAAGAGAACGAAGCTCTGATGTTTTATATCAGACGCTTAGTCAACGCCAGAGATCAAAGGAATCAACCTAATAAATATTTTGATAATCTTGATTACGTTACGGATTATATTACAAATGAAAATGCTAAGAACACTTATCTAAGACCAAAAAAGAATAATGCTGAAGTAAGAGTTGATGTTGGTACTGTAGAAAAAAAATTAGAAGCAATTCAGAATGAGCTTCTGACAATGAATTTAAAACATGATGTTAGAGCTTATGACCAGGACGATTTAGAAATTCAAGAACTCGGGGAGGACATGACAGATATTATTACTAGAACCGAGCAACAAGAAAAAGCTGAAGATTTTTGGTTAGAATTTACTTACGAGCTCCTCTCCCAGAGAGCTGTTTTTATTGAAGAGCTTTTTATAGATGCGAAGTTAGGAAAATTTAAAATACAAAGAGCACAAAAAAGATTGGTATCTGGGTTAAAAATGTTCCTTGGTGATATTACTATTCCAGCTTATAGGTACAACGAACAGCCGTGCGTAGTAAAGGTGGACAGAATGGATTACGATACAGCAAAGACTCTTTATGGGGATAATCCCAATTTTAAAAAAGTAAAATCAGGGATGCCAAATCTTTCTAATTCTAATGGAGAATTTATTGGTTCATCTTATTATTTTAGATTTTCACAATTATTACAAAACGAAGTAGAGGTTATAACTTATGAATCATTACCGGATAATGAAAGACAGATTATTATAAATTCTGTCATGATGTATGGCACCAAACAAGAAATGGAATTTCCCTCTTATTCCATTCAAATGTTTATAACCAAATCAATGGCAGTAGATTTTGCTTACGGGAGACCTTTAACTGCCTCTGCTAAGGTCTTGAATGCTATATCTTCTGAGACAATTAGACTTCTTATTAGGAAGTTTCAACAAGCTCTTGAACCACCAATTGGTGTCCCTAAAGGTAGATTGTATTCTAATAGAATGTGGGATCCATCAGCCATTACTCAAGGCGTAAAGAAGGGTGATGTGGAGAGATTAATTGATCATAATGGTGTTACTGAGGGTGAACTAGCAATGTATAGATTGATTGAGGAAAAGACCACTGAATTTATCGGCGCTACTAATATCGCTCAAGGTATCAACTCAAATAAAGAATCATCTGCCACAGAAATTCTTACCCAAATGAGGCAGTTTGTTAAACAGCTTGGTTTGTCTGTTGCGGCTATCATGCGCGCAAAGAGAGATATGGCTGAATTAAGAATTTATAATATTCTTATTAATTATCTTGATCCGACTAAACGTAAAGTCGATGAAATGACAAACGAAGTACAAGATCTTTACAGGTCATTCACATTAGAGAATGTACCTATTGGTGGAAAGAGCGGGAAGAAAATTATAAAGTTTACGGATAAGGATCTCACCCCCGAAGGGAAGGAAGAACTTTATGACTATGAAGAAGACCAAGCGAGAAAAGGTAACCCCCTTAGAATTAAATTTGTTAATGTTAAAACCTTACAAAGATTTCCTATCTTATGGCATGTAGTTGTAAATAATGAAGAGAAAGAAGGAACCGCGCTAGACAAAGTTATCTTCCAGGAAAGACTTAATCAAGGCATGGCAATTTCTCAAATTGCTCAAATTCCTCTTAATGGGCAGAAGATTATTTCTGATTATGAAAGAACTTGGAAAGCTAAGAATTGGTTTCAAAAACAGCCTCAGGCTCAAAATCCTGTTCAAGGAGAAGCGAATAGTATGATGGAAGAGTTAAGCAATATGGAAGGTTCTACAGGTGCTCAAGTTTCTAGGGGATTAAAAGCCGCCAATGCGCCAATTCCTAATACTCAAACATTAGGAGCCACTGCATAATAAAATTATAATGAAAATTTTTAAACAAATATATTCAAATATTAAAAATTGGTTTGATGTAAAATCTCAAAACGATTATTTAAGATTACAGTTAGCGGAAGCTAATAATAGAATTGGTGACCCAAAAGAAGTCTTATTAAAAATATTTCCTAACCTTGAATGGTTTGATTATAATGATTTACCTATTAAGGAAAGAATAAATTATTTTAATGAAGCACAGATGATTCTTAGAACAAATATTTTTAATAATGAATTTAATAGATTGAAATCTACTATGGCAGTAGACTTATCTTTAAATGCAGTTAAATTTGAACAGATTAGAGATTATCAAATGACGATAAACGGGATACAGTTGTTAAAAGAAGTTTTTGAGAATATAGAAAATCCAAATAAACTACCGGAACTAAATGATGATATTTTAGCTCCGATATAGACCAATTTAATTACCCCATCGGTCTTCGTGGAGACTTGTTAGTTGCAAATAGCAATATTCCACTGTAGGGGAAACATTAAATCTATGCCCGACAAACTCGTGCTAGCAGACGGCACCGAACGTGAAGTGCCAACCCAAGAAGAGTTAAAAGCTCTTCAGGAAAAAGCGGCTACTGCCACCAAAGCGGAGGAAGAAAGACTTCAAGCAGTAAAGCTTGCCGAAGATTTAAAAACACAGGTAAATCCTAATTGGCAAGTGGCTAGAGAAAAGATGGCAAAGCAAAAGCAAGCTCTCGAGGCCAAAGGTGTAAAAGTAGATGATGATGGGAATATCATAGATCCACAAACTACCCCCCTCAACCTGGACGAAATAAAAAGAACTCAGGTAGAAGTTACTAATGAAGCCATGTTAAATAACACTAAAGACGTGTTAATTTCTGATTATGATGACGATACACAAAAAGTTATTGACGTGTATTATAAAAAACTTACCGCTGGCGAACAAGTTAGTTTAAAAAATGTAAAAAAATTTGTTGAACAAGCTATCCAAATTGCTGTTCCTCAACAAAGAAGAATCGTGCCATCTAGTAATGGCAGACCGCCAATAACTACTGCTAATGATGCGAGTGCTATCACAGAGCAAGCTGTGCAAATTTCTTCTCAATTTTCAGGTATTACAAAAGAAGATTTAGAAAAAGGTGGTACTGTTAAATTAGTTTAATTATAATTTTATGCCAAAAATTAACGATGATTTAAATCCAGAAGTAATGCCAGCATGGGCTAAAAAACTTACAGAAGAAATGGAGAGGGTAAAAAAAGATAACGAAATGCTTCGTGATTTTGCCGGAAAAAACAAAATTGCTTCATGGCAAGAAGGTAAATCAGACAAAACACAAAGATATGGACACTTTAAGAAATATAATAACAAAATTGTTATAGGCTGGGGGAGATTAAATTATGATAAATTTAATCCTCAATCAAAAACAGCACTTGGAGAAAATATAATGACAGAATTAATTTATCTTGATGGTACTAAAGAAACGGTAAACTATGTAAATTTTATTAATTCTACTGAGATGGTCAAAGTTAGATTAGTTCAATCTAACCAATTGCTTACGACTGTAGAATTTCCTCCAGAAGTGGTAGTAGAATTTAAATTAGAAACATCGCAGTTGTCTGTCGAGTCGAAATTTCTCAATGCCTAGTTTTATTCATTAAGTTATTAATTTTAAAATTTATGACAGAAACAAAAAAATTATATTATGGTGATCAAGAAATTTTGGATGTAGTAGAAGGTGCTGAAGAAGGTTTGAAAAGAGTTACTCTCGCACCTAGCCCTACTAATAGCGATCCTGACAAGGTAGCCGAGGTTGTAGATATTTATGATTGGGAATTAGAATGTGTATCAAAAGACAAACCTACTTCTGCATCTGATGTTAGAAATTATAAAGCTGTTAAAGTAGTAGACGCTATCTACGACGTACTAACCACTTATAATATCCATGTAGAAGACTTAGCTTTTATTACACAGAAATTATTATCTAAAGCACAGGAGAGAGAAAGTGTAGCTATCAATAATCTTTTTGGTACCACGGATGTAAGAATTTCTGATTGGGAAAAACAATTACTGTAGTATGAAGATAGCACTCTGTATTCCGCATAATTATCCAGAGTTTCAAAAGCCATTTATAATGAGTTTGTTCGGGGTGATTTCTTCTTTCTATCTTCATAGGAACGGAGAAGATACGCTTAACATATTAGTACAAAATGCTGGGCCTATAGATTTTATGCGCGAGAGATTAGTAGAATCAGCGATTAAACAAAATTCTGATCTTATTCTTTTTCTCGATACTGACATGGATTTTCCTCCGGACATTATAAATAAGATGGTAGGACATTTTCGTACTTATGAAAACATTGAAGCTGTTACGGGAATCTATACGTGGAAAAATCCACCATTTATGCCTCATGTTTATCCGAAACTTACAGAAAATGGCAAATTTACCATAGGAGCATTATTTCCACTTGACAAATTATTTGATGTGGAAGGAGCAGGTTTAGGGTGCGCGATGTTAAAAACAGATCTATTCAAAAAAACTCCTCAACCATGGTTTAAAATGGAGCTTGGAGATAAAGGGATTACAATGGGAGAGGACTTATTCTTCTTTAAGAAAGCTAAGCCGGTAATGATCTGCGATCCCTCTATTTCGTGCGGACATTTTACTGAAAATCGTATAGACATAAACTCGTATTTGAGCTATAATGAATATATAAATCAGAATGGCGAGATAAAGGGGACAGAAGAGCAAATCAAGATAGCTTCGGATGAGCACTGCAAGAATGTTAGCAGACTAAAATCATAAGAGAATGGGTGGCAACGGATTGTTGCCACTCTAACCCCTATGAGTTTGGTGCTAAACTCAACACAATCATTACAGGGAGACGCTAACCCTTGCAAAAAACGCTCACATTTCGTGGCGGGCAACCACTGTAAAAAAGCCAATATGAGAATGGGTATAAAGACCCACGCTTTTTTAATTTAATTCAAAAAATATGATGAAATGGGTAAAAGGTAAGACGATCATTCGTCAATATCCTCGTACCACTTCCACTACCTTTACCAAAAATTCTTTGGTTTATTGGGTTAGTGGCCTAGTGGCCCCGGCTGATTCTACTTCTGGTGATCATATTGGTATTTGTATTGAAGACGTTGCATCCACTGATGCCGACTTCGCAACTGCCGGTGTGAGAATCGCTGTAGAATGTCCAGTAGATAAACAATGTGAGTTCGAAGCTGATGTAACAGGTACATTGGTTACAACCTCTGTAGGCGTAGCCTATGATTTGTCCAGTGCTTTATTGGTAAATCAAGGTGCAACCTCAAAATTAGTAGTCACTTGCACAAAGTTCATAACATCGACTAAAGGTTTCTTTGTGTTAAATGCCTCCTACGATACTCATTTTGTAGTTACAAGTTAACCATTGATTTATGAAAATTAATTCCGCAACATTCAACGACTTCGTAAGCTGATAAAGCTTTTTTGCGAAGTATAAACCCTCTCTGATATACGGCGAACGCTGCGATGCCAACGCCTAGCAAGGTTCCTCATAAAAATGATACCGGCTACAACGACTAAGCGAGAGGGAGATGAAGTTTGGGATGAATCAAATGGTGTGTCACTATGCAAAAAGTGCCATGAAAAAACTGATAGTTATCCCAAAAATCTTCTGTGCAATAGTCTGAACTTGCAAGAAAAAGAATTGCAAGAGGAAGATCCGAAGAGTTCTTCCCCCACTTCCACGGTGGAGTAACAAAATGAAAAAATGCCCAAGTAATGTGGCGCCAAGGGTACCAGAGAGTACCGATGGTAGCAAAACAATTGTATGATGTAAGAGCCTCTCAGCAAGAGACCTCAGAACATTCCGCTCTTGATGGTTTCACTTTCGCTCGCAAGGTAACAGAAGGTGATAACTTTTACCAGGAGAATCCTACACAGAACTACAGCAAGACAATGCGTAAATATCGTATTGCTATCGAAGCTGTAATTACGTGGCACATGCGCACGTACGATAGACTTTTGTCGCTTATGCCAGTAATGGCATAATGAAAACAGAGCTATATCGGGGAAACTCCCAACTGAAATAAGTGGACAACCCCGACGGAAGAGCATCCTGCAAAGGCAGGGGTAAAACTCCCGCTAGAGACTACACGCTCTGCATCCCACGTGGATGGTGATATAGGCCGAACCTTATGGGAACATAAGGAATAGGGCAGAAATGTCCCTATCGCTCATTGACAATAGAAGATAAAAAATTATTAAAAATGGTTAAGAGTTCTGATTTAAGATGTGGAGCAAGATTACCATAGAGAATATTTTTAGAAAAATTACAAAGGGTTTGTTCATAAGTATTGTGTTCAGTTGGATTAGACATGAGTTGTAAATTCTCTTCACGGTTATCGTCAAGAATTCCATTCTTGTGGTGAACAATCTCCGGGTGCTTCAATTTTCTACCTAATTTCTTTTCCATTATTAAGACATGTTCTAAAACATGACATTGGTTTTTACCTTTATAATCATGTGGCTCTGGATGATGAGATAAAATATAGCCATAGGTATTATAAATTCTTCCTCCTCTCCAATTTGGATGATTTGATCCTTTACACTTTTCTGGATTTAAAAAAGGAGAAGGGCGAGATTTAAAACCAAACTTGTAAAAGAAATGTGCCACTGTCCGGTCTGTTCGTCCACATAGGTTACCAATGCTTTTAAAGGAAAGTTTCTTATTAAAGTATTGATCGTATAACCACTCCTTATTCTGCCACTGTTTAATAATATTTGTCTTCTTGCTCATATTTCATTATATTTATATAAATAAATATATTATAAGATATGAGAGTAAAAATGTCAAGAGTAGTAACAACATTGAAATATAGAGAAATCGAAAAAGTGTTAAGAGGTCTTGGTGAAGCAACCTCTCAGAGAATGGAATTGGATCTAACACACCGCTTTACATTTGGTACTGCCACTACATACGTCGACATGGACGGCGAAACAGTAGCAACAACCGTAGGCGATGGTTTCCAGCTATTCTATTCCTTACACTCTGTACCGAGTTCATCCACAACTTTCCGCAACATCGTAGCAAATAACCCAGTGTTTTCTCGCTCTGGCTTGGAAGCTTTGGAATCATTATTTGCGCAACAGATGATCGATGCAGCTGGCAACAAAATTGTTGTACAGCCAGATACGATTATCTCAACCGATGATCCGAACACTGTAAATTCCATCAAGGAATTTTTGAACTCAACTGCCTCTCCGACTGTATCCAACTCTGGTGTAACTAACGTTTATAAGGCTAAATATAATCATATTATATTGCCTTATCTCGCTACTACTAACACTGGTGCTCGCGATTCCACAAAGGAAAAGTATGTAATGTTGGCTGCTCTTTCTCACACCGATGCTTTATGTGAAGTATCTGAGAACCCACACATGACCTCTCCTTCTGCCGGTTCCAACGCTGAGGAGTTTGATAATGAGGATTGGAAATGGAAATCCACTGCTGCTTACGGAATTGAGATTGTTGATCCGAAGTGGATCGCGTTAACTAAAGGCGATTTATCCGCCTAATTAATAAACTTATGCTTAATACCCAAAATTCAAAATTCAAAAAATTGGGCATTGCATTAGTTTTAGTGGCTACCATAGCCTTATCCTTAGGTGCATTCACTTATGTAAAGGCTGATGGCAACCCTAACGATTATGCGGTGCGCAGTTTGTCCACCTATCTTGACGCGCATCCAGATAGTGAAGTTGCTAAATTATTAGCGCGTGTAGTGTTGACTCTTAACGGTGTCAACCCGGACGCAATCGGGGCCGCGCGTGCGAACCCAGAAAGCGACGAATCTCCAGTATATGGTTTGGCATATCGTGTTGCTCAAACCAATAAAGCCATTGTAGAAAAAAGATACCACAATGACTTAACCTATTCTGCTACCACTACTGATTATTGGTGTAATAATCTTGGAGTAGATATAAATGTAGAAAATGCTTATGTAAATATTGATGGCACAGTGTCATCCACTCAAACTTATTATATCGCTACTTCTACTGGTTCTGGTTTGGCTCTTTATACTACAATTCCTTTCTCTACTATCATTGATGCAAAACTAGTCGCAACTAGCACTGTAGATATGGTCCGTAGATTAAATTCTAATGAAGATCAAGGTACTAATGGTACACAAGGTACTGTAGTTACCAACGGACAATGTGTTGTTGTACAGGTGTTAAATCCTTATTCTAATGGTTGTACTGGCGCCCTCTGCGAAGCGGTTACAAGTACAAATAATGGCCATACAGATTCTTGGGGGTTCAAATACAACTACATAAAGAATTTGTAGTATGAGTAAACACAAAGAAAAAGTTGAAGCCGTAGAAGAAAAATTAGAAAAGAACCTTCCACCTGAACCAACCAAAGATGTTGTAAAAAAACCTTTCTGGGCTGGGAAAGTTTATAGCTCACGTGAAATCGTAAAGGTTTCAAAAGCTTTGGTAAACAAAGTGGAGGTAAACTTAGTAGAATTTTCTGACGCGACTACAACATATATGCCCGATGACCTTTTACAGCAAATCTGTAAATAGCTAATCTCCCAATTGACCATTCTCGACCATGGTCAATGGGATAGATTAATTATTTAATAATATATATATATTATGCAAGACATAATGAAACATACAGTTAGGAGTTCAGTGATCCTAACAAACGCCTATGTTGCAGGTACAGTTATAAGCGATTTGGGGTTAAAAAATCAATTAATTATCATAGTAGATTTTACTAAAGGATCATTAGATTCTGCTTCTATTAAAATAGAATTTGGATATTACGATCTACAAGGTACTCCTTCTTACGCACAAGAAACTTTTGAAAATGTTTCCGGTGGAGTAGCCACAGAAACTTTAGGCACTCATATTTTTTCAGCTACTGGGGTTTATAGAATAGCCATCCCTCTAAAAGATCATAGTGTTAAAATAAGCGCAATTGGCACTGGTACAGTTACTAATTCCCTGATGGCTATCTCAGCTATCTCAGGTGTTTCCTAAAAAATATGTTTCAAAATACCAGACAATTTACTCCCGATCCTGTTGGTATGTCGAAAAGGAAAGAGGAATTGAGAAATGAAATTCAAAAGATGGGGGCTTACGCTGAAGATCAACAAAAACAAGCTAGCGAATATAAAGATCTTACTAGTGAATTATTGGATCTGGATAAAAAAATTAAAATAGCTAAAGAAAATTTAGATCAACTTAACGTCGATCTTTCCTCGCTAAACAAAACTATAATCCAAACCGATAAAGATAATAAAGAAAAAATTGAATTAGGGCAGATTATAGATTTGTGTAATGTTCGTAAACAGGAAAAATTAGATTCGTTTAATAATACTATTTCTGATCAAGAACAAATAATTGCTTCTAACAAAGAGACTATCTCTAATCAAGATAGTAAAATATTTCTTAACTCTTCAACTAATAATAATCTAATCCAAAAAGGAGCAGAACAATCAAAAATTATTGTTAAAAATGAACAAAAAATTATTGAACAACAACTAGAAATTTCAGATAATGAAAAAAAATTAGACGCGCAAAATAATAATATAAAGCAAACTGATGATTCATTGACTACTAAAAATTTAGATTTGATGTCTTTAGAAGATAAGGTTATCGCTACTCAAAATATTATTGATAGTAATGTCGAAGTAGCAAAACAAATTTTAGCTAGTGCTAAAGAAGAAGCTGATAAAATTATCCAAGAAGTAAACAATTATAAGAAAGAAATGGAAAATAGTATTACAACAAGGTCTGGTGAATTATCTAAGGAAAAAGAATTAATTGTCTTTAAAACAAACCAACTCAAAACTTATAAAATAAAACTAGAAAAACATTTTAACGTACCTGCTAATATCGATATAGTAATATAAAATATGTCAGGGAATCATTCTAACAAACAAGAATTTGATTCTGTCTCAACTAATCCTTTGACTCCTGCTTTAGCAACTGAAGCGACATTAGATCAAATAGCGAGAGGGCTCTCTGGCGCTTCTTCTGATGGTACTGTCGCTCTCGCCATAGCTGATACTTGGTATGCTGTGCCTTCTGTAATACCAGCCTCTGATTATTATCTCGTTATTAGTAAAGAAAATGCTGCCGGTACTATCCGGTGGTCTTTTAATAACGGAGGAGTTCCGAGCACTACGAATGGAAATAAGATGGAAAATGATGACATTATAATATATCTAAACGGTGGCGAGGTTGTTTATTTCGGTAGTTCAACTGCTGGCGATGACGTTAATTGGTCGTGTAAAATTGTTTAGTATGGATCCAAAAGTTCAAATTCCAGGGCTTAGCAAAGGAACGGCTGACAGGCGTTATCTTAAACTTGATCAAACTACTCCTCAAGCTGTTGTTAACGGTTCTCCGATAATGGAGGGGGTGCAATTTGATACTACTCCATCCACGACTAATACAGCTGAGGGCTTATTAAGATGGAACTCCACAGATGGTACGTTAGATTTAGGGATGAGCGGCGGAACTGTAACACAACAATTAGGTCAAGAATTATTTACAAAAGTACGCAATGGAGGTTTAGCAGTAATTCCAAACGGAAGTGTTGTATACATATCAGGAAGAACTGGCGTATTCCCTGATGTTTCTTTGGCTCGCTCTGACTCTGATAGCACAAGTGGAGTATTGGGAGTCGCGACTCAAGATCTCCCAATTACAGGAGACAGATTTGGATATGTAACTACAATGGGTTATGTTCGTGGGTTAAAAACAGATTATACTGGTACTGGAAATTGGGGAACTGATTGGGCAGCTGGTGATAAACTTTATGTATCAAAAACAGTAGCAGGGCAATTAACCAATATTGAGCCTTCGGCTCCCCATCATTCTGATGTTGTTGGTACCGTAGGTGTAGTTGCTCCAGCGCAAGGTTCTATTTTAATAACTTTAGCTAAGCATAAAACACTAGAAGAATTAACTGATGTTAATGGTACGCCTCTTGCGACTACCGGACAGTTTCCAGTGTGGAATCAAACAGCAGAATATTTTGATTTTGATTATAATATTGTTACTACTTATACAGATACTAAAGAGCCAACTGGATTCGTTGACCCAGACAATATAGGCGTTTCTTATGATTCTACCGCTCGTACAATCACCTTAACGCACGCTGGTGGAATGGATTATTATTGGCGAGGTGTGAAGAAAAATCTTGCTTCACCTTGGGTATCTACTGCTCATGCTACTGGGAATGACGAATATTATCTTTACTCAACTGACGGTACAAACTTTACTTGGTCAACTGTAATGTGGACTTTTGATACCGTAATGGTTGCTTTTGTAAATTATGGCGCAACTAATAAATACGGTAGACGAGAAACACACGGATTAATGCAATGGCAACCGCACGAGGAATTACATGAAACCATTGGGACTTATCTTGATTCTGGTGGAGACCTCTCTGGTTATACCCTGTCTTCGACTACCGCTGCAAATAGAAGACCAATTGTATCTTCTACGGTAGTAAAAGACGAGGATTTACATTCTACATTAGCCACTTTAACTTCTTCACTCTATACAAAACATTATGTGGCTACTGCTAGTGCTACTTCAACCTATGTCGTAGATACTGCTGACATCGTACCTTTAAGTGGTGCTAACCCGTATTGGAATCAATACACTGGTGGTGCGTGGCAACAGACTTTGATGGCCAACAATTCATATATGGCTGTTTGGCTTATCGCCCTGCCGTCGACTACTGATGCTGGTTCTCAATCGTATCGTTATATCTGGGTACAAGGTCAAACTAATGGGACCCTCGCGCAAATTCAATCTTTGACACCAACGAGTCTTAATGTCGGACAGATGACTGCTGAAAATCCTGAGTTTGTATTTATAGGGAAAATAATTATTCGTTATACTGCTGGAGATTGGACGATCGAACAAGTAGATAAACTGACAGGCTCTCGTTTTTCGCAGGTATCTTTAACTGGTGGCGTGTCAGGCTATGTTTCAAAAACAGGCGATACAATGACAGGGGATCTTCGTACTACTGATTTAATCAAGACTCGTTCATCCACACTTACGTACACAGCTGGCAACTTGACAAAGGTGGTAAAGACTGGAGGACGCACAATAGATTATACATACACCAGTGGTATACTTACTTCATATACCGACGGTACTAATACTTGGACACTTTCATATACTGGCAGTGATTTAACTGCTATAACTGTAACTTGATATGCAATATTACGTTCAAACAACAATAACTACAGGGACAATCGATGACAACGGAGATAAGAATGTAACCGAAACTGTAATGGATGATTTGACGATTAATGAAGTAGAAAAAGTCAACGCTTTAGCTAATGCAAACAAAGAAAGTTTTTCCACTAATTTTGAATCATCTCAGGCTAACTAATATTTATGGCAGTTAGAGTTTTATCGGCAACACAAGCATACTCCGCTCCCACAGCAGCAGATACTGCTACAAACGTGATGACACAGCACGCTACTACTAATATTACAATCAGTACAACTAATCTATTCACAGCGACTTTCACAGCAGCGAATATCGGGGATTTGTGTACTGGAGTTTTGCTCTACATCACCGCTGTGGGGACTGGTGGGACTACTACTGTAACCTTACAAGAAAACACAGTGGATGTCGCTTGTACTGCCTCAATAACTACGACTAGCTTGCAGGCAACTGGGTGGGTATATTTTAGAGCAGTTGCACCTTTTGCTTTTACTGCTACCACCGCAGGTTATTATCGCTGGAAAGTTGTAAATTCTGGAGCTACTGGCACAACTTCTGGGGGCGCTAATGCAGCTGGCACTGCTTTAAGTTATATAACAACAGATAATCGTAATACGACAACTACTCCAGGCACTACGGATGACATAATAAATATAGGCCAAAATTTGGCAGCGGTTACTTTGACCCTTGATG
>Ga0172381_10003576_pt1 | contig 16406 bp, 15 predicted proteins | sample Leawel6488metaG_FD_119754 | JGI IMG/M metagenome (GOLD analysis project Ga0172381, IMG submission 119754) | Leachate microbial communities from a municipal landfill in Southern Ontario, Canada - Leachate well 64-88 metaG | ecosystem: Engineered > Solid waste > Landfill > Unclassified | place... | reverse complement strand
TAGAAGAGGAATTTGTTGAGCGTGGGGATATAAAAAGACCCATGAGAGCTACAAACTTCGGTACCTTTCTTAACTTGGCTACAGCCATTTATCCGAATAAAGAAATTGAAATTTTACTCCTTAATTACTTTAAATATGAATCTAAACTTTGAAAGAGGCAGAGAGCCTAAAAAAACAATGGATGTTGGCTTCCCCACTTAAAAAATTGAATATAAATAATTAATGGTTTAGCTTAAAGTTGAAACTAATAATCCTTTTAAAAATAATTCTTTTTCTTTTTCTCTTCTTTCTTCCAAACCTGGAAATTTAATGGGGTTAGTTTTTGTAATTAAAATACTATCAGCAGCTGTTAAATAATCCCCCTGTTTTAATGATTGGATCATATCAGAGCCTCTAAGGCCATTTATCCCCATATTATATGCCATGGAAACCATAGAATCCCACATATGCTGAGATATTTTAATGTTTAATCCTTGTCTAACCCATTTTTCAAAAAGTCTTTTAACCCCTTCTTCTGCTTTTTTTAAATCCTTTCTAAAAAGTATTTCTGCTTCATATTCTGATATTTTTTGCCCTACAACGTACTGGGACGCGTTAGCAGGCTCTGCATGACCCCAGCCAATGGTTATCTTACCGTCACCTATTTTGTAAGCTTCTAAGCGAAGTTTTTCATGGTTTCGAATAAAATTTAAACCGTCATTACTGGTTTTTAAGGTAAGAGGATTCTGCAAAATATCATAATTAAGTTTTGTTCCTTCATCTTTCCAGAAATAGAAATCAAATAATTGATCAAATTTTTCTTGAACATCATCCTTAGAGACATAGGGTTGCTGAGCTAAATGTATGAGTGGTTTAGAATTAACTAATTCTTGTTTTGATGGCAAATCTTTTAATCCTTTATTGCTAGCAGTTAATAAAAACAAAGATGCAAGAATCCCTATTTTTTTGGCCTTATCCTTAATAGAATTAAAGTCAATCCGTTCATTTAGAATTTCCCTGACTAAAAAATCTTCATTCAAAAAGGGGTAAATGGATTCAGTAATTAGCATTTAAATATTTTTTATTTATATATCTATTCGACAATATTTCCTTTCTCTCCTTTAAAAAATGACAAAATGTCATTAATTTTTTTATGGCATAAAATTTGAAATACTATATATGTTTAACTAAAAATATTAAAAACATGGAAAATAAATTAGTAAAAAGATTTTTTAACGATGGTTTTTCGTACAACGATTTTTTTAATTTCTTTGATTCCTTAGAAGAGCGGGATATTTTGGCATTAGCAGCTTCTGATAGTTCCACCCCCAAAGTATGGGATAGATTCACGGATGATAAAACCAATGAAAAAGTGATTCAGATCGGTATCCCTGGTTTTAGCAAAAATGAACTTGAAATTAGCATTGAAGATGATGCTATTTTTATTAAAGGGGAAATAAAAAATGAGAATGCTAAAAAATTTTACAGGAACTCTGTTTCATATTCCATTTCTGATTCCAATATTGATTCAGAATCAATAAATGTTTCTCTGGATAACGGGATTTTGGAAATAAGATATAAAATTCTGCCAGGTAAGGATCCAAAAAGAATAGAAATTAAATAAAAAAGAGCCTTCGGGCTCTTTTTTTGTGATAAATATTAAAAGGTTTAGATAAAAATATGTATATTTACCCTATGAGAGCTAAAAAAGTTACGGATTTTATACAGGAAGGGGTGGCTGATATAGCTGCTGAAAAACTATTTAATATTCCAAATGAAACCAGCAAAAAATCCCTAGCTCCTAATGAAGAGCTTATTGCTCGCGATGGAAAATGGGCATTAATTAAAAACCCCGTCTCAATGGATTCTTTAAATCGCAATGTTAGAGGGGTTATTACTAAAGATGGCGATGTATATATGGAAAATTTTTCAGAGAAGATACATCACGATCTTCTTAAAATTCTTTTTGACCGGGGTATTATTAAAGGGGAATTTTCAAAAAAATGGAACAAACAGCTTCCAACTGAATCTGGTTTTTTAACTGTACAACGATATAAGGATACCGAAAATATTTGTATAGGGGAAAGCAATCGGTTGTTATATGATGCCGAAAATTACGATAGGTTTATTCCATATTATTCAGCTTTCATAAAAAAAGCTCAAGAAAAAAATACCGAATTAAAATTGCGAGATAAATTGGTCGGGATGAAATTCTCTGCTCTCAAAGAAAAAAGTAATATTCATTCTTTTGCCCATAACATATGCGAGGGGAAGCATTTTATAAAAAATAATTTATAAAAAAACTGAAATTGAAACCCCTCTATATGAGGGGTTTTTTGTGGTCTTTTCGTAATATAGAGATATATAAATTAAAAACTATAATATCTAGTAGATATTAGAAATTATCCTAGATGGCACGGAAGTAAATGTAAAAATAAAATACTATGTCTGTAAAAGAAATATACATCAGAAATCCAGAAGATCCAAATTACCAGTATAATGTTTTTTCTCATTCAGATCCTATAGAAAGTATTATTTCAAAAGTGAAAATGATATTGGGAACTACGCAAGGGCAAATTTTGGGGGATATAAATTTTGGCGTTGGTATTGAGGATCTTATCTTTGAAACTAAAATTAATAAGGTAGAGTTAGAAGAAAAAATTCTAAAACAAATTCAACAGTATGTTTCCGAAAGCAGCCAATTTAAAATTCAACCTTCTGTTTCTTTTGGAAAAGCTGATGGATTTAACTATGCCATTATAGATATTTTTATAAATGATCAAAAATCTATAGGAATATTAATAAAATAATTTTTTAAAAAATGAATATTATAAAGGCAAGCAGAATTCGCTTATCAGAGTTATATCAGGATTCAATTAATTTCATAAAACAAACTTATGACGATGCAGGTCAGTATTTTACCATGGCATCTCCTATGGGTCAGCTTCTTCAAGTTATTTTAAATATAGGAAGGATGATTCTTTACTATGTTGAAGATTCCATCACTGAACTTAATATTTTGACCGCTTCCAGAGCTCAAAGTGTAAAAGGTCTCGCTGGATTAACTGGGCATAATGCTTCCCGGGGGATGGCCGCACGGGGGACACTTAGACTATATTATAATGGGGAAAAACTCGATATTTATGGAAATACAGCAATTATACCTAATTATACTAGGCTTACCTCTACTTTTAATGGCCTTACCTATACAGTGACTCTTCCTGGAAATGAAACTCGCTTAGATTTAGGATCAATTACAAATTATGTCGATGTAAATATAGTTCAGGGTAAACTAGAATATCAGCAAGCAACTGGAACTGGGGATCCATTACAATCCTTTAATTTTCAAACTAAGAAAGGATCTATGATTGATAATTTCTTTGTAAATATCTATGTAAATGGGAAAAAATGGGAAAATAAAGATTCTATCATTGATATGAATTTCAATGAAGAAAGTGTTATGACTAAAACAGGTCAAACTGGGGGTATCGATATTTTCTTTGGCAATGGATATAATGGAGCCGTTCCCGCTCTTGGCTCTACAATTTTAGTAGAATATCTTTTAACGGATGGGGAAGCTGGAAATATTAGAACTGCAGAGGCTAAAACCAGTACTAATTGGAAATTTGAAGGCAAGGGTTATTCTCTTAATAGCCAGGAGATAGATTTAAATAAAATTCTTAGAATATCTATTCAAAAAGATATTTTATTTGGCGCTCAAGAAGAACCAGTTTATCTTACCCGTCTTTTAGCCCCTCATATGTCAAGAAGCTTTGTTCTTGCAAATCAAAATAATTATATCTATTTTTTAAGCAAACTTAACATGTTTACAATTGTTGATGCTATTCCGGGGTTTACTACATTTGAAGATCAATATAGTCTTGATAAATATAATCAGTCTAAAACCACTTTTGAAAATATTCAAGAACAATATCGCACTCTTTTGGCTACTGTTGGAGCTTCTTCAAGTCAATCCCTTGCAAAGAAAACAGAATTGGATAATGCCCAAAATCAGGTTGCTTATTGGCAAGGTCAAGTGGAGGAACAGAAAAAAGATGATAATACAGTTTATCTTTATTTAGTTCCAGATGTTAATCAAAGGATACCAGCTAATCAAAATTATTATACATGTACGTTGGATTCGTTCCAGCTAACCGACTTTGAGAAAAGGGGGATATTAGATTTAATTGAAGAAAGCGGGCAAAGAATTCTTACCATAGATAATGCTATTATGACGATCAAGTATCCCAGATTTGTTCTAAATATAGTTCTTATCATATATGAAGGATACGAATTAAATAATATACGAGAAACTATTATTTCAAAAACATCTGACTATTTCTTAAAAAATACAAGAAGGGATAGAATTCCCCAATCTGATATTGTTAGAATTATAGAACAAATTGATGGAGTTGACTCAGTTTCCGTTTGGTTTGATGCTGATAAAAATAATTTTCAAATTTATGGAAATGGTTACGGTTTAGATGATTATGGAGATATACTTCTCGAAAGATATGTATTAGATGCTTTTAATAATAAAGTAACTGTTAAGGATATTTATCCTCTTATTCGTGGGGGATTTGAAAGTTCTAACGGAATTTCTTATGATGATTCGGTTGTTAAGGATCGCCTTTCAACTCTAAATATCAACTTGAGAGGGATTACTCCTACCACTTTTTCTAGTAATCAAAATAAAAATATCGTATCCAATTTATAATGGCAAATTCAATTCAGAAACAGAATACTGTAAGCAGCAAAAGTCAAAAGTTTAGGGTAAGACCTTCTTATCTTAATGCAGCAAAACATCTTTCCGACAATTATTTAAATCTTGGATATGCGTATCAAGGAAAGATACTTCAAAAGATGACCTCTCCGGAACTTTGGACAAACCCAAGACAAAAACCTTTATTTGCTCAGCTTGAAGGAATGATTGAGTTCATTCTAGAGCAGGTTAAATATATTAAGAAACATATGAGTATTGCGCATGATAAAAACTCTATTAATATATAATTTATGAATATACAAGATTGGAAGATATTTTCAAAAGCCGGATCAGAATTGCAGAGTTTTGCCGATACTTATTTGCCACTTACATTTATTGCTACTAATAGGGATGCAACTGGTGCTACAGCTTATGCTATAACAGATCCGAGCAACTATATCATCGATGTCAAAGTTACAAATAGCGGGTGGGAATATCCCACAAATACGCAGGTTCAACTAGATTCTAAAGTATTAAACCCACCCGAAGTTTCTATTAGATTTAAAGATGTTTCTATTTTTAATCCGGATCTCACTAATTCTCAAGCTATAGAAAGCGTTTCAATAACGTTAACCCCAGATGTTTCTTTCCTTTATCCATCTGTTTCTTTAAGTTCAGCCATATTTCTCAACCCTATTTCTCAGGGTCTTGTAGAAACTGAACATTTAACTATTCTTGAACAAATCTCAGCAGGGGCTTTTACTAACCCCTTTGACCCAATAAATCCAACATTGGTTTTTAGATTTAGCGATGGAGATCCGGAAATTAAGCTATTTGAAATTGATGAACATGAACAATTACTTAATTGGTCTGACGAATTAGTTATTGATGCATCACAGGGAATTGCAGGATCCGGATTAATGATTAATATTGGATTCCGTTCGGACAATGAAGGAGTTTATGAAAGAAGACTCCGAATTTATCATCGGGTAGGAACCATAGAATATCTTATCGCAGAGATAATGGTTAATGCTGAATCAATTGGTCCGGATGAAAGATTTGATACTCTTATAACAAACTTTGGTTTACCAAGTCCAAAAGCAACTCCACTTCTTTTTAAAGAAGCAGATATTAATGAGGCTCTTCCGGACTGGGAACTCCTTAATCAAAAAGGAAAACATATGATTCTCGAGCATGATAAAATCATGCCCTATATAGGAACTTATAAAGCTCTTATAAATGCTATTAAATGGTTGGGATATGATGATATAAGTGTTAAAGAATGGTTTAAAAACGTAAAGGAAAATAAAAAAATATCTTTATCAGTTCCTTATGATGCTGCGGAAAGAACAAAAACAATTCTTTATTTTACCCCAGAAGAAAGAAGAAATCTTAAAAAATTAAATCAGCTTTCACTTGTTTATTGTATTACCAGGGAGACGGGGGAAATAGATGAATGGGGAACGCCATTAACTGAAGACTGTTACAGCTATAATCTTAATGAAATTCTTATTAAACTATATGCTCTTAAGGAATGGCTTGAAAGATGGATCATCGGGGTGAATGCTCGCATCACAGATATTACCGGGGAGGGTATTTACTTTGAGAGATATCAGAATTTTATTTATGCCACTCAAAACGTTGGTCTTCAAGCTGACTATAAACAATCCGTTTCCCCATACGTATTAACTAAAGATTCGGAATTAGCTGCTGGGGATGCTAGTATGGCTTTAACCCTCGAGGAATTGACAAAAGCTACAGCACAAAATATCCCTCATACGGCGTTGGATCTTATAAAATTTTGCTGGAATCCTTCATGCGGATATTTTGATATTACCGACACCTCATGTCTCTTATCGGATCCTTCTACTATTTTTATTGGTCCTTCAACTCAATTTCCTTTAATCGAATTTTTTGATATCCAATGGAAAGCTTCTGCAGAAAAAACAGATTCCGGAGCTTTACAAGATAATTTTGTAACTAAGCCTTTATGGATTTATGAAAATGAGATCAGATTCTTTAATATATTAGATACTTCTTCTCAATTTTATGATAATTCAACTAATTTAAATATTGTACTAGAGAAAGCTTATTTGAGAGATCCATTAAATGATATTTGGCAGGATTCAATTGCTTATTCTATTTATTCGGATCCTTGCACCGGAGGATATTGGTTTGAGAGTTCTACTGGAGTAAAAGTTCAATCTTTTGACTATATAAATTTAATTCCGGGGGTGAATTCTAAATTAATCTATGAAGTTGATGCTAACTATAGAGTTCCTCTATTAAGTCTCGAAAATTATCAATTTACCGATGCTTCGGGTAATGTTAATTTTATTAACAAAAAATATTTCTTAGATATTCTTGATGGAAAGATTATGATGGATTCTAGTATGCTAGGAATTAAAGATTGGGTAACTGATCCAAGTACACCAGGAATTGAAAATATCGAAACTACTATCAATTGGAATTACGATACATCCTTAGACGAGCAAAAAATTACTTTAAATGTAGTTTATCGTTCACCTAGAATGCCTTTATACATTTATGATCCTTCCATTTATTATAGTTTACAAGGTTCAGATCCTTTTGCAGCAAGAGTGGTTGATAATAGTGTTTATCTTCTTAAAGTAAATCATACGGGGGATTTCCATATTGAGATTTACGCATGGGATGGATTCAATAATATTTTTACAAATCAAATGGAAACTACTTATCCAGTTTGGACCAAATTTCCAGCAATTTATTCTTTAGTGGATAGTTCTAATTACTTATCTTTTGAAGCTAGCACAAACATGAGTTTATCTGATGTTAGTGCTCTTATCGATGCAAATAGATTTCCTTTATTTGATAGAAATATTCCTTTACAAGGATTAAGTTTAAATTTTGATCCTTCTGGAAATCCATATATTGAAGTTCCTTCAATTACCTATTTTCAAGATCTTCCAGATCCGGATTCTTTAAATAAATTTATAAATTTGACTGAAAGAGTTTTGACAATTTCGGGAACAACTATTACTGTAGATGAAGATTATCAACATTTCTATATGGGGGATAATATTAAATTGGTTAAATTTGATAGAGGGAAATATTCATTAATTCAAGAAGTTAGTGCACTTATTCTTTCGGCTGATAACTTAATACCTAATACTATTATTCTTGATCAAAATCCATTTATAATAGAAGCATCTACAGAAATTTATATTCTTAATGATACTTATAGAACTGCTATAAATGCAACTAATGTTTTGGATAAACTAACTATTGATGTAAGTGGATATCAATTTGAACCGGATCAATTAATAGGAATTATAGTTTCAGATGGAAGCACGGGATATTCATGGGGATCTTCTTATAGGGTTTTAAGTGTTGATGGAAGCACCCATACATTAGATCAGAATGTTCCTCAGTTCTTTATCGATAACCCCGGAAAATATGCTATTAAGGCTAAACATGCTTTTTCAACATATGCAGATTTTACAATTGAAACAGATCATGCTACGGAAATTGCAAATATCTTTAAAATTTATCTTAAAAATAGTTATTGCCAGGAATATTTCCTCGATAATACCTTTGTAGTTATAAACGTCTTATTTGATCAGGACTATGTAAATCAGCAGTGGTATGATCCTTCTGATAATCTGGTAAATTCAACTTTTTATGCTTATAATGAACCAATTGCAGTCGATGTTAGCACTTTAGTTATCTTTAAATCTTTATATGATGTAAGTAATTATATGTTAGATCAACATAATATTTGGACCGTAAAAAATCACGATACTGAGCAAATGATTTTTAAGGTATTTAATGATAGCGTGCCTTTTGTTTTCAACCAGGTGGGGATTTATGATATTATTGTAGAAAGTATCGATAAATTTGGAAATTTAAAAACTCAAAAATGGGAAGGATTAATTAAGGTTCAATGAAAAATGTTTTAGTTGTAGTCGATGTTCAAGTTCATTTTAAATCTGTTACAGATAAATATGTAGATGAAATATTTGAACTGTGCAAAACGTTTGATGAAGTCTATCAAATATGGGATGCTGTTGATGTAAATACCCCCGATTTTAAGTTCCCAAATCAAGTTAATGCCATTAGAAAAGAATATGGTGGAGAATTACTTGAAGAAGACATTGATTATTATCAGTTTTCTGAAAATGATAAAGAAAGATTGCGAGAAGGATTTAACAATGGGTTTTCTAGCGGGGAAATGTTCGCAGATGGGCAGGGGGAAAAAATACAGTGGTTCTTATATGTCGGAGGAATGCATGAATGGTTTATTATTCCTGAAAAATTATTCACACTATTTAAAAAATTGAAAACCGAGGGGAAGCAAATTATTCTTTGCGGGGGAGCAGAGGAGGAATGTTTAGAAGATATTAGAGTTGTTGCTATGGCAATGGATTTGGAATCAGAGATTTTAGGAACATACGTATACTCTTAAATAATGGAAAATAGATTTTATAAAGAAAATAAAATAGAATCAATAAATACCGAAAATTCTTTTTTCCTCATTGATTCAAATGAATGGAGAAAAGCAGGTATTATCTCAGTTGAAAGGTTAGGAAGAATTCTACAAATCCAATTAGACGAGGATATATTCAAAAGAAATGTAACTGCTGTTACGTTTTCGAAGCAAGATGAAATAGCGGAGTTACCACCAGAGAGTCTTCCGGTTGATCCTAAGACCCATATATCTGTTGATGAAAATTATTTGTATGTATGGATTCCTCAATCAAAAAGATGGAAAAGAATTCCGTTGGCAATTTATTAGATGCATAGAATAAATCTTTCTTTATGTCCAATAAATTTTATATTTATATTATAAACAAGCTCTTAAATAAACAATATGCTGGCCGTAACTAAATACCCCCATTTTTATAAAGTATAATTCTTACCATTTTTTATAGATTTTTTGAAATCTAATCCACGTTCAAAATCGAAATTTTCCTTAATTGTTATATTCCGGAATATTAGATTTTTCTATTGTATTGGATTTTTTTATATCATATCTAGCTTTTTCAACTAGTATTTTAGCTAGATCTAAATAAGAGGCATAATCATCGTGAACAATAACCTGCAATCTATCTGCTGTTGGAGGGAATTTTCTTAATATCCATTTTGGATATAATAATACATAATACCGCTAGATTTATATACCTTTTGCTTATACCCATATTTATACCAATATGGGTTTACTAGCTGAAGTTTAAGAGTTAAATGTTTTTCCTGAGCCTCCGACATGGAAGCAGGCTTAATTAATCCAGTTGATTCTAAATATTCAATAGCTTTTTTTCTATCCGCGAAATTAAGTTCCTTCGATCTTTCTTTCATGGGTTTAGCCGAAAGGCCTATCCTTAAGTTTTTAAATGGATTTTCGCTTTTTTCGAACTCATATAAATACTTTTTTTTATAAATTTTGCTTTCATTATTAAATATTTATTTTTTTATCCAATCAGAGTAATATCAGCATCTACTACTCTTTTAACATCTTTCAAATCTGCTTTTGCGGTTGCCCGGGTTTCTCCGAAAACCCCTCTTCTAGAAATTCCTATATAACCTCTATAATCTGCTTGCTTGTGTTTTAAAATAAGAATTGGATATCCTCGATAATCCCTAATCAGATCAATAATTTCATAATGAAATCCGTGTTTATCTAGATCGATAACCCAATTTGTATTTTCAATGATATCTTTATCTAGTTTGGCTTTTCCAATATTTATGGCTTTTTTAGATTCAAGCCCACGTTCAAAATTTAAATTCTCTTGAACTATTTTCATACATTTCTAAAATTTTCTCGCTAAATTTGGATCATTTTTAAGATACCCCTTAATTATTGTACGAATTTCATTTTCAGACAAATTATATTCCGATGCAATTTTATTAATAACTATTTTGGGGGTTCTTTCTCCTAAATATTTTTTAAGATTATTATATAAATCCAATGCGGCAAAACCTATATTGTTATTTCTATTTATTGTGTTTCCCCGCGTTTTTTTGGCTTTCATAGATACCTCTTCCTGATACTTCTCTGATCTACTAAAATCTGCATTAATGTCTACAGCTTCCATAGCTAATGCGTATACTTCTCCAGCCTGCATTTTTTCAAATTCATCGAATGCATCTATTATCTTATTATATAGCACATTGGACTCAGTCCCTTCACGATTTCCTTGTAGCAAAAGTCTAAATTTAGACATTGTATAATTAACTGTACGGGGTTTAAGTCCTAATACATCGGCTAATCTCGGAGCAGGTAGTTTCTGAAAATCCATATTAATTTCTTTATTTATCTTTAATGCATTACGTGTCAATGCATTATCACCTCTCCCCCTACTATCTTCGGATCTTCCCATTGCATCCTTAGCAGCTAAATAAATTGCAGCTAATTGTGATTTGGTTAAAACATCCAGACCTTGTGCTAAAGCAATTTTTTCCCCTCTATATTTGCTTCCGTATAGCTCATTTAAAGATTCAGATACAAGTTTTTTCATTTCTTTCTTTTTTTTATTATATATTTAAAGCAAATATACTAATTATTTCAAAAATAAAAAATATTTACACAGGAATTGGCGGGAATCTGGGGTGGGGGAAATGCGTCCAGATGTAAAACAAAACCAATTAAATGGAATACGAAATATCGGAAAGGGAGAAAAGCTAAAGAGGCAGCGGATTCATGCCAGGAAAGCCATATGTTTTTGCCCCTACAGGTGCCCATTTGGTATTTAAGAAATTTATCCAAAGTAAATTTGTTGGTTTCAAATTTTCATACTTAGGAAATGGATCAGCTTTAATAATCGTTGGCATTGCTAATTTTAAAGCAGCTTTATAGGCTTTAGTATTATTAAAGGTCTTTGCTAAAGAAGGTCCATAATTAGTCTTCATCAAGTCTTCATTTTTTGGTTCAAATTTTTCTATAATTTTATCTAAAGATCCGGAATTAATGTTCTGATCAATATCCTCAGCCATCTTAATGATAGGTTTGGGGTTTTTAATTGTAGGAGCGAAATTAGCTGTTTCAGGTTTTGCAGCAGTTGGAAGAGAAGACAAAAATTTATTCATATTTTCTAACAAAATATCTAATTTCGCAAACTGTTTATCGATTTGATCCTGAGTTTTTTGCAATGCTTGTATTTTAGGATCCGGATTTTGAATAATAGAAGACCCGTCATAAGCATCTTTAATGATCTTGTATTTAGTTTCTAAAACCAATTTATCTTTTTTAGCCATAAGTATTTGTTCATTCAGACTTGCCATATTAGTTGTCCAAATATAGAATTCATTCGTATATCTAGTAATATCTTCTTTTGCATTCTTAGTACGATCCCTTTTTGGCTTTTGAATTTTTAAATCTCTTTTTTGATTTTCTATATTACTTATCTTAATCTCAACTTCTTTTATATTTGCTTTAGATTTGTCCAAATATTCTTTTAAAATTTCTTTTTTGAATTTGGCTAGCTGATCTGTTAAGGTTTTCTTTAACACTTCAATTTCCCTTTTCATTAAAGTTGTAGGATCTGCTAGAGGAACATGATGTTCAGTAGACCAGTTAACAAATAAAGCCCAAGGAAATAGATAAATTCCTGTCACGGTAAGACCAATAACAATAAACCCCCAATTTGTTTCGAAAGCTTTTATTGGAGTATAAACTGTTGGAAAAGAAATAGGGCCAATTGGGGGAGGAACCCCTGTTGACCAACCTGTTGCAGGGTTAGCTACACTAGCTAAAGTTGCAAAAGAGCAATAACGCATCCAATATTTAATGTCATCATATCCCTTTTTACTTTTTGGCGAAAGATATGGATCTTCTTCATCTGGAGATTCGCATAATTGATCTGCTATAGAATATAATCTATATTGTTCCCCGTTTATAACTGTGATGGAATAAGTGTTAAATGTTCTTGAAATATTATCGAGTTCTTTTATAAGAGCATTAATCTCTTCGGGCAAAGCATCATATCTTTTCCACAAGTCTTCAAAGAATTGTTCAATCCAGATTCCTTCTAATTTGGTTTGCGTCCATTTTGTTCTATTTGGAGAATATTTTGTTTCAACAAGTTTATCTATCTCAATACTAAAATTAAATAAAAACAAGATATAGTTTCTTAAGAATGTTTTTTCATCACTCGTTTTTGTATTCTTTTTTTGTAAGTCCAATAAATAGTTTTCCCCCGATGTAAAACGCTCCCCAATTTTAGCATTATTCTCATCCCATTTTTTGCGAAGTATATCATAGAAACTAGGATCAGCTGAAAAAAAGGTTCCTTGTGAGAGTTCTTTGCAATAAACATTTACTTTACTTTTTATATTAATAACACTATATTTGTCCGTAAAATACCTATCCCTTAAGAATTCATTTACCTTGTTTATAAAAGCCGTAGCAATGTTATTTTTATCAAAGTATGAAGATAGTTGAGTTGCAAGAGAAAAATAAAATTCTATAAGTTCAAATTCTTTTGCATCAGGTTTTGTAACTTTGGATTGATCCATTCCCTTTTGACCATCTGCTTTGAGATATTTAAAAAGAATTTTTTCGCTATCGTCTAGTTCCTTTTGTATATCACCCATTTGTTCAGCTTCGGCTTTAGCTTTTACATTATTACTGCTAGTAATTTTTTGATTTATTTTATCCCAAACTTTTTTCTGCTTTTTAAAGTCAGCCATAATTCCTTCCCATCTCTTAGAAACTCCACCAGTTTTATAAAATAAGGATAAGACTTCTGCAACTGAAAGTCTCCCATCTATTAAAGGGGAATATTTAAGCATTACAGGATAAATGCTAGGCAAATAAAATTCCGATATAAAAAATTTAATATCATTTTGCTCTTTATAAGAATCGTTTAATTGGTTTATAATTTTTTCTAAATATATTTGATTAGGATCTGAAATATTTTGAACATAGATTTTGTTTGGCTCTACCAATTCAACAATTCCATTTACATTAGGGTAAATTTTGTCTCCTAAGTAAGTTGCCATAGGAGCTCCAATATTTAAAGTATCTCCAGTTTTGACTAGAATATTTAAATTTATACTGGAATTATTTTGAAACAAAGCCTTTGTAGCAATATCTGGCTGGGAACCATCATTTATGGAAGTATCCTGATTCGGAGCAACTTCGCAAGAAATACTTTGTATTTTTTCTTCTGCTGGAATATGTGGAACAATGTTATCATCAATATTAACAGAACAAGAGACTATTTGTTCAATAAATGGATGAGAAGAAATGGATACATCATCAGGATAAGGAACAGAAGAACATATTTGAGATAAAGTAATTTCTTGAAATGATTCTAGAGCTTTTCCCTGCAATTTCTTCCTATTATTTATATAGATCAAAGAAGCTAGTAAAACACTAGAGATAATAGCATCCATGATTTTAAATGATTCTAATAAAGTTTCTGCTTGTTTTCTTTCGTTAGCATTGAATCCTTTATATACTTTTTTAGCCCCGTCAAGAGTTTTTTTCTCGTCTTTTAAACTCTGTTTAATAATGGATGAGATATTTCGGATAAGTCCCTGCAGATATTTCCCCCGGTGTGGAGATGGCAATTCGTTTTGCTCTAGAAATTCTTTTATTTTTAATACTATAACATAAGCTAAAAATATCCATGGGGCAAGACCTGCTATTTCATATGCAGTTTGGAATACTCTAGAGGAATTTGAAGTCTTATTATCAAATTCATCAGAGTTATTAAAAATATCTATATACTCCTCAGCAGAAAGATTCTTATTCCCTAAGGACTTAAGAAAATTATCAAATTCTTGAGCATAATAATCTGGATTCTCACAAGCTAAAACAATTTCATTTAGATGGGATTCATCGATATCGTTACCGATCTCTCCTAAAAGTTTTTGGAGATTCCTACTATTTTTAACATAATCTAACGCTTCATCGTCAGTAGTATTTTTGCCAATTTGTTTTTTAAGCTGGTCAAGAATTTTATTGAGTAAAGTAAAGGCAGCAAGTTTTAAAGCGAGAAGAACTGCAGGTTTCTTTAAAAACCCTTTAAATTTCTTGATTGATTTTTGAAGTTTTTCAAAAGCTGCTTTTATTAATTTATCTTTAATACTCATCTAATCTAATTCTAATAACTTGGTGTATTTTTGAACTAACTGTTCAAATGGATATAATTCTTCTCGACCCATATTTTTGAAATTATACTGAATATTTCCCCAGCCGAAATGAACAGTATCTGACATAAGTTTTAATGCTTCTTCTATAAAAAGGGATCTAAACTCTGAATACTCAGAACTATGTATTAATTTTTGAATTTGGTCATAATCTTTTTTGAGTTGATTAATGGGGCGGATATAACCAATTTTCATAGTTTTATATGGATTTTTCCCTCTTTCAAAATTAAAATCCCCATCGATTTTCTTTTTCCAAAAAGGTTTTTTCATCCATTTTTGAATTTTTCTCAAATATAGCTCTTTGTATTTAAAATCCACTCTATTTAAAATATCCAAGCAAACATAATTAGGATCCTCCCCTCGAATAAATCTATATTTTAATTCCCTCGATAATTTGGTATCTATTATATCGACTATTATTTTTATAGCATTGTAAGTACTCCATTTTTTATGGGTATCAGTACTTATTAACTTTGGAACCATTAAATCCCCAAATTTTTCATCTAAATCATAATAATTGCCGATTTTTAAAGAATCATTAGGATTTAATCCTCTTTCAAAATTTATGTTTTCTCGTATTAACATTTATTATATTTATTTTTAATGTTTATAATCCAATAAGAACATTTTTTGATAAACAAGCATTTTTAGCTTGCTGAACAATCCCGGCATTTACTCCTGGGGTAAAAGGGGCTTTTGCATCAATTGCTGTAGCTAAAGTTTGCAATAGAGGGAATAATATATTTCCGAGCACAGCCGGACTATATGGAGCCCCCCCCAATTTTGTTATTTGGTTCCCGCTAGCTATAACTTCATCAGCATTAATAGAAACTTTTGCCGATGCAGAAATATTAACTTCATTCTTTGTTACAATACTTAATTTATCACCATCTAATTGTATCATCGAATCCCGATTTGCATGCTGAATCGTAATCATACTGTCCGGAGAAATCTGAATAAAACTCTCTCTATAAAACATCTGGAATCCACTATTTCTTTGATAAATGATCGTTAGCTCTTCATCTGGATCATAAAGCAAGACATGGGTTCCGTCATAGTCATCTTTTATCCTTTGGATTAATTGGGTATCTATATTTTGAATAGTAGTATACTCTGGGGAATAAATATCGCCGTTATTAAACTGAACCCGAACTATAGAACCTATTTTAGGGATTGATATTGATCCTGCACCATTCCCCCCAAAAAAAGTAGAGTTAATTGGCACAGCCCAAGGGAGATCCTTTGCAGCAAGATCATCCATCAGTCTATACACACGAACTTGACATCGACCCGAAAAAGTTGGGTCAATATTGTTTACAATTATAGCAAGCCAATCATTATCATGCAAATCTTTAAAAGATAGATGCAAGCCATCGGGGATTATCATATTGTTTGAATTATTTGATCCGGTATTTATTTTTAAACCCTATAATTTGTCCTTTTACTTTTAACGATGCTGGAAGAGAAGTTATTTTAGTATTGCTTAAGTATAAATTCCCCCCAACACTTAAATTATCAGGAAGAGAAGTTATAGGAGTATTACTTAAGTTTAAACTCCATTCAACACTTAAATTATCAGGAAGAGAAGTTATTT
>Ga0172381_10003575_pt1 | contig 16409 bp, 16 predicted proteins | sample Leawel6488metaG_FD_119754 | JGI IMG/M metagenome (GOLD analysis project Ga0172381, IMG submission 119754) | Leachate microbial communities from a municipal landfill in Southern Ontario, Canada - Leachate well 64-88 metaG | ecosystem: Engineered > Solid waste > Landfill > Unclassified | place... | reverse complement strand
TCAATGGGATATATTTTAATTTTATTCTTTTGTAAAAAAAGAAATAACTCTTTATATGGCGTAAAATCAAACCAGTATTTTTCAAATTCAGTGATATTCTTAAATTCAGATAAGGTTATTTTCTTTTTAATAAAATCTTCACAGGCCTTAATAGTTTTTTTATCATGAGTTAATTCTTCAAAACAAACTAAATCCGGCTTAATCTCTTTTAAAATTTCTATTATTTTTTTGTATAATTTTTTATCGCAATGAATACCACCTAAGATATAAATCATATTACCAAAATTTAGTTTATAATACCGTTTTTAATTTCTTCTTTCAAAGAATTATCTGATCTTTCTGCCAGTTGCAAAAGAAAATCTTCAGCTTCGTTTTTTTCCATTAAAAAGGGCTGGGTTAAATAAATTTGAATAGGGAAAAGCTTAAAAACAGCTCTGTCTTGATATAGCTCTAATCCCAAAGTAAGACCTTGCTGAGTTTCTTTTGAAAAATACTGGTCAAAAATAAAATTACCAAGAGAATAAAAAATAAGCTTGTCTTTATATTTTTCTATTTCTTGAACCACATGAGGATGAGATCCGATTATTAAATCAGCTCCTTCATCAATAACCAAATGAGCTAATTCTTTTTGTACAAAAGAGCTTTTTAATTGGTATTCTTCTCCCCAGTGAAAAGTAACTATTAAATATTTGTCTGGATATTGCTCTTTGGTATTTTTTACAATTTCCACTATTTCTTCGTTAGAACAATTAAAAGGATATGTTTTGTTAAAAGATAAAAATAATACCCCTTCTTTCTCTATTAAATAATCCTCTTGGCAGTAAAAAGGATGACCAACAAAATCAATGCCGGCTCCTCTTAAGAATTCTTTGGTTTCCTCCAACCCTTTGTTTTCCATATTAAAAGTGTGATTATTGGCGAGAGAAAGTAAATTAAACTTGCCAAAAGACAACATTTGTAAATTTTCTTTCAAAAAAGCAAAAGTAAAAGAATCATCTGGAAAATCAGGAGGATTTTCGACTATCGGCCCTTCCAAATTGCCATAAACAATATCTGCTTCTTTAAAAAGATAAGCAATCTTTTCTATAGGATAAAAAATGCTATTCTTTTCAACATAATACTCCGTTCCCCTATCAAGCATAATATCTCCGACAAAAAATATTGTCTTTGCTTCTTCTTTGTAATCAGCTAAATTCAAAGAACCTGCCCAAAAACCAGTTAAAAAAAAGACAAAGAAAATCAAGTATTTCCATCCCCTATTCATTGCCTTATTCTAACAAAAAACCGCCCATAAGGCGATCAGCAATATGAAAGAGGCGAAACTTTATTTATTAAAAATGGTAACCTGCACTGAGCTTAAGCAGATAAAAAATCTAAAAATTAGCAAAAATTTTTTTATCTACAAAATCAATTTTTAATTTTCCGCCGTATGGCAAAACAATTTGAGGATCGGTATGACCAATATCAAAATTTTGAATTATCGGAATCGATCGATTATACCGCCTTACTGTACTTAAAATAATCTCTCTTTGCTTTTTCTTATACTCAATTTTTTGCTCGGTAGTTTGTTGTCTATTAAATTCCCATGCTTTCGGTCTTCCTGTGATTACAGCCCTTACTCTTTCTAAAATTCCCCGTTCCCCTAAAGCTCGGTAAACTCTAAACACATAATCTACCGGCGGAAGTTCTTCAGAAGTTTCGGTAAATAAAATTATATTTTCAAAATCTTCAAGAGAAGGAATCTTCAGACCATGACGTAGGATATCATCAATCGATTCTAGGCAACCGCCCCATGTGATACCTTCAACATTTTGATTACCATCCCAATCCCAACCTTCATTTTTCTCATATATTCTTTCTTTATCAAAATTTGCTAAATCACTCCAATTAAGTTCGATATCGTTATATACGTCACTTGCCGCTAATTCAATCTCGCCTTCTTTAAAAAATGCGTAATTAAGGTATTGAATGGTATATTTATCCATTCTTTTTTGCATAGCAAATTGTGTAAAAAGATTCGCGCCGTAATACGACGAAATACCATTTAACCAAAGAAAATTAGAAAAATGAGTATTATCACTGAATCCAAAAAATGGTTTGGGATTATTTATAAAAGGTTCTACAGGAAGATTTTTTATATATGTCACTTGATCATCTCCTCCTAGAGAAGAAATAACGGCTTTTATTTCTTTATTCTCAAATGCATCGATCAAATCTTTTGATTTTTCTTCCACGGAAGCGTCTATCTTTTTAGTCGCAAAAAATTCCACTGGCTCTAAGCCAAAAACTTCTTTCAAGCGTTTTTTACCAAGTTCATAAACATTAGGCCACTTACCAGGTGCAGGAAATGACGGTGATAAAATTGCCACCCGATCTCCTCTTTTCAGTTTACTGATCCTCTTAAAATTCATATTATGGATACATTTTTATATTTTTCAACCTCGGATAAAGCGCTACGTCTCTTATGTTCTGTTTAGCTAAAATCCAGGCAATAAACCTCTCTATGCCCATTCCGAATCCTGAAGTCGTTTTATATCTTTTCAATTTTCGGAGGCCGATATACCATTCATAATTTTTACTATTAACTCTTTGTCTCCTCAAAGAATCATAAATTTCGTGTGGATCATTTTGTCTCTGACCACTACCTACTATTTCTCCTCCAAACGAACTTTTTATCAAAGGAGCAAATAATAAATCGGCATTTATAGTCTTCTCTGTATTAGCAGGAAACGGTTTTTGATAAAAAGGTACGATATCTCGATCAAAATTAGTTAGCCATACGGGAGTTTTTATGTTTAACAACCTTAACAACTCCATTTCTCCTTTTGATGTTATTGATCTTCCATGTTTATTTTTCTTTAAAAATTTTTTAGAATTTTTATTTTTTTCTATCAACTTAACCGCCTCATCAAAAGTTATTCTAAAAAAACCTTTAGAATCTAAAATATTTTTCAGACCAATTCTAGTTTTACTTGGATCTTCGCTTATTCTATCAATTACATGGGGCATAGCCAACATCATCTCTGCTAATATTTTTAAGTATTTTTCTATTATCGGTACAAGATCTTCTAATTCTCCTATCATCTCCAGTTCACAGTGAAAGAATTGATTTAAGTGACGACTATCAGGATCTTCTCCTCGCATCGAAGGAAGATAACAATACAAAACTTTTAATTTTTCTGACAAAAGGGGTTCAAATCCAAATTGAGATGAATCAACAAGATTTGTAGTCAGTTTTCCGAATTTAATATCAATAGGTTTTGAATCGGAACCTGGACCCATGGGCGAAGAAACGCTATTAGTCATCATAAACAAATCTACATTTTTTGCCCCCACGATAGAAGAAAAATAAAAATCGGAAATACTTTTAATATAATGTCTCAATATCACCAACGCATAATAATAATTAAAGCAATTTAAATTTTTGTAATATTCTCTAGGATTAAATTTGGGCTGACCAAAAGAAGATTTTTCTAATTTAGAAATTAAGAAATCATCATCTTTAATTTTTGTTCGTATATTTATTGGAATCATATTTTTTATTAGTAAAATTTATTTTTCTCCGATAACTAATAAAGTATTACCGCGAGCGGCAGCGTCGGGATTAAAACATTCTTTCCATTCGATATCTAAAATTTCTTTAAATTTTTTCTTGTTTTTCAAAATATTGCGATGAAAATTACTTTGGCCAGAAATATAAGTTTCTTCGATATTCGGATAAACAAAATTAGGAAAACCTATAACTTCAATATTTTTAAAACCGGCATTAGAATAAATTGACCTTATTTGTCGGGGAGTAAAACAATGTATATAGGGCATATTTTTATTAAATCGAACCTTTGATAAAATATTTATTCTAGACACCTCCACGCCTTGAGCCGTTAATATATTAAAAAAATACGCATGGTATTTATTTGAAACAACGGCCGCATACAACCCACCATGCTTTAATTTTTTATATATTTCGCCAATAGCTTTCTCTGGTTTTTCAGTAAAACTCAAAACATTATAAAAAGATATAGTAATATCATACAAATTATTCTTAAATTCTGATAAATTTTCGATATTACCCACACGAATTTGCATTTCTTGAGTTAGATGCTTTCTCTTGATTTTTTTTTCTGCTTCTTCTAACATCTGTGGAGTTACATCGATCAAATCAAAATAAGATCTTACTTTTTTCTTTTTAAACAAATCGTGTAATATCAAAGACCATCTACCAGTTCCTGCTCCAGCATCCATTATTTTAACTTTTTTACGATAAAAATTGCCAACGATTTTTTTGTTAATTATTTTTTTTAAAAGTTCATCAGAAAGACTCCAATAAAGCTGCTGATCCACTAAATCATAATCAGAGGCCTTTTGTTTAAAATAAAAGATAACTTCTTTATAATGTTTGTTCGTCATATTAATACAATTATAACTTTAAAAATAAAAAAGGGAAGGCACCTGAACGGGTCAGGTGCCTTTAAGTTGTAAATTTTCTAAAATAGTCGATAAAATGTTTGAAGCGAAGGAATCCTCCTCAGTTTTACCGTTTCGCCATTTTATGGTCACAGTAGAATTAGCAACCTCTTTTTTGCCAATTATTATTTTTACTGGTATTCCATAAAAATCGGCTAGATCAAGTTTTTCTTTAAGTGTTTTGTCGGCACGGTCGTCAAATAGGGGTTTGGCATTACTTTTCAAAAGTATATTGTAACAATTTTCGGCCAGTTTATTCTGTTCTGGTTCATTCTTGTCCATTATTATCACAGAACTATTAAACGGCCTAACTGAAACGGGAAATGATATTCCTCGTCCATCGCGATGCTGTTCAATTATTGCGTGAATACAACGCTGAATGCCGAACCCGTAAGTACCCACATAAGATCTTCTATTGGTTCCGTCAGCTACGCTGAGAAAAGGTCCGCCTTGCTCAAAAAGGAAATACATCGCAACGCTTGATGAGTGCTTTCCAGAAGGATTGTATCTGTCAGGATTACGAGAAACATAAATATCTCCCTCCGGACATTCAACCAGATATTCTATGTAATGATCGCTGTGTTTGGTCACTCTAACGGCTTCTATTTCGAGCTTTTGAAATACTTCTTCAACGATTTTCTCGAAAATCTTAGCGGAATCGTTAAGCATTTCTTTGTTTAAATCGATACTGATCATATCGCACATCAGGAATTCTTTACTTCGAAAAATACCTTTGGGTTTTTTGATGTTTCTGAATTTATCCGCAATTTGGAAAACTCTAACTGGTAATTGGCGATAAGAGTTTATTCCTTTCGATGCTAAATTGACGAATACTTCTTCGTTGGTTGGCGCAAGAATAAGTTTATTATTGCAAGTATAAAAAAATTCCTGATTGAATTGTTCAGCACGTCCAGTTTCTTCAATGAAATTAGGTGTTTGAACTAACGGAAGGTAGAGTTCACTAAAACCTGCTTGATATGCAGTTTCCCTGATAATCTGATTTACGCTATTTATCAGTATTTGTCCTACCGGAAGAAAAAGTGGGAATCCTGCTTTTGGGAAAATAGCTAAACCCATTTTTTCAAACAGTTTATACGTCTGAAGCGAGGTCCAGTTTTCTGGAACTTTGAATTTATCTGGAAACAACTGATGAGAAATCTTCATTTTCTTTCCTCCTTAATTTTCCGATAAATTTCCAGAAAGTTATCTAGAGATACTTCTTGTTTCCCACCGCTACGCCACTCGTATTCAACGATATTCTTGTCTAGACCTTTTGAACCAACAATAATCCTATCAGGAATACCAATTAACTCAGCATCCCTAAATTTTACGCCAGGACGCTCAAATCGGTCGTCGTAAAGCGCGGATTCTCCTAGTTGTACATATATTTTTTCGGCGATTTCGGCCACTTTAGAATTATCTTGTTGAACCGTTATTATTATTGTTTCGAAAGGAGCAACGCTGCGAGGCCAAATTATTCCCCGTTCATCATGATTTTGTTCAATTATAATGGGAAGTATGCGACTAATACCCATACCATAACAACCCATTTCTGCTGGAAAAATTTCTTTACCATTATTCGTGAATAATCCCATTTTCGCGGAATAACGAGTACTAAGTTTAAAACAGTGACATATCTCAGTACCCGTCAAAACGGGCTGTTCCCCGACATATTTAGTGTAATCTTCGTTTTCGAGCTTTTTCCCAATTCCGCTTTCAAGAACTATAAAGTGATCTTCTCCAGCTGAAGATGGAGCAAGAAATTCTTCACTACTACGACCACCCATCTCACCAGTTATCGCAGGAATTGGAAAAGCATCAACACCAATGAGGGAAAGTATCCGAATGTATGCCGCCCGTACTTTTTGATAACTCTCATCAAGACCTTGAGGGGTATAATCGAAGCTATAAGCATCTTTCATTATAAATTCTCTAGTTCTTAAAAGTCCTCCTCTGGGTCTTTTTTCATCGCGGAATTTTGTACCGAATTGAAAAAGAATAATCGGAAAATTCTTGGTCTTTTGGGCGTGATCTTTCACGAATTGCACCATCATTTCTTCGTGAGTTGGTCCTAAACAAAATTCGCGTTTCTGTCGATCGACGAGTTTAAACATTTCTTCACCATAGATATCCCATCGACCACTTTCTTGCCATAAAGAAGAAGATTGCATGATTGGTAAAATGACCTCTACCGCTCCGATATTATTCATCTCCTGTCTTACAATATTTTCAATTTTTTTAAGCACAAGAGTTCCTAGGGGCAATATCCCATAATGACCCGCACAAATCTGATGAGCTATTCCAGCTCTGATTGTTAAATCGTGACTAATTGATTTTACATCCTTAGGCGTTTCGCGTCTTGTATAAATAAAACTCTTACTAAATCTCATTGTTTTCCTCCCCTATTTTTATTCATTTCTTTTGGATTAATCTATATTAAAGGCTTTTAAGCCTGATTTTAAAAGAACTCAAGAAAATTATAATTTCTTGTAATATTTTACCCTATAACCTCTTCAAAAATCTGTCAAGAAACAAAAATTACTTTTCCAATGAATTTTATTAGTTCAAAAAATAATTTCACCTCTTATTCATTGCCTTATTCTAACAAAAAACCGCCCATAAGGCGATTTATAAAATAATAGAAAAATATTACTTAGAAAAACGGTTCCTACACCATTTTTCTGACACCATTTTCCGCATTTTTCCATATTTTAATCAACCGACAACCAATAGGCTGGTGAATACCAAGGGCAACAGCATCCCCTACAGTATCCGTCATTTCCGCAATAATATTTTGCTCCAGCGCATTTCAAAAAGTTGGCATAACCTGGATTACAATAACTCTCCAATTTTAAAGCAACAAAGCAATCTCTATTATTAGAACAAGAAATGTGCTCTTTAATAACTAAATTTAGTTCTTGAGTTTCCGATATTTGCCAGCAGTTAACTGTATAGTGATCAGAACAAAGAGAATACTTTAAATTGGTAGCAGAAACTAATGCCAACAAAATAATTAATAATATTCCGATTCCCAAAATGATAATTTTTTTATTTCTGATCATATATTTTATTTTACCATAGAAACCGCCCATAAGGCGATTTCTAAAATGAAAAAGGCGAAACCTCCCTCATACTCACTCACATAAATCAGAGCTCAAATGGTCGAGGTGGGACCTCCTCCATATAAACTAGTACTATTTTCAACCCGACACCATTTTCCATTTTCCTATACTCTAGTGTTTCTCAATAAATTCGTTCAAAAGTTTTATATATTTTTCTTGTTGTTTTTTAGAAATCCAATCTTCAGACAAGCAAGTTAACTTACCGTTTTCTATAACATCAGTAGTTCTGTTGAAATAAAATTTATCAGGAGTACATATAAACATCCAAACTAAATTCCATCTCTTCTGTATTTTATTAGCAGTTTCTTTCAACTCTTCTATGTCTATTTTTGATCTGTATTTAACCTCAATAAGAAAAACTTCTTTTCTATCCTGAGAGACTAAGGCAAAATCAGGAGCACTTCTTATGTTATTAATGACTTCCTGATGTTCCGCTTTGTTCGCATATTGAGCAAGCTCTGGGATCATTCTTTCATAACCGAATGGAATAACGATAAACTTTCCTTCCTCTTTAAACATCTGGTCAAAAATAATTTCTCCTATTTTGCCTTTTATGAAATTTTTAGTAAAATCTTTTTGCATTTTATTAGCTGCGGGGTTAGGATTCGAAGAGTTGCCCGAAGGGTTCGCTCCGCGAAAGGAATAAGGTTCTCACTACAACTCACACAGAAATTAATCTTAATCCCTAAAGGGATCTCGATTACTTTTACCGTGGATCATAAACAATATTAGAAATTGTTTACAATAAAATTAATCTATGCCTTACAGTCGCATTCTCTACCGCATTCTTCACATTTACATGTTTTCTTTTCAACCGATCGCAATTCTCCTATTGGTTTTTTTGTATTTATATCTATATCCTGCCCAATCATCTGTCTTTTTATACAAATACACTCCACATCTTTACTACATTTTGGACAAAAACATTTGGTCGTCTTTGCATGTTTTTATCTTATCAAAAAAGCAATAATTTTGTAGTTTTATAAATCTTATTTAAAATAAAAAGCCTACTAAGAGAGTCCTTAGTAGGCAGATCGTATATTTTACGATTATCTCACTAGAAAAGAGATGTCGAGTGATTTGGTTCCAGGCAGATGACTCTATCTGATTGAATAATACTAATCGGTTCGGTGCCGTAGTTTGTAAAACTGCCCGAAGAAAAATATCCTCCCGCTTTTTCCGGTATGGCGATAATTTTACAACCAAGCAACTTTGAGAGTTCTTTTGCGGTTTTCTCATCTTTAGCATCATAGTGGCAGATGACTGAATAGCCCGAAATAATTTTTAGTCCTTCCGATTCCGATCTATCCAGATTCCTGGCTTCAACGGATGTACGTATGTCTTCCCCAAGAATTATTGCTCCGGCGCTTCCACCGTAGATGGGAACATTAGAAGCAATCGCTTCGATTAAATATTTAACGAATTCTGACTCTCGAAGCTCTTTGAGTAGTTTTACAGTATCTCCACCGCCGATATAAATGCCGGCTATAGAACTCGTTTCTGCTCGGGATTGCAAATTCTCCCACATTTCAATGTTTTTGACGCCAAGTGGATTCATAACTGATTGCAACCATTCTAAACATGACTGATAAGGTTTCGACTTCATTGCGTTCGGAATATAAACCAGAGGTTTAGTTAGATCAAGAGCTTCAACAAAGCGACGGTCGAATAATACCGAATCTTTTTCGGATCCGCCACCAGCTAAAAAAATATTCTTGATGTTTGATTTTATATATTTTTTCTTTCTCATATTTCGAATGCCCTCGATAGTAATTGTTCTCTTTTGAATGGCTCTACGCAGGAAATCTTCGTGGTTTTGATCGAAAGGCTCTCCGGCACCTATTACATAATTTGTCTTAAGGTTAAGAACTTTATTGGCTTCTCGCCAAATAGTTAAATAAGTTTGTTCGTACGATAAGGACAATTTTATCAATTTTGCCCACTGGTCGTAATAATGCCTTACCAATTCATAGAGGTTAACGTGTTGGATTTGATCTGCAATGATTCCAGTCATCAATCTAAGTTTAGATCCATGATCTTTATGGCCGGGGGTCAATCCCGAGGATACCATAAGTGTTGCTGTACGTATGGCATCAAGCAAAACCCTTGACAATATTATAACATACGAAATCGGACCAATGCTATCGAAGTACGACGGAGACTTATTAATTGACCACACGAGACGCTCCGCACCAATACCAATATCGCTTAGGGTTGCCATGCCATCGTTATTTTGAGGAATATTGAGGAAAAAGTTTGCGATGCCGACTTCAAGCCCGCCGTAATTGATTTTAATCATTTCTGAAGTTACAGTGCGGCCCATCCAGTCGTTGTCTTCTTGTTTGATTTTGAGGCAAAGGCTGCCCACGTGCAGACCCAAATAGGAAAAAAAGTCCAACCAGTCATCGAGTGTTTTGAGATGATCTTCTATGTTCGCATTCCATTTTTCTGTTGCGGCATGGATAAAAGAAGTCGAAAATCCTTCAGTCGATCCGATAATGTCGATGCTTTGTAGGCGAATCACAGGTTGCGACAGAACGCACTGGCGAGGATTGTTTTGTACGGCGTTGCCGTAGATAAAATCATCGTAAACTTGCCCCGCAGTGCTTGCAAACAGAGTACGCTCGTCATTCCGGATAACTGGCAATGGCGCCTGCACTGGATATCTTCGCCCTTCGAAAAATTTACTTAATTGAATAAGAAAGGCATCTAGCTCTAAAAATGATTTTGGAGCCGGTATTGAAGTAAATATGTAACCGCCCACGCACTCATACGATCCGCAATTAGGTAGATCTCGCTTGGTATAATAATGTTTCTGACAAACCGGGCATTTTTTTCTTTGCCAACCGCGACGCGTTAGAAATTCGTCGCATGTCTCCTCGACAAAACTGTATTTATTCATGGCAATCCCTCCATCTCCTTTTTCTTTTTGTTAAAAAACCTATTTTGGATTATCACAATTTGTCCAAAATATTATACTATACCATACCACCCGATATTATCTTTGTCAAATAAACATCTAAAAGTTTTCGATATTCCCGCGCACAAAATCTAATGTAATTTTTTCTGTATCAGCTAATTCTTTTTCTATAATATTTTTCACCGCAGTCTTATTGGCTAAGGTTACTATTCTTGTGTGCCAAGGATCTTTCAATAAACCTCCGTTTTGAGAAATCATTTCTACAACACAAGGCTTTTTAAGTGAATTAAAAATGCGGGCCGCTATTCTTTTCGTAAGATTGGCGTAAATAAATCCAGAATAATATCTAGGATTCTTTCCGTTCACCCCCTCCATGCTCATTGGCCTATTGGAGGTAATCAGGCCGTTAGCTCTGTTCCCTCTGCCAACCACACCAATATCACCCGACAGAGAAGCTCCTGATACGGTTAGATAAACATTCATCTTGTCATAATCGTCTTTCGTATTAATAGAAATATCGATTTTATAACAACGCAAGATGTCAGAAAATTTTTTATATATGATTCTTCCAATTAAATTTAAATTTTTGATATACTCTTCGAATGAAGAAACATATTTCGCAATTTGCGGAACGCACATGGTAATCGAGACATTCTTGTAATTTCTCACCGCCATGATTTTGATATCCGATCCCAGCCAAGGATAAATTTTCTTTGTTTTTTTGTCATTAAGATATTTCTCTATTTTTAAAATACTGGATTCTAAAGGGGAAATCGGAGCGTAAGAAACGCAATAAGAAGTATCATTCGCCACAAGCTTTTCATACCCCCTGACCTGGCTTTTTTCTTTAGGATTGAACATATTTGCTATCGCTCCCTTGCTTTGGATGATAGTTCCAGGACCGGCATAGCTCGTTAAATAATTATCTATAACAATATTTTTAGCTCCGACAAGGGGAAAATTTTTCTTAAAATGGGAAAGGATAGTTTTGTTTAAAATATTATTTACGGGTATTTTTTTCTTCCCGAAACTATATGTCGCTCTTCCGGCAACGATAATCCTTATAGGATTAATAAACCGACCCGAACCGAATGTAACTTTGGTTTTACCGCCGAGCACCATTAATTTATCTATTTGATGATGGAGTATAAGACCATTACAATTAGCCATAGTATATTTTGCATAAGATTGGCTAATTTTAGCGGCTAGCGCATCGGCTATAGTATCTGGATGCCCCTTCCCTTTCCTTTCTATGGTCTCAAAATCTTTATCCCAGCACGGACTTCGAGAAATAATAGTGACAGTTCCATTTTTTATTGCTAATGGGCCAAAATTATATTTCATTTTATTTATTAAAAAGACTCCACTCCATATAATTACTATTAATATTTCTGTCGGTAAAATTACACGAATTACATACCGTCCTCTTCAGTATAGATAATCTGACATTTTTGCTTTCTTTCCAGACAGTAGCAAGAGGATTATTATATCCTTTTCTAATATTATCCTTAATATTTCCTAATTTATATCCGTCTTTTTCTTTGGGCTGAGCAGCTAAACAACAACTATACAGCTGACCATATGGATCTACCGCGCATTTAAAATAAGACATGACGCAAGGAAGACCGATTTCAAATTTAGGCAGTTTTCCCCTTATCTCCGCTTTTTTGCCGTATTTATCTTTTATGGTCCTTAATTGATCGGCAATAACCCTTTGAAACTTTTTATCTGCCGAAAATTTATCATAAACATCATATTTGAATACGACTGTATCTATTTTTAAAGAATCCAACATCAAATCCGCGAATTCAGTTAGTTGATTAACATTATTTCGCCCAATAATACATGATGCACCGATATTTAAATCACTATTACTTTTTTCTTTTACTTTAACTAGTTTTGAAATATTGTCCAAAACTTTCTCGTACAGTTGCTCTGATACCTTTCTTATCACGCTATAGGTTTTAGAATCGGGAGTGTCAACACTAAATCTTATTTCCTTACATTTAATTAATAAATCTATAGCTTTTACGCCTATCAAACTTCCATTGGTAACAATTCTAACCTCTAAACCATTTTTAATCGCTTCATTAATAACTCCAAGAATTGATTTATACAGAAAGGGCTCGCCGCCACCAGAGATAGACAAAATATTTATATTAAGACGGGACATCTCTTTAAATAAAACTACGTAATCATTCAATTGCATAAATTTTTCTTCGTAGCGTTCTCTGCCGAATCCTTTGCCTCCATGAAAACAATATTGGCATTTTTGATTGCATATATCAGTGGGATATAATTCTATACAAACGGGGTATGGATCCAATCCTCTATTTATTTTTAAGAAAACATTTTGTTCCGTCGATAAAAGTTCTTTCTCGTGTTTCATATAATCAATTATATATTCCTTTTTAATGTATAATTATACAATAATTTATTAAAAAGTCAATCAAAACAAAATATCTTTTCAATGAATTTTATTAGTTCAAAAAATAACTTCACCTCTTATTCATTGCTTTATTCTAACAAAAAACCGCCCATAAGGCGATCAGCAAGATGAAAGAGGCGAAACCTCCCTCATACTCACTCACATAAATCAAAGCTCAAATGGTCGAGGTGGGACCTCGACCATATAAACCAGAGATAAAATGAGACAAGTAAAAAAAATAGTTTCTGCATCATTTTTCCCTCACACAGAAATTAATCTTAATCCCTAAAGGGATCTCGATTACTTGGCTGCGGGATAGGGATTCGAACCCCAATACCCAGGACCAAAACCTGGTGTCCTACCGTTAGACGATCCCGCAATATTTTGAAATTCCCTCAATCCAACCATCTATTTTCCTATTTAAATTAGTACTATTTTTAACATAAATATTCAAGACCCCATGATATTTATCACCTACATTTTTTCTTTTCTTGCTTATTTTATTAAATTTCCAATCAATTTTCTGAAAATTATTTATTGAAAATTCAGTCATATTGGACCAATACTTTTTAATTTCCTCTTTTCTATTACTAGCTGTTCTATGAAGAGATATTCTAAAAGATAGATCTGATTCGGGAATACTACAAATTTCTTTTAACCATATTAGAAAAACCTTTACCATTCGATAATCCGAATTACTGAATTTTACTTTTTGAGAAATATTGTGTTCTTTTTGCTTTGCTCCTTCTCCCCAATATAAGGAAACGCCTATAACCAACAATTCTCTTTTTGACAAAGAACGAATTTCTTTTATTGCTTTACTTTTTATTCTTTCTGTTTCTTTAATTCTTTTTATTCTTCTAGCTTTTGCTCCCATGAGTCTTCCTTTATTACCTCTTTCTATCAATCTCTTTTTTTGATTATCTCTAAGTTTAACATTTTTCAACCATAAAGATAAAGAGGCCTTGGTAACTGGAATCTTTGTTAAAATCTCGCTATAAGACAATCCCCTTTTCCTTAATCTTATCGCTTCTTTTTTTTCTTTTAATTTAGCTCTGGCCATTCTAACTATGGTTAATATTTATATTATTATATCACCATAGTTTATCAAATACTACACTAATTGGGTTTTATTATTTCGATGATAGCTAATTCTAAGGGTAATTGCGGTATGGGAGAATATCTCATTTTATTTCCTGCTTCTAAAAACAGCTTAACTGCCGTTCTTAAAGACGGCTCCTGCCATTTTTCAACTTGTAATCGTATTTTTTGCTGTTCGTCTGGAGAAAAGCCGGCTAAAATCGGATTAGCTAAATCAATAGATATTTTTAGAACTAAACTTTGCCTAAGATAATTAATAAGGGCTTTGGTAAATTCTTGAGGATCTTTGCCTTTTTCTAATATTTCATTAAGAAATTCTATCGCTTTACCGCCTTTTTTATCGCAAAGATAATCAACAAATTGAGAAATCAAAGAGATATCCACCATACCCAATATTTCTTTTATATCTTCAGCTGTTTTGCCGCCAAAAGTCATTACTTGATTTAAGGTTCCCAAAGCATCTCTAAATGAACCCTCTGAATTTAAAGCGATTAATTCTAAAGCTGTTTTTTCTACTTCAGCTTTTTCTTTTTTAGCTATGGTCTCCAGCCCCTTAGTTATTTCAGCAGCTGTTAGTTTTCTAAAATCAAATCTTTGACAACGAGAAATAATCGTGGGAATCATTTTGTGAAGTTCAGTGGTAGCTAAAATAAAAACAGCGTGACTAGGCGGTTCCTCTAGAGTTTTTAACAAAGCGTTAGCTGCATCTTTAGAAAGCTGATGCGATTCATCGATAATAAAAACTTTATATCTTGATTTTGCCGGAGCAAATTTTATCCCCTCTCTTAGTTCTCTAATATCATCTATACCTCTATTTGAAGCAGCATCCATTTCTATTAAATCAATAGCCCGATTATCGTTAATTTCCAAACAAGAAGAACATTTGTCGCACGGCTCAAATTGGCCGTCTTTTCTATTTTCACAATTTAAGGACTTAGCCATTAATCTGGCAATAGTAGTTTTACCGCAACCTCTAGGGCCGGCAAATAAATAAGCATGGGAAATCAAATCAGAGGATAAGGCATTGCTTAAAGTTTGCACCACATGGCCTTGACCTATTACTTGGGCAAATGTTTTTGGCCGGTATTTTCGATAGAGAACTAAATTATTAGCCATGGTTAAACTTGTTTAAAAACAATAAATTTATATCCAAGAAAATTCCAAACTAAAGAAACTAAAGTAGCCAGCAGTTTTATGATATTGGCCCAAGCAGCCGCTGATAAACCGAAAGCCGGAGACAACAAACTAGTGCCAGCTACTACTATGCCTGTATTAATGCCTATACCAATAGCGCTGATTATCAAAAATTGACTAAATTCTTTACTATTAGCTACGCCTTCTTTTTTAAAAGTCCAAAATTTATTCCAAAAATATGAATTAGTCGTAGCGCATAAAAAAGAAATCGCATTAAGAGGAGCTATAGCCCAGCCCGAAGTAATGCCAGTCAGCCAAATAAGCAAATTGAGAATACCAAAATCGATAATCGTATTTAAAATGCCAACTTCAGCAAATTTAATCAATTGTAAAAATATCATAGCTATTTTAGACAAAAATTGGGCTATAACCATACCCAATAAAAAAATAATAGGCATAATTAAAAGCAACCACCAAACATTGTTTCCCAGAAAATCCAGAGATTTGAACTCTTCAATAAAGGGATTTTTAATAACAAATATTAAAAAACAACTAGTTAAAAAACCGACGATTAAGCTGTAAAATAAATTTTTTTTCATAATAAAAAGTTATTAAATTAGTATATCCTAACACGAATCGACAAAGCAATCAAAAAGGGCAGGAATGTCCTACCCTTTTTCTTTGAGAACCACTTCGACTCTCTTACGCCCGCCGTCTTTAGAGAGATTCCAACTGTTAATGCAGACCCAGTCGTGCTGCCCGCAGTCTTCCCCTATTCGACAATTGCCACAGCGGTGGTCGTCTCCCAAATGCTCGCACCTAATATTTTCTCTTTGAAAAACTCCGCAGATCTGTGTGCCTTTCCAAGGAAGGTAAAAAGCGCATTCCATTTGCTCGGCGCAATATATTCTATCCGGATCAAACTTTGCTATCTTATCGAATTCTTTCATTAAAGAACACCTCCTTTAAAAAGGATAGTAAAATGACATCTTAAAGTCAACTATGATATAATAAAAACGATGTTAAAAACATATAATTCTTTATCTAAAAAGAAGGAAATGCTGAAAACCAGAAACAAAAATCTAATTCAGCTTTTCGTTTGCGGACCGACCGTCTATGATTATTCTCATTTAGGCCATGCTCGCACTTACATTATTTTTGACATAATAGTCAGATATTTAAAACAAGCTGGCTATGATGTTTTTTATTTGCAAAATATTACAGATATTGACGATAAAAT
>Ga0172381_10003574_pt1 | contig 16409 bp, 12 predicted proteins | sample Leawel6488metaG_FD_119754 | JGI IMG/M metagenome (GOLD analysis project Ga0172381, IMG submission 119754) | Leachate microbial communities from a municipal landfill in Southern Ontario, Canada - Leachate well 64-88 metaG | ecosystem: Engineered > Solid waste > Landfill > Unclassified | place... | reverse complement strand
GCGCACTGGCCGCGGCCAAGACATGCGACACGGCGCTGGTCATCGGCTCCGATCCGCTCTCGGCGCTGCCCTTCGGTACAGCCCGCGCCCTGGCACGCCAGCCGCTCATAGCCATAGATCCGCGACGATCTTTAACCACGGATGCCGCCAAGGTCGTCATACCCTCGGCTATTTCCGGCCTGGAAGCGGGAGGCACGGCGGTACGTATGGATGGGGTGACGATCAAGTTCGAGCCCATCATCGGTACGTTGCTGCTCTCAGACGAGCAGATCATAACCCGCATTATGGAGGCGATTTAAATGGCATCAGAAGTGGCGGTCACCATAGTTACCGTGCGGGACATCTTCCAGGACGAGGCGGGAAGAAAGAGCCGGTTTTCCGATGAGTACAAGAACCTGAGCGCACTGGTCATTCTGGACAAGCAGGACCTGGCCCAGCTGGGAGCCAAAGACGGGCAGAAGCTGCTGGTGAAAAATGATGTGGGAAGCGTAATAGTCGCCGCCCGGACCTCGGAGGACGATGCCCATCCGGGCCTGGCTTTCATGTACAACAGCCCCTGGTCCAATCAGCTCGTCTCCGACGACGTGTGCGACGGCAGCATTCCCGGAAATAAGCGAATCAAGGCCACGCTCTCCATAGCCGAAGGGAACGTAACCCAGATATCCGAACTCCAGGCAAGGATGCAAAGCTGAGGAACGAACATGAACAAGGATCTCATCTCTATCTCCGATCTCTCCAAAGAGGACATCTTGCGACTGCTGGAGAGCGCCGAGGCCTTTCGGGCCAGGCGAGGCTGGCATGGCCACCCGCTCTTGGGAAAAAGCCTGGCCATGATCTTTGAGAAGCCGTCCACGCGAACGCGTGTCTCTCTGGAGGTCGCAGCTGCGGAGCTGGGCGCCCATCCGCTGTACCTTTCGGCAAGCGAGCTGCAGCTTGGGCGCGGGGAGACTGTTGCCGACACGGCGCGCGTGCTCTCCCGCTTTGTGCAGGGCATCACTGCTCGCGTCTACTCTCACAACACTGTGATACAGCTCGCGAAGCATGCCCGCGTGCCTGTGGTCAACGCTCTGTCGGACTGGGAGCATCCGCTGCAGATTCTGGCCGATCTGCAGACCATGCGACAGCGCTTCGGAAAGCTGGAGGGGCTGCGCCTTGCCTGGATAGGCGACGGAAACAATGTCTGCAACTCCCTCATATTGGCCTCGGCCATTCTGGGCATGGAGATCACTGTGGCCTCGCCCCGGGGCTACCAGCCAAAGGCCCAAATATTAGAACAGGCGATGAGGCTAGAAGGTCGGCCAAAGGTTGTGGAAGAGCCGGCTGAAGCAGCCAGAGGTGCGGACGTGCTGGTCACAGACACCTGGGTCTCCATGGGAGATGAGGGCGAAGAAGCCGAAAGGCTGCGGGTCTTCGGAAAGTATCAGTTGAATTCGGAGATCATGGGCCTGGCCGCCCCAGGGGCAGTGGCCCTGCACTGCCTGCCCGCTCACCGCGGACAGGAGATCACGGACGAGGTGATGGACGGGCCGCAAAGCGCGGTCTTCGATGAGGCTGAGAACAGGATGCACACCAGCAAGGCTGTCATGGCCTGGCTGATGGGCGAAAGGTAAAGAACACAAGCGGGGGTTGCCAAGTGGCTAAAGGCGCAGGGCTTAGGACCCTGTCACGAAGGTGTTCGCGGGTTCGACTCCCGTCCCCCGCATAATTAAGTCTATTGATATCTATTTCTATTTTTGACTGCCTTACTAGACTTTTGTCGCGATCATATAAACCTTTGCGGGTCATTTGCAGGTGACCCTGTTACGCAACCTTGTAAGATATCATAGCCGAAGCCGTACCAAGTCCTCCATTTGGCATTATCTATTTGGCAATGGATCATTCTTCGTGTGTGATTTCAAGCCTTGCTTTGGGCCTGTAGATGGCTTTAGATCATAAAAGGGCGATTATAATAAGCCAACCGCTTTCTGAACGAAGGCTTTATATGCAATGACAGGATAGAGACCGTGGCCCAAAAAAGGGGCATAGTAAAAATATAAGAGAAGCTGAACAATTCGGTAAATAATATTGGTGAAAAAATCCAGCAAGCTGCGAATAGATCACAGCTTAAAACACAATTTGCGGAGTGATACAATGAATAAGAATTTAAGTAAAGATATATATAGCTTGCGGTATAAAGAAATTAGTACTGCAATTTCTACGGGTTTGAGAGAAGACCGCCCAACATTGGTTGTAAGTAATGCCGTTATAGAAAAATTTGGGGTGGTATAGAACGAATCCCGGCTTTTCCCTTACGTAAGTCACGGAACGTAAGGAGGACATTATGGACGCCAAATCTTGCTAGCTTTGGCTATATATAATGTTGAAAAAACAAAAATGTATTGTCAAGGCTTTATCCGCCTTAGCTAATGCTATGAATCGATATAAGAATGTAAATAAAATATGTAAGTATTTACCAGAAATTGAATGAGTCGTTTATGGAAATGGAACATATACTAGCGGAGATGATCTAAATGAAAAATATTGGGCTGACTGTATATGGGCAAAAAAAATAAAACAAAGACAATTGCAGGATACGCATTGGTGGATGATGAGGATTATGAATATCTAAAACAGTACAAGTGGAACTTGAACAAGGATAATTATGCCTATCGGGTTGAGCCTTACACGGGTTCTTATGGGCAACCACTATTCGTAATGATGCACAGGACGATATTGAGGCAAAATGGTAAAAGTATTAGAGGATTCGTTGTGGATCATAGAGATGGAAATAGGCTCAATAATCAAAAATGCAATTTGCGCACTTGCACAGCCATACAAAATAGCCAAAACAAGAAGCATAAGCCAACAAAAGATTCCCCCTACAAGGGAGTGAAATATTTAAAAGGATGCAATAAATATCGGGCAAGTATAAATTTGGATTTGGGAACTTTTCCGACAGCAGAAGAAGCAAGCGCCACATATAATGAAATGGCAATAGAAATCTATGGCGAATTTGCAAATTGTGAACTGATAAACTAGACAATATGAAATTTGATTGCAATATAGTTAATACAAATATGGAGATGACATAAATGAATACTGAAAAAATTAAATATATGAATGGCGGATTTATAAATAATGTTGCAGAATATTTAATCGCTCAAAAGGAGTTGATATAAATGTCAAACCCTTTTGATATCCAAAAATTTGAAGAAATATTATCTTTGGAGCGTGAAACACTTGAGGGGGCAATAAATGAGACACATGATAATTTAAAAAGTATATTGAAATCGGATAATTATGTTTTAGCTGAAGAATTAAAAATATCATTGTTAAATTTGGGGAAGCTGTACGATTTAACTGATACTGCAAAAATTGGTAAAGCAATAGATGTATTGAGCAATGAAGATCCCCTAAAATATCTGATGGAATATTACCAGACAAGACATAGTGGAGATTTGAAACTAGGCAAAATAATTTTTATTGCAATCGCTAATCAGAGCATACTCAATAGTGAGGGTATTCAACCGCACTTAGGCGGAAGAAGTGGTACAGGTAAAACTCATGCAGCTAAGACAGTGGTTGCAATAATACCAGATATGCCCTACAAGAAGGAAGGATCATTATCGGCCAAAAGTTTATATTATCAAAAAGATCTACCTGATGGACTAATATTTTTTAGTGATGATATTAAGATAAGTCCTGATCTAGAAGATACTCTAAAGCGATCAATGAGCAATTTTCAAGAGAATACGATTCATAATACAGTTATAAATGGTGCAGCAGGTACATTAGAATTACCCAAAAGAATTATGTGGCTATTGACTTCTGTTGCAATTGATGGATCGGATGAATTGAGAAATAGACTTTATCAACAAAATGTAGATGAAAGTTGCATGCAAGATGAAAACGTAGCGAAAATGCAGCTTGAAGAAGCATGCCACGTTGAAAGATATGATGGCTTAGAAGATATAAAAATAATTTGTCAACTGATAATTTATATTATTAAAAAACAACTATTTGAAGTTGATGTGCCGTATTCAAAAAGTATTTTACCAAGTAAACATGTGACAAAGGATCGGAGAAGATTGCCAAGATTTATCGATATGATAAAGGGCATTGCATTGTTTAATTTCATGCAAAGACAATTTGATGACCGGGGTAGATTGATAGCAACTCTAGATGATTTCTATGAAGCAAAAGAATTATTTGAAGCAAATATAGAGAGTCAGGTAACAAACTTAACACCGGCGGAACTTAGACTCGCGAAATGGCTATTTGAGAAGGCAAAATCTGTATCAATCAATGATATTGTAAATGAATATTTAAAACCAGATGGCACTCAATTTAATCCCGAATCGATAAGAAAGACATTGCAGGGTACAAAAACACGTGAAGGACTGATAGCCAAACTGCCGGGACTGCTAGTAGATGAAACCAAAAGGGAAGTAAAATATCTCTTGCCAAATTTAGAAATATTTGAGGGAGAATTGATAACGCTGGAAAAAGAAAATGCGACCAGTGAGACACCCAATTTGTCTCATTCTTGTGTGGCTCTTGAGAAACTGGAGCAAGAGGCTTGAAGGAGGTTGCCCAACTTGACTCCAACTCTTTTTTCCGCTATCGGTAGCCTGTCCAACTTTTAGCCCAACTAGCATTTGCGGCATCTAGTGACGTTGTCCAACCAATCCAACTACTTTTTAAGTGAGGGGGTGGGAAAGACAATGTAACCACCAATTCCAACAAACAGCATATATATACATTAATATATAATATTTATATTGATTAAATAGGGTGTGGTTTGTTGGGTTGCACTCACATTCCCAAAAGGGGTTGGATTGGTTGGACAATGGCTATTGCTACTGTTTCTCATAGTTGGACTAAAAGTTGGAGATGTCAATCAATAGCGTTTCTGAAAGTTGGACTACAGTTGGACAAGGACACAATTATCAGCTATCAACCAGGATCTGCGATGCATCCAAGATGCAGTTATCACTTCGCTGCCTCACGGTCTATTTAAATTCAATCCTTATAAAAGATAGCCATACAGGAGAAATAACCTGTGCGAGAAGTGCGGATGATTCTTAGATAACAATCAAACGATCATATTCGATTGGACGCACAATTGGGATGAAATAAGGGTTCAGAGTCGTTAACAGGAGATAATTTAGGCATTCCAGAGGCATGTCTGATATTTCCTCGTTTCACGATAGCTATTTTCTGGCTACGCGGTCAAAATTTGGATACTTTATCTCCTGTCACCCCCTAAAGAGATTTATCATATCAAAAAGTAAGATGTCAATGTCACGGCCATGTTCCCAGCTTCTCAATATTATAGTAGGTCAAAGGCCCAAAATAAAACCCATGAGGCCACATTCTATGAATTAGATCTGAACTTATCTTCAATCTTTTGATAAATTCATCCGGATTTTCACAGCTGCAAGATTTGGCAAGGATATCAAGAAATCTTTTATTTTCAGCTTTAATAATATAAGCGGGAGGTTTATCCAGATATATAGAACTAAAAGGATACCATATCTCGCGAGGATTTGAGAGGTCGGATTCATGACATAGCGTATGTATGAAGATAAAATAATCTGCTTCCATGAAATCCTCAAATTCAATGAGGTCTGATATCTTTTTGTCAATGAACCTTTCCTTAAGGATATCAGCAGTCAAGCTGGTTCTACGAAGATTTAGGCGATTATTTCGGTCGATGTCTAGAGATTGAATAAACGCATTGATCTTCCTAAATGAAACATATCCACCGTCGCGTTTCTTGTTTATAAGTAATCCTTCATCGAGCAAATTTCGAACGACATCCCAATGATTGTACTTTATTAAGACTGCTATAAATGATATAAACAATTCCTGAAGCAAAAACTTGTTTCCATCAAAATCTGTTTGATAAAAACTTCCGGAAAAATTATCCGGATTATCATAGAGCTTCAATCCATCTCCAAAAAATTCATAGATTCTATTGATAGCGCCTACATTTTTATATTTAGCGGCTTCTATTGCGGCTTCTATAAAATCATAAGAAATTTTTAAACCATCATTAATTTGCTGAATGATTGCCTCGTCACGCTCGGCAAATTTTGTAAAATCCGGTTTTATTTCCTGTAATCGTTTATATACATTATTTAGGAACTCCATAAATATTGCTTCGACTGGCTCGCCTGGAGACGATAACGCACGTCTCAAATCAAATATTGTAGGGCCAATACCTGCGTTGGGTGCCATATTTTCTAATTTGTCTATAAATTTTAGATAATCTGCTATGAACTGTCCCGCTCCTTTGCATTGAATATATGTATAATCAATAGATTTTAAGATTGTTTCTACTTCTCCACTCGGAGGACATAGATCAACCCAAAATAGGGGATAATAAATTGGATTCCTCTTGGCTAGAACGTTTTGTATGCTCTTATCACGACCAGAATATCCAAGAACAATAACACCATGCTCACCCATAACTCTTATTAATTCATCTTCCATTTTGGGAGATAATTTCTCTAAGTCTTTTGGGGTATTTTTAAGCCCGCCACGTCCTAAATCGCCATGTGGTTTATAGACTCTTATCGATTTACAATGAATTAGTGGTTCTGATTTTTCTAAATCTTCATCATTAGAAATTACCTGAATGTCTAATCCTTCTTCTTCTAAGGCTTTTTCAATATGGTGGTCGAAATTTGTAGTTATTACGGCTCTTATTATTTCGCGCCTTGCAAGTTCAGCAATCCCTCGATGAGAATCTCCTAATTTATGGCCGTTCAGGTTTTCCTTTAAAAAGTCCTGTTGATCCGGATAATTAGGATAAAGATGTTTCATCAATTCGGCATATTCCATTTTGGCATACTCGCTACTAAGGAACCAACTTTCTATTTGACTCATGCTTAATTTTAGATCAACATCGTTGTTTTCAGCGAAGTATAGCAGCTTGGCTGTTTTTAACATTAGATCCCATGAAGTCGGTATGCCTGCATCCTTTGATACACCTGCACCTGCAAATAGAACATATTTTTTTTCGCCAGGCGAGGCGCTTGCAGCAAGTCTCACTATTGGATTCATTTGATAATCCTTCCGGCATTTGATGCCAACTTCAAGAAGTGTCGATGCCAATCCAATGATATTAACTTTTCTGATGAGAAGGAGAACCTCAATACATTTTTGTGCTATTCATTTAAAAATTATTATTAAATTGTATTAATGAAATCTTTAATGGAATAGCCATTGCAGGAGAAAATCACCCTTGTCGTGAGGGTGCTTATTTATTTGCAATCCTTAAAGCAATTTTAGCAGTTTAATATATAGACAATCTGAATATTTAATAGTTATAGTTTTGCCAACTTGGTCTCAGTACTTTTGGAACTCTACGACTATACCAAAAGAATAAATACAATATTAATTACCAATTTCTATTCTCCTATATTTTTTAAAAATTCGCGATTCTTGAAAATCTCGTTTTGGTGCTGGAAATGCTAAAACAAAAAATTTTCGATTCAGGCTTTATAATTAGATTTATCTGCAATTTTTGATTAAACATCAGTGGGCATTGCGTTTTTTCCATAGCGCAACATATTACTTTGCGAACTAAGTTTATATTGATAATAATATGTGGATTAAACGAAAGACCGCTACACCTCGATTTTATCAAGGTCAATGATGTATTCGATTTTAGCAGATTTGATTCCATTGCTATTTATATCCTAAATTGTTGCATAAAATTCTTCTTAGATGTAGAAATCCATACTTTATAGGAATAGAAAACTTAAAAATTTCAATAAAATTGTATAAGTCCTAAATTTAAGGGATTTTTGATATTATAGTTTGGTATAACATTGCTTGATGCTGTTTTAGAAAAAGTGTAACCAAAATTAGTACATTTCTGCGTTGGTGTCCAAAATCCGAAAAAATTCTTAAACCAACAGGTTTTTCGTTAGATGCCACGATTCTGTTCATCATCTGATAAGGAAGGATATTAATGGGATGGAAAGGCTTTGCGAGGGCAGCATCAAGAGCTGCAGTTAGACAACAACGGTATCTGGAAAAGCAACAAAAGATGGTTGCGAAAATGCAGGAAACAGAAAAGGCAGCCTATGAAGCGCAAGTGTACCAAAATCATATAGATTTGCTATTATCAGTCCATAAGGAATGTGGAGAGACTTATGATTGGGCGAATATCAAGCATTCAGAACTACCCGCAAAACCAGATCATTTGCATCAACATGAAGCGGATGCGAAGCTAAATCTATCATCTCTAAAGATTGGATTATCCGATAAGTTGCTAGGAAGAGGTGATGCTAAGAAAAAGCTGCTATTGGATGCAATTGAAGAGGCCAAGAAACTTGATGAAAAAGAATATCGAGATGCTTTGACATTATATCAAAAAGAATATGGTGAACTGCAAACTGCAAAGGTTCTTTCAACCAAGATACTTGCGGGCGATATAGCAGCATATATTGAGGCCATAAAGATGGTCGATCCATTTTCTGATATAATAGGTCTTGGTTCGTCTTACAATATCAACGTAGATAATAAAACGATGCTGACCGCCACACTTCATGTAAATGGCGAAAATGTTCTACCAACAGAAGCAAGAAGCCTAACCAAAAGCGGTAAATTATCAATAAAGCCCATACCGAAGAATAAATTCTATGAAATATATCAAGATTATGTCTGTGGATCATCTTTGCGATTTGCACGAGAATTATTTGCACTTCTACCAATAGATATGATTATCGTTAATGCTATTGGTTCTCTCTTAAACAAGCAAACTGGCCACCTAGAAGATACTCCAATTCTTTCTATATCTATTCCCAGAAAAACTTTTGATATGCTCAATTTTGAAAATCTAGATCCATCTGACTCCTTGAACAATTTTGTTCACAACATGAACTTTAAAAAGGGGAAAGGCTTTGAACCAATTGATGTTTTGGATTTGTCCGCCTTCAAGAATACCTGAATTATCATGTTTATCCCAAACATTTTTCGTTACCAATCCGCCAATATACAATAATTGTATATTGTTATGTTTATTCTTTAAGGAAAAGTTGCCATGATGTCAAAGGGAAAAACGTTCAATCTGTGATTATGCAGCCACTATGCAAACATTGAATAAGTAGCATAACCAACGCAAAAATTATGTGGCACATAATTACCGAAGGAGAAGTATCTTTCCTTCGCGGCCATGTAGCGCAGCTCACCCAAAGCATAAGCCAGTTTGCCCTAAAGCCGGGTGATGATGAGATTAAGAAAAAAGGTTGGTGCAAGTTCTGGAATAGATGCCTAAATCAGAGCGTAATTTTTTAATGTCACTTGAAGCTATAGCATCTATGGAAAAAATGTTTTGTTATGTTGGCGACTTGCTTGGATTTCGCAATATAAATTTTAGGCTTCAACAAAAGGCACAATCAAAGCGTATAAGGCAATTGAAGCGATTGGTTGAAGATGGTATTGAAGAATTTAGCATACCACATCATAATTTACTTTCCGATACAATATTCGCCGGAGAAAAAGCAAGTATTGACGGCTTAACTAATATATTGGGATTTTCGCAATTTATGTTAGAAAAAGGAATTGAAAAAGCATTACCCTTACGAGGAGCTGTCTCTTTTGGAGATGCGACCTTCGGAGATAAGAATGTGCATGGGAAAGCCATAATTCAAGCTTATGAACATGCAGAAAAGCAAAATTGGATCGGCACTTCTTGCACCAGTTGGAAAGGAGAACCTTTAAAAATGCTTAATGAAATCTGGGATTTTGAAAAAGTTTTCGTTTACCCGGTACCTATGAAGGAAGGAAAAGTTATTCATCTACCGGCAGTATCCTGGAAGGTACCGCAATTTAAAGATCTCAGGATAAATACAATTATAAAAGGATTAGTAACTAAAAAGTATATGGACTGGAACTATGATTACAAGATTCAGAACACCATTATGTTCTCTATTTATCTGAAATGTATCAATGCGGGAGTTATTAACCATAGAAATCCGAGTAAGTACCCCGGAGACCAGCCTATATCACATATCTGTTCGTGTATAGATGAATATGTAATTGAGACATTATTATTGCGCAGTGGAAAAAAATTACACATGGAAGGCGGAAAAAAGGTATTCGATTAAGATAAAAATGTTAGCTGATCAACTAAAGCAAGCATCAAGCATAATAAAAAATTGGTTGTACACAATTAACAACCAATTTTCTTCAATAACCCTAATATCATTATTTCTAATATATTTATCTATATCTTTCTCTATCTCAAACTAATCAATATCAAGTAATCGCATATATTCCAATGCGATTAATGCAAAATCTAAATTTAGGCCAAAATATTCAATTAGTCCACCAAATCTTTAAATTTCTCATCTTCAAAGGTTATCATTAGCTGCATATGATCTAAATAGTAATTAACCTATAAACGAGCCTATCTCTTTTTCATACCGACCTATTTATCCTTTAACCGATACTGTTAAAAATAAGAATATACATCGCATCAGCATGTTAGCGCTAAATCCTGAAGTAGGTATAGGAGATATTCCATTGTGGATCGGTCTATCGATTGTATTAATTACGTTAATAACTCTATTTCAAGGATTGAGAGATTTTATAATTTTTGGAGAAAAAAATTTACTGATTGCATTAACATTTGTATTAACATCTTTCTGTATATTTTTCTTATTGAAAAAATATTTGATAAAACATAAAGTAAATCAAGCGATAACACTTTCAATTTATGGTACTTTTATTATTGATTTAATATTATTAACAGTTTATTACATGTGCCAAAATAATTCGGGCATGGCTACTGCGACAACAACAATGATCTTGGTCATTATAACAGCTTTTTACACCTGGAATACTCATCTACAGGTCGAAAGCATGACCGAACAAGCAGATTTAATTCGAAGCCAAAATAAGAAAGTTGATAAACATAGGATGCAACAAGCACATGCTAATCTAAAAGGAAAAGAGCTTGAATTTCTCGATTTATATATGAACCTTATTCAAATCAGAGGATATTATATTGCATATGATCGCCTTATATATCACGATACACTAAAGAATAATGATGATAAAGAAATTGCGGAGACAGAATTTAAAAGATATTCCGAAGAAGAGGGGAAAATATTAATTGAAATAATAAGGAGCAATGGCCGCTTATTGGAAACATTGAATATGGTGCAGCTATTAGCTAAAAGCACTGAAATTGATAACAGTATTGAGCTAATCTATCAAAATCTGAGTTCATTGAAAACGATCTTTAAAGTATATACTGATAAAAGTTCAAAAGATCTTGATTGCAAACTTGACAAAAAAACAACTAGTATCACGATCAAAGAATTTAATGAGATAAGAGATGAATTACTGGAAAAGATGAACGAAGAAATTAAGACATGGCTTGATAAAAATATAGCTATGATGATTAAGAATGTATCTCAAGAATTTAATAATGAAATAAATAAAATATGACAAATCATAGGACAATTAATCTTTTGCAGAGTTAAACATTGCCCATATTTTTCCCTCTTGGTTTTATCGCTGACATGTGCATAGCAGAGGGTTGTTCTTATATCATTGTGCCTTAATACTTTTAGGACCATTCTTATATAAGGACCGTAGGCTATCATCGTGGTCGATGTTGTGAAACACGCAAAATTTGCATTAGAAGGTATTAAATACATGAACAATCATCATATATTTTTATATGGCAATTGAAGACTATTTTGATAAAGGATATCATATTGATCGTTATCACGCACTAGAAGAAGATTTAATTAAATTTTTCGAATTTATGCCTCTTGACTTTTATACCACCGTTGAGGAAAGGAAAAGAATTCGATCAACATACTTGGCAGACTTACTACTTAGGATTGGAAGTAATATTGATATATTCTTTAAAAAATTTATCATGTCAGATGGCCGATGCCCTGTTCTCTCTGAACAAAAGGAGGAAGGAAACTTAACTTGGAAAGACTACAAGAAATTGGAAGAAATCCTTAAGCTTTCTCAAGCTAATGTTAAAATAATTAGAACTTCCGAAACTATTTATCCATTTAAAAATTATAGCGGAAAAGTCTGGACTGAAATATCTCAATCAGATGATAATGATTTTTGGTGGAAAAGTTACAATAATGTAAAGCATCACGGGAAAATAGAAGAGGCGAATTTAGAAAACGTTATTGATTCATTGGCAGCTTTGCTTTTATTAATATGTATAAAAAAACATTCAGTTAAATTGATTTATTATGATTATCTCCCAATTCCGTCAAATTTAAAAGAAAAGCTACTTTCGGGAAGGATGAAAGAAAGTAAGAATATCATAATAACTAAATTATTCATATCTTCTATAAAAACATAAGATTTTTGACAGCCATGCTGCCAAGAAATTCGAACCCCTACATTAATATTATCTGAAGTTAGTTTAATTTATATATATAAGCAGATCCTAAAGTGAAATGGGTTTCGCTAAAGATCGTTCTTACATCTCACATTAGATTTTTTTGTAATATATTTTTCATTAAAAAATTTGATTTATGACTATATTTGCTTACTATAGCCTCAGGAATTTATCGTACTTTAATCGTTTAGTATCCTCAGCTAAATGCAAATATCTCATGCTGGTATTTATGTCATTATGTCTTAATACGTGCTGGATAGTCAGTAGATCACAACCATTCTGCACCATGAGGGATGCAGGTGTATGCCTGAAAAGTACATGTGCGCCGCCCTTCTTAGTTATTCCAGCCTTTTCTTTGTAGTACATCACGAGCCGGTAAATCTCTGTTCTCAAATACAGACTTCCGTAGTCCGTGTAAAAAAGCGGTCTTTGCCCTTTTAGTTCAAGGTCCGGTCTAATTGCCATGTAATCTCGTAGGGTTTCGGCAGCATCTTCAGATAGATAAACCATAGCTGTTTTTCCGCCTTTGCCATCGCGGACTTTCAATGATAATCTATCAAGATTGACATCCTCCATATCCAGATTGCATAATTCGGATGCTCTTAAGCATCCATAAAATGCAGCTTTAAACATTGCAAGATGCTTTATATTATTTATTTGATCAAATATCTTCGATACATCATCAGATGTGAAATAATATGGTATGGTGTTTGATCTTTTAAGGAATGGGAATTTTACATCCTGACCTAACATTTTATGAAAATTCTTCATTGCGAAACATGTATTATTGATAGTAGAGCGAGATAGTTCTCTGTCCATCAGAGAATCCCTAAAGTTTTGTGCCATTTCTGGAGAAGGCTGTTGTTTGCCGCAAAACTCGATATACCTCCCTACCCTTGCCATGTAATCATCAATGGTGCTTTGCCTTGCGCCTAGATCTCTAAGGTAACGTTTAAATTGCTTTAGCTTACTGTCCTTATCCTTGGTTGGAAGGTCCCATGATATCTCTAACTTCTGCCTCATCTTCATACCTCGCGAGGCAGTCATTGGCTGGACTTTTATGCGTTTTAATTATTCAGCCGATGAAATCAACATCAATCGAACTCAATAGAGGATTTTCCTTCTTATAGGGCTTAGGACCCTGTCACGAAGGTGTTCGCGGGTTCGACTCCCGTCCCCCGCATAAAAACCTTTTTTTGATAACGCTCTTTAGGGGCTGTCCTAAATTTACTCAGATCCAATTAGGTGTCTCTTCTGAGATACACTTTTCCGCGATAAGGGGACAACCCTGTCTTCTATTATGATTATGGCTTAACACAAATCGCTTTACATTAAATATAAATATTACTTGCTTGGTCTGATGATAGAGTGATGATAAAAGAAGGTTTAGCTTCGAAAATCTTTTCTTTATCCAAAACAATTTTGAATGATCTTAAGAAAATCGAGATTAATAATATTCCAAGGTTATATGTTAAATTGAAAGTGAATGATACAGATAATTCTACAAGACAAGAATCATTTGTTAAAGAAGAATTAAGTCTTAAAGATGTATTTGAATTCATTGAATCCATAAAGAAAAATCCGGAATATTCTGATGTTGTATCCTGCATTTCTAAAAATTATAATTTCAATAATAATAAAGCTTCTAACATGCTTAACAATTTAATAAGAAATATCCTCTTTGATATGACTTCGAGACGAGGATGGAATTATCGAAATGATATCACAGATGGATTCTTGATTGAATGCATAGCTACTTTTATTGGAGATCTAGAAGGTAACCCGCCGACATGGAATGTAACATTATGGATCGAAGGGATATCGCATAAAGGACAGGAATGCAAAATATCTAACAACTTATTAATTCGAGAAGTTAAGATATCTGATTTGGAATTGGAGGTGCCTTTCGATGAAGTTCTTCTTTCAGTAGTTTATCCTTCAGGATATCTTGATATTCCTAATAGATCATCTGCGGTACTAGAATTTAAATATAAGGGGCATATGAAAGAGGTTAAGAGTGAAGTCGACATAATATTAACCTCATTAATGCTTTTAAGATTAGGATCAATATATTCAAAAAGAACAGAATATAACCCTAATTCCTTTGTGGCTCATCAAAGTACCTCCTGGAGTACTACATCATACTCCTCTAACTATAACTATAATCTTAAAGAAAACGATAATTTATATATTCTAGAAATTATTACTATTTTAAGAAACCAATGGCCTCTGATATCCATAGAATCAAACCCTATTCATATCGCACTTGAGAGGTATTCTCATGCTTTATTAAAACAAGAAAGCATCGAAGGCCGCATTACTTCCGCGATTAATTGTCTTGAAGCCCTTTATCTTAAAAAGGATGAGAGGGCAGAATTATCTCATAGATTGGGTCAAAGGGTATCAGCTATTCTCAGAATTTTGGGTTTTGTTCCCATTGAATGTTATAATAACCTCGTCAGGGCATACGACATTAGGAGCAACTATATTCATGGTCAAATCGAGCCTGAAAAGCATAAAGATGCTCCTAAGCTTGGAGAGAAAGTATTGGAGTATGCTCGGTTATCTATGATTGTTTTCATTCAACTAATCTCTGATAATAGCAAGGAAGAGTTAATTAATAAAATCGACAATTCCTTATTGGATTCAAACGCGTTCAAAAAGTTAAATGATATTATAAAAAACCAATGCAAGTATTACATATAGATTTATTGCCCATCTTTGCCAACTAACGCCTTTGCCTCAGGGCTTGCGGCTTCCTCTATCAATTTTGTCAAAAGGGCTTTGGGCCTCATCCCCCGACGGTGATGGCTACTATCTTCGGGCCCTGCTGCGGCCAGAGCTTGCGGTGATGCGGAGCCGCCTGCCGCCCATCCCTCTCCCGCATCTCCCCATCCCTGAGCACCATTGTCGCAGGGCCGGCGCTCCTGGGCCTGGATGGTCTCGATGCCGTGGGCGGCCCCGGCCGCCCGGTAGCCCAGGCGCGCGCATGAGCATTTCCAGCATCACCAACTGGTTGGCCTCATTGTCCTTCGCCAGGAGGATGCGCAGGGATGCAAGCGGCCCAGTCGGGAGACCGCTTTTTTGGTTTTATCCTGATAGCTGGTGTCTGCTTGCCCTATTTGATCACGGTTCTCTAACATCTTGGACATCATCGCGCCCCATAGGCATCGTTACATTAGCGCCATGGATAGGTTATTTATAGAAATAGATTATTTAACAAATGCGCAGCTCATAGTAATAAATAATGTTTAATCTATAAAAGAAATCGGTGATATCGATGGACGTTTTACTATCCATTAAGCCAAGATTTGTGGAGGCTATTATGGATGGGCGGAAAAAATATGAGTTTCGCAAAAATAAATTCTCTAAGAGGGATATAAACTGCGCATATATTTATTCAACATCTCCAGTTAAAAAAATAATTGGAATTTTTAAAATAGCAGATATAATTGAAGGCAGACCGAGTGCTTTATGGGACCGATTGAAGGATCAATCAGGAATTTCTGAGAAAGAATTTTTTGACTATTTTAGTGATAAAGAAACGGGATTTGCTTTAGAGATAAAAGATGTAGTGAGATTCGAAGAGCCATTGGACCCAAAGACTCTATTTCCAAATTTTGTCCCACCTCAATCATTTTGTTATGTAAACTCTGCGATTAGAAATGAAGATCATTCTTGAAAGCGCAAGCCAACAAGTGCAGGTCCTGAAGATGAGACTCCGGGTGCTGCAAATGAGATCCCGACGCATCCCCCCATCCAACCGAAAAGGTCATATGATCGATAATTATAATCCCAATTAAGATCTTATGGGGTGCTTGAATTTGGTTTTGCTTAAATCGTTGATAATAATATTCGCATTGCTTGGCACGTGCATGTTACCGGCAATGGGAACAGAGATATCCCAATTTGAGTGGATGGGCAAGGATACCGACAAGGTCGGCACATGGGATAACGGAAATCCTGATGGGAATATGGATGGGCATTTTCGTATCGATCTGTTCCTTCCCGACCCAACAGAGATAAAGTC
>Ga0172381_10003573_pt1 | contig 16411 bp, 13 predicted proteins | sample Leawel6488metaG_FD_119754 | JGI IMG/M metagenome (GOLD analysis project Ga0172381, IMG submission 119754) | Leachate microbial communities from a municipal landfill in Southern Ontario, Canada - Leachate well 64-88 metaG | ecosystem: Engineered > Solid waste > Landfill > Unclassified | place... | reverse complement strand
TCCGTGGGTCTTGCTGCTCCTCGTTGCACTCTTCATTCTTTTTTCCGTCGGTTTTCAGGTGGATCATCCCGCGAACAGTGAGACGGGTCGCCTGCGCGATGTCGTGCTGCTTGCGGCAGCTGCGGGGGGCCTGAACGGATTTCTGTTCTGGCTGGCCGGAGCGCTGGCGGTGCTCACGATGTTCGTGACCCCGCTCGCGCGGAGAAGTTTTGCGTGGATCTATCCGCTTTCCTTTTTGTACCTTGGGGGGAGCTGGCTCATCGAAACACGGTACGCCATCGTGCCGCTCGTGCTCTTTTTGCTCTTGAGAAAGCCAAATTCCTGGCGAGTGGAAATCCTGCAGTTCGCGTTCAATTGTGTCCTTTTACTGTGGGTGTTCTCCTGAGTGAGTTCTTGAGTTTTATTTTTTCCGCTATCAAGGATCACTATTCCTCTAACCTCATTTTTTGAACAAACCTCCATTCCCCGCCACGTCAGCTTAAGCTGACGTGGCACGACCCCTTCCTCCCGGGGAGGAAGGGGAGAACCTTCTTGAGGGATCAAACAACTACAAAAAACAAACATTCCCCCTCGCCTCGGGAGAGGGGGTTAGGGGGAGAGGTTGAGTCGAAAAAAAGAAGGACACACTCAAAGGAGCTGCAGTAGCTCACTGCAGGACGAAGGTGTAGTGGTGGATGACCGTGAGAACACCAATGAAAATTGCAAACAGCGAGAGCAGGAGAACGACTCCCGCCGTGATGTCTTTGAGCCGGCCCACATGGACCGAGTAGTGGGGTTCGACGACATCCAGCAGCCCTTCAACGACCGTATTGAAGAGTTCCGCACCCAGAACCACGGCCACGGAGACGAGGATCGAAACCACTTCCATATATGTAAAACCGAGCAGAATCGAAGCGAAAATCACGAGCAGCCCGCAGATGATTTCGATACGGAAGTTCCGCTCCCTCTGCCAGACGAAAACGATTCCTCTGTACGCATTGGCCGCGCTCTTGGCGAAAACACGAACCATGAGGATTATGAGATACGGTACGAAGCGAGGTTTCGCTCGATGCGCTCTGCGACCTTGGCATCCGCGGGAATGACGAACGGCTTGCCTGTCATGCGCTCGAAGAGCTCCAGATACTTGCTCGCGAGCATCAGGCGCACATCGTCGGTAATGGCAGGACGCTTGCCGCCGTACTCGAATCCCTGGCTGCGGAGCCACAGGCGGAAGAATTCCTTATCCAGACTCTCCGGCTCTTCACCCTTGCTGTGCCGTTGCTCGTACGTTTCTGCCACCCAGTAGCGCGAAGAATCCGGCGTGTGCACCTCGTCGGCGATGGTCAGGCGGCCCTGCTCGTCATAGCCCATCTCGTACTTGGTATCCACGAGGATGAGCCCGCGCGCGGCGGCGATCTGCTGCCCTTTTTTGAAGAGCGCGAAAGCGCTGCGTTCAATCTCCTCCCACTGCTGTTTTGTGGCGAAACCGCGTTCCACGATGCCTTTGGGGTCGATCAGTTCATCCTCCTCGCCCTTGGTCGTCGGGGTGATGATGGGGGCGGCGAACTTCTGGTTCTTCACCATGCCTTCAGGAAGCACGTTTCCGCAGAAATTGCGAAGTCCTTTGTTGTAGTTGACCCATGCGGATGTTCCTGTGGAGCCCGTCAGGTAGCCGCGAACGACGATTTCCACCCGGAGCATTTTCAAATCTTTCACCACCATGGCATTGGGATCCGGCACGGCGATGATGTGATTCGGCATCACGTCTTTCACCTGTTCAAACCACCATGCACTCAGTTGATTCAGCGCCTGTCCTTTGAGGGGGATCGTGCACCACTGGATGTCGAAGGCCGACTGGCGGTCGGTGGCGATGAGGATGGCCTGTTTTTTCTCTTTCTGCGTGTAGACATCGCGGACTTTGCCGGCGTACTTCCCGCCGAGTCCTGTGAAGTCGGTTTTTTCCAGAGCCGTAGGCAGGAAAAGCCTGAGTTGTTCTGGTGTGATCATGTCCAGATCATACCAGCCCCTCACAGCGTTTCGTAGCTTGGCAGGGTTTCGAAGGCTGTTTGGGGAGTAGAGGCGGCCCGAAGGGCTTGAGGGAGCTTATAGAGGCAGAGAATGCGTCGGGCAAATCCAAATTTTGTCCTGCCGCTCCTGCGCGGCCGGTGGTGGACGGGGACTTCCGCAATCTTCATCCCCCGTCCGGCGAGGATGAAGGGCAGAAAACGAAAGAGCCCCCGCGTAAGAGGGACGGTGAGCGCCGTTTCTTTTCTCAGAGCCTTGAAGCCGGTATTGGCGTCGTGCAGACGGCGATAGAAGACGAGGCTCATGCAGACATTGAAGAGAGCCGATAGCATCCGTTTTGAGAGACGGTCTGCGCGTGCCTTTCTCCATCCCATCGCTATGTCCGCTCCCTGTTCAAGAGCGGCGAGGAGGAGAGGGAGATCGTCTGGGTCATTCTGCAGGTCGCCATCCATGGTGATGCAGATGTCTCCCCGTGCTTCTCTGATGCCCACGGCGAGTGCACCGCCTTTGTCGGAGTTCCGGTTGAGCCGGAATCCCCGCACACGCGGATCGACGGTCTTCAGTTTTCGAATGACCTCCGGCGTTGCATCGGTGCTCGCATCATCCACAAAGAGTATCTCGGCTGCCTGATGCAGGCGGGAGAGAGACTGCGTCAACTCTTGATAAAGCGGCTCAAGATTCGATGCCTCATTGAAGACGGGAATGATGAGGGAGAGCACGGAATGAGGATACCCTCGGTATTTTTGCTTTGGCAGAGGGCTTTTCTTGCGTTTTTTCCGGTGTAGACTCTGGGGTCCTATGCGCACAAAGTGGCTAGATCTGGCCCCGTTTCTCGGAGCAATCCTCCTCGCTCTCATCTGCGGGTACCTGCTGGGGCGTCTGATCACGGAGCGTCGCGCGCTCCCCGTCACCGCCATGACCATGCGCGATCTCAGCCGCCCGCTCATTCCAACGGTGCATCTGGACGGTGTGTTCAACGGGCAGCTCAAAGGCACAATGCTCGGGGACGCACGTCTCTTCCTTGGTTCCGGACAGGTGATGCCTGATCAGAGCGGCGCCTTTCTCATTCCTGCCGGATCACTCCTCACAAACAAGATCGAAATCACCGTACCTGCCGGCATGCGTTTCGTCGCTTCAAAACGCGGACAGAAGTACTACCCTGTGGAATCCGCCTCGGCATCCGCTCTTGCTCCTGCCAACCGCGTCTACTTCCGCACGGCTGAGGAGGCGGAAGGGGCGGGGTACCGGAAGTGAGTCGGTCTTTGCCGCTCGACACAGAAAACCACTTTCCTGTAGATTGAAACGCAGGTGAAAAAAATCATTCCTGCCACCATCGCACTATTTATCGCACTGGCGATTTTGGGTATTTGGTTTTTCCCCTCGATTTCCGGTTCGCAGGACATTGGTGTGTATAGAGGCATTGGTGCAATGGCTGCGAAGCACAATGCCGGAGAGCAGATATTGTTGCGCAGCGAGTATCCGCCTCTCATGTCCGTCATTTTTTTCGGATTATTCACCAATCCTTTTCATGGTTCTTTCGCCGTCGTATGGCTCATATTTCTACTCGTCTGTCTTGGCGGAGCCGGAGCATATCTTTGGAAGATTTCCAGAGAAGAGGCTGCCCGATTCTTTCTTGCGACGCTCCTTTCCATTTTTCTTCTTGGGCAGACGGTTTTCTTCGCACGTAACGACATACTGGTGATGATTCCGCTCTACCTTTCCTGGAGGGCGCACAGACACAATCGTCCGGCTTCCGGCTCTTTTTTTCTCATCATTGCCGGAGCACTGAAATTGATTCCTTTTTTCCTTCTTCCGCTCTCGTTTCTGTCCGTTGCCCGTCGTGAACGAAAGCAGTGGGTTATTGGCGCACTGTTCGCTGCCATTCTTTGTACGTTCCTGCCTCTGGCTGTCCTTGGCGTGCAAGGAACCATTGAAAATCTCCATCACATGTTTACCTACCATGGTGGTCGCACGTTTCAGGCAGAGAGCGTTTGGTCGGGTGCAGATATGCTCTTCCGTCGGGTTTTCATGGGTCAGAAAGCCAGGATTGAAATTGATCATATGGCGTACCACAATCATGATTTTGGGGTTCCTGTTGCCCACATCGCCAATCTGATCATGACGGTCGGTATTGTGCTGCTTACCGTTCGTTCCTGGTTGCAGTCTCAGAACAAAAAGAAGAACAAGTCAGAGAATTATCTTCTTCTCTTGCTCTGGATATTACTGACCAGTTCCATTCTGTCACCCCAGTACTTCGTGTGGTTTCTTCCCCTGATTGCAGCATGGAGTGTGGATGTCTCTCTTCAAAAGATTCTGCATGTTCGCCATGGGCTTATCATGCTGAGCGCGGCCATTATCGGACTTTCGACGCAACTGATCATGAAAGAGGCGATGGCAAAGCAGTCGCTCTATCTCATCTTACTTCTCAACATGCGTACGGCGGTGATGATCGGGCTTTTTCTACTTCTCTATTTTGAAACGCGCGGATCTGTTCTCCGAAAGCGGAAGACGTGTAGATGAGAAGAATCATTGTCCGCGTCCTTTGCAGTGTGGCTGATGGGTGAGCAGAAGAGTACCCCAAGGTGTTCTTTCCACTACGGATGATTCCCGTTTCCATTCTTCTCTCATCTTTTTCGGAATAACGCCCTCCAATCGTCCTTCCAAAAGGATCGAACAGGCTTTTTCTCTCATTGATTCAAGTTCGGCATTGGTATGTGGTTTCTGGGAGCGGGGAGAACGAAGTGCGACGTCCTGAATATCCTGCACCAGATCTTTTTGTGCGAGGACTGCATGGATCGGTTGTGCGGAGAGCAAAGGACCGGGGAGCGAACGGAGCCGTTCGATGAAAGAAGGGTAATCCGGATTGCGATTTCCGTTCCATTCTTTGAGGAGCGACGGAAGGACGATCCAGAGATGAATACTCACAAGGAGAATGCTCCCAAGGATGGGGACGGCGCGCGACAGGCCCGTTTCCCGACCAATTTCGCGCAGCATCAGCACAAAACAGAGGATGCCGAAGGCAAACGCAGGGCCTGCAAGAGACAGGTAATGAGGGTAGTAATTAGAGGAGAGAAAAAGGGCGAGAACGATGATGACGAGCATCGAGACGATGAGGGATCGAAGCGGGTGCAGAATGACCATTGCGCCGAGGAGGCCAGAAACACCGAACAGGTACAACAGGCTGTCATTTTTCGCATGGAGAAGCTCGAAGAGACGTGAGATTGAACGCCCTCCGGGACGCGTGAGTTGCTCAAAAACAACTTGCTGAAAAGCATGTGGGATCACCAGCAGATACAGGGCAACGATGATGAGTGCGATGAGCACAATCTTGCCTGTTTTCCGTAACTCTGAACGCCGGCACGTGCTTTTGTCCTGCCAAAGTGACAGGATAACGGAAAGAATGATGATATCGAGCAGGGCCGGCAAAAAGAGAAATCCCGAAAGAACAGCAAGAAGTATTTGTGTGTAGAAGGCCCAACGTGCTTCGGGGTAAAGCAATCTGCAATATAGGAAAAGAATGAGGAAGATATTTGCGAGTTGGCGGATGGCAAGAAATCGGAAATCGTGGTGCACCATTTCGTGAAATGAGAGGTACAGAATCAGCGCCGGTACCGGTGCGAAGCGGCTTTCACTTATTTTTTTGAAAATGCTATAGAGCGGAACGATGGAGAGGCAGTTCAGTGCGAGAAAGACCATTCGCAGAACATTCATATCTCCGAAAATTTTTAGCCCCATTCCGATCAGCAAGGGCAGAAGCGGCATGTGCCAGAATGGAAAGTCACGATGAGGGAGAAATCCACGCATCATCATTCTGCCCGCTTCTGCATAGACCCCTTCATCCGTTTCCGGCTGTACGGCGAGAGGAAGCAATCGTGCCTGCAGGACAAAAAAGACAAGAGCGAGAACAACAGGAATCCAGATATCCCAACTGCGAAGCAGGAGAATCGATTGTGCATTCATGAATCGGCAAAGGCGTGACTGAGTGCGCATTCAAGATGAGAAAAACCCAAGCAGCACAATGAAAATTGCCGAAAGCGACGCAAACGCAATGGTGAGGTAGGTTCCAATGGAACGTAGGGGCTTTGGACCGGCACAGATTCCCCATACCAGGTAGAACATCAATACTGGGAGCATCGCCAGAGAGAACCTGAAATCCTGATTTGCGGAAAACGGAGCAAAGATACGATAGAAGAAATGAGCTCCCAGGACGAAGATGACTGTCAGTCCCAAGGGGAAAACCCAGTGCGAGTAATGGAGTGTGAGCTTCACCCAGCTGAAAACAAGGAAAGGGAGCAACAAAAGAGCACAAGCAAGAATTAGGACGGCAATTGCTCTGAGTTCATCGGGAAAAGAAAACTCACCAAAGAATGCCGAGCGGAAGAAATATTCCCAGAAGTATTCGCGTGATGAAGTATTTTTCCATGGATAGGCGTAGGGAGACTGTAGGATGCGAACAGGGCTGAAGATGAGAAATGTTTTCGCATCGGTAGGTACAGCGAGTTTGGAGTTCATGGACTGACTGCTGAATGTCAGACTGTTGGTCGGATTTTTTTCAAATCCGAAACGAATGAGGGGGAGCCACCCTGCGAGAAAAATGAGAAGAATGATCGAGATCACAGATTGCCGGAGCCTCCTTTTCCATGGAATTTTGTTGTGGAACAGGAGAGAACACCCGATCACCGGAACGAACACGAGGGCGCTCACGCGGGTCACAAATGCGAGCGCCAACAGGCAGATCAGCAGGTACCAAGAACGGGGCGCGGGTTTTTTCCACCATTGAATGAGGAAGGCGATGAGCAGGAAAGTGAGCAGAAGGTAGAGGCTGTTGTTATTAATGCTCACAGAATGGTAAATGAGCGAGGGGAACGAGGCGACGAGGCAGGCAAAGAGCAGACGCTCCAGTTTTTCCGTACGTTTAAAGAGAAGAGTTCCGATCCAGAGAGCGACCGCAAGCGCCGCGACAGAAAAGAGAAGGGACTGGAATTGAATCATGCGCGGGATGGCTTCTTTTGAGAGGTGCAGCAACTGACCCGCTTTCATCCATAGGGCGGAGAGAAAGTAGTACAGGGGAGCCTGATGGAATTCCCATCCGTCACTGGCAGGAGGAATTCTCCAGTGAAGAGCAACAGAGGTGATGTAATCCATGTGCGCCTGCATATCATGTCCGCGCACGGAGTAGGGTGTGACAACGAAGTAGAAGATGCGGAGCATCGTGCCGCCTATGCCGATCGTCCAGAGCGGGCGTACAGGGGAGGTCCGGATGACGGGCCAAAGGAGTGCAAGCGCATAGAGAATCAAGAGGATCAAAGCGCCCTGATCCAGCAAAACGAAGGAGAGTGAGGCAAACTGTGGAGTGATACGGATGCCGGCCTTGCCCCCTGTATCTTTGAGACGGAATACGAAGGCATTTTCCCCTTGTCTGAGGTAGGGCGAGAGATCGAGAGAGCGGCCGAAATATGTGGCATCACAGTATTTCGCGATTTTCGGAGCAACAGTTTTTCCATTGATCGTCAGGGATTCAATGCAGTCATCCGGTTTGATTTTGAAAGTGGTTGGTTGGCCGACAGGAAGAAAGAGAGAGAGGCGCAGGAAGAGATATTTTCCCTGGGATTTCACAAAGAGAGGATTGGTTCCGGTGCCCATCTCTTTTCCGTCAAAGCGATAGGTGATTGGACCGATGCGGGGAAAAAAGGACATCCGGAGCGCGACGACAGTGGGCAAAAGAATGATGAAGGCCAGTGTCAGCCACAGAACGGGTCGTTGAAGGAAGCCTCTGCGCAGAAGAGGCAGGGAACGAGAAGATACCTTCTTTCGTGATGTATGAGCGTCCATGAAACCTTAAGGAAGTGCGATGAGCCCCATCAGCAACAGGACCTGCAGTGCAAGAGAAGCCAGCAGTACCACCACTCCCATCGAACGCAGAAACGGCGAGCGGATCCGGTGGAGCCCGCGGACGGCGAAGAAAATCACCGGCACGCTTACGAGCAGCGAGAACCGGAAATCCTGCGCGCAGCTGTGTGGGGTCACGAAGCGGTGGAGCGCATGTCCGGCGAGCAGGAGGCCCGCCGCACTCCAGAGAGGGAGCGTAAGCCAGCCTTCCTTGCGGATGCACATCCACGCCCCGTAAACGGCATACAGCAGGGCGAGAAAGCCACAGAGAATGATGGCGGAGGCGAGAGGTTTTAAAGTCGTTCCCAGATCAAATTCCCCGAAGAAAGCGGACTTGAAGAAATACTCCCAGAAGTACTGACGACCCGCCGCGTCATCCCATGGGTTGTTGTACGGGCGGACGATCATGCGAAGCGGATTGAATTCGGAGAACGTTTCGACGGTGTTTTTGACGAAGAGAGCCGAGCTCAAATTGCCCGTATTCACGACAAGGGGCTGATTCAGAGAGGCTCCGTTCCGCAGGGTGAACATCCAGCCGGTGGCGAGCGTGAGCAGGAGCAGGCTGATCGCACCGGTGAGCACTTTCTTTCTGAGAGAAAGATGCTGTTTCAGAACGAGCAGCAGGAAGGCGACGGGCACCAGCAGCAAACCGTTGGTTTTTGTGAGGATAGAGAGCGCGAGCAACAGCAGGGCGATCCACCAGTGCAACCATCGTCCGCTCTGCCACCACTTGATCAGGAATCCGAGGCAGAAGATTTCCCAGAGGACGAGAAAGACGTCGTTATTGATCCGTGCCGAGAGGAACACGAGAGACGGGAGCACGGCGAGCGAAGCGAAGAAGAGCACGCGCTCCACTTTTTCCTTGTGCGAGAACAGCAGGGTTGCGATCCAGCCCAGACCGGCCAGTGCGAGCACCGAAGAGAAGAAGGCGATCCACTGGATATCGCGCGTGAGCAGCGGCAGCGCTCTGCCGAAGGCCGTTGCCACGTGCACCCAGAGGCCGGTGAACACGTAGTATAGGGGTGCCTGATAGAATTCCCATCCGTCCTTAATGGGTGGGAGCGCGAGATGCTGTGCCACGTACCGGATGTACTCCAGATGCCCGTCCGCGTCGTATGCCCGTATCTGATAGGGCGTCGCAAACAGATAGAGCAGGCGCAGAACGGCGCCGAAGCAGAAAATACCGAAGAGCGTTCGCGGGCTTCCCGAAAGGGCGAGTCCTTTAACAATGAGAACCGCGCTGACAAGAAGCCCGATCAGCAGAAGTGCGCGTATGCCGAGCAGGAGAGGATCCCACCACGCGATGCGCCACGAATACGAAGCCGGGCCGCCGAAGTTCTGAATGGTCATCGCAACGGGATTGGTTCCTGCATGCAGAAGAGAACCGAGATGCAGCACCCGTCCGTGCGCGAGATCACAGAAGGGGATGATGTTCCCGCCCGCGGCCTGTTCATTCACGGTGAGTTTTTCTATGCAATCATCGGCGACAACCTGAAAAATACGTGCGTGCAGCGGCCGGAGCGTGAGCACAAACGTGAGATCGAGGAATTGCTGTTTGTCCGAAGAAGGCAGTCCGCCGGGCATTTCCTGCCAGGGGCCTTCGGCGATGCGGTAACGCTCCTCCGAAATGTTCGGAGAAAGCTCATGAGTAGCCGTCACAGAGAGGCCGACCGTCAGGAGCAGGAGAACTGTTCCGGTTACGAACAAGAGAGGAGAGGATTTTGAGGACATTCAGGCGGGAGATCCCGTCTATCATATCGGATCTCTGTCTCAGGGAATACCCTCAGGTTACGAGAGCCATTTCAACAATCGGATGATCCCCATTTTGGCCGGTTGCCGGTGCGCCGAAGCGTTTTCACGGTGCTTCAGTTCTTCGCGGTGAGTGGCGAAGTACTCGTAGGCTTTCCAGAGCATCTCTTCGTTGCGGAGCGTTGAGTGCCACGAGAGCATGCGCTTGATCTTGCCCGTGTCGAATTCAAAACTCTCCGCGATCATCTTGTAGTGGTAGGGCCCCAGCGGGGAGCACCCGAGCCAGTAGGCGATGCGCATGCCGAGCAATGTCAGAAATTTCGGAAGCGAAGCAATGCGCGCTCCGGTGCCCGCTTTCTTCACGACATAGTCGTACACGTCCCGCAGAGACTTCACGTCATCCGAGCCGATGTGAAAGGTTTCGGACGAGGTCAGCGAGAGGGAAGAAAGGCAGGCGGTGACCAAATCCCCCGCGTAGATGAACTGGTAGCGGTTATCGCCCTTGCCCACGACCCAGACTTTCTTTCCGTCGGCGATGAATTCAAACAGGATGGCCAAGAGGCCGAGGCGTTCCGCATCCATGATTGTGGGGCAGCGGATGGTCGTGATGTGCAGCCGATCGCGGAAGGGTTCCAGCACTTTCTCTCCTTCCCATTTGGAACGTCCGTACAGCTCGATCGGATGCGGAGGATCGGCTTCCGTGATGGGACGCCCCATACTTTCGCCCCACAGGCAGTTACTCGAGAGATAGACCATGGAGGGGACGCCGTGCCGTGCGGCGGCTTCGGCCACATTGCGCGTTCCGTCCACGTTGGAGGTCCAGAGGAAGTTTTTGTCGGGCGAGCCGTGCGCGAGCACGGCGGCACAATGAAAGACCGCATCGAAGTGATCGTTGCGAAAGAGGGTGTCGAGCAGCGTCCGGTCACGGATATCCCCTTTGATGCTCAGCAGATGCGGGTGAATGTCGGTGTCTTGCACCAGATCGAGATTAACGCAGTGCCATCCCTGCTCCAAGAGGTTTCGCTTCAGCAGGCCACCGAAGAATCCCGATCCGCCGGTGATGAGTGCTGATGGCATAGCATGAGTCTAGCGCGCTCAAATTCAGGAATCCATGCAGCCGATCTTTTCATTGCAGAGGAGCCTCTCTCATCGTTAGAGTGCCGTTGATCCATGCGTCTCTCCATCGTGCTCCCCTGTTTCAATGAGGAGCAGAACATCGAAGGCACCATGACCAACCTGAGTTCCTGGATACAGCGGGAGGGGATTGAAGCGGAAATCGTCATCGTGGATGACGGGTCCACGGATGGAACATGGGCGATCGTGCAGCGGCTTGCAGCCGGCAATCATGCGATCCGGCTCGTCCGGCATGAGCACAATCTGGGGTACGGCAGCGCCGTGCGGTCGGGATGCGATGCGGCGACGATGGATTTCGTCGGCTTCATGGATAGCGACGGACAGTTTCATGCGGAGGACTGGAGCCAGCTCCTTCCGTATTTGCAGGAGTATCAGTTCGTGACGGGGCGTCGCCTGCATCGTGCCGATCCTTTCATCCGCAAGGTCAATGCCAAACTGTTCGGCATCCTCACGTTCTTCGTTCTCGGGGTGTGGATCCGCGATATCAACTGCGCCATGAAGGTCTGGCACCGCGCTCTCTGGAAGCGCATCCGTCCCGTTCATGCCACGGGGGCCCTGATCAATGCAGAGATGTTCTACCGCCTTCACTGTCTCGGCATTCCGTGGAAAACGGTGCCGGTGCATCATTTCGCGCGGCTCAAAGGCGTGCAGACCGGAGCGAACTTCCGCGTGATCTTCCGTATGTTCCGCGATCTTCTGGCTCTCAGGCGAGCGGGGTTTCGGCAGTGAGCGTCCGGCCGTTCAGTCCTTACACGGAATGGCGAGGCTGCTCGTTTTGTCGCACTTGATGCACGTCAGTTCCCACAAGCCGAAGAACGCGCGTCGGGCGAATTGCTGATCCGTCAGCGGCTGGTAGTACGTGAGAGGACGGTAGAACTGAAAGGAGGCGAAGACGAGAAGGCCGAGGATGAGCAGGGCCATGTTCTTGCCCTGTTCATTAAAGTTCCATGTCCAGAAACGCTTGAGCTCCAAAAAGACCAACCCGAGGATAATGAAGCCGAAGAAGAGAGGCGGGAAGTAGTGGTAGAGGTACATCACGCGGTCGAGCTGGCTGATGGCGATCATGTAGCAGACGTAGAGCGTCACGAAGACTGTCAGCAGGAAGCGATGCCTGAGCTGTTCCTTCAACGGGAAGAACACCTGCGAGAGCAGCAGCCCGATGCCCAGCAGTACACCGGCGAAACTCACCCACCAGACGACGGGGTTCACCTGCAGGTACAGGTAACGGTAGTTGGTGCCTTCGGGAGTTTCCCAGCGGAAGTTGATGGAGCGGGCTCCCAGAGGCCAGAAGTAGAAGGGGCTGCCGTTCTCATCCTTCTTGCAGAGATCCAGGCGCGGCACACCTTTGGCGTAATGCGAGGTGAACCGGAGCGAATCGCCCAGCATGACCGGGAAAGAGCTCAAGGAGCGGGTCAGTCCCTGATCCAGAATGACCTTGTATTCATCCGATGCCTGATAGTAACCGTTGTCCGGAAGGCTTGCGTTGATGCGGGTGCCGATGGCGAAGTGCGCGTACCAGACGCCGCAGAACACGAAGGCGAAAGCCAGACCCATGGTGCCCAGCATCTTTCCGATCTTCCGCTGAATTTCGTGGATGTCTTTGTGTTCATCCATCCACAGTTTCCACAGCAAAAACGGAATGAGCAGGACTAGGATGAGCGCCGTGTCTTTGGTGGTCATGGCCGCCCCGAATGCCGCACCGAACAGTGCAGCCGAGGCGAAGAAGCTGCGGGGCCGGTTTTTGGTTTCGAGCAGAAGGAGAAAAGCGAGGATCGTGAGCGAAGTGAAAAAGAGCAGCGTCGAATCCAGCATGGCGCCACGTGCATGCACGATGAGCGCGTTGTCGAAAATATAGAAAAAGGAGAGCAGGGTCGATTGCTGAGGTTTGCGGGTAATCAAAAGGAAGATGAGATACAGCACCGGAGCGGTGAACCACGCAAGGAGGGCAGGGAAGAACCGGTAGCCGACGAACGAGAACCCTTCCGGCAGATTCTGCGCGTAATCCGTTGTGATGAATTGATCGTTGGCGGCGTTGGCATGGTAGATCTTCTCACCCAGAGCGATGAGCAGTTTGGCGAGCGGAGGATGCGGTTCCATGAAATACACGCCATTCAGATATTTCTGGGCGCTGGCGATGTGGTAATTCTCATCCCAGAAGAGCTGCGGCGGATAGCTGTAGTTCTGGAAGTACGTGAGGTAGCCGAGGAGGAGTACCAGGAGGCCGAAGAGAACGGCCGGGCGCGTGAGCGCCTCTTTGATTTTTTCGCTATTCATGTGGGGCAGTGTAGTAGGACTTCCGCCGTTCGCCAATGACCCCGTTTTCATTCAGGCAGAGACGCCGGCAATCCGCGGATAAAAAAGATGCCAGCGTCCCGCTCTTTCGCTATTCTGTGGCTATGGCAGTTATGCGCGGACGTCCATCGGGAAGCCGGCAGCAAATCCTCGGGATTCTGCTCTTCGTTGTTCTCGTAGGCATGTCGATCTACTCCATCATGGCGCCAACGCGTCCGGATCAGGCGAAAGAGGCGCAGGCGCGCGAGGTGCCGTTGAGCCAGATCACCCGTGGCTATGCCGAGAAGCAATTCACCAAGATCGTCATCCGCGATAACAAGGTCTACGCCACGATGTCTTCGGGTTCGGTCCTGAGCTCGTACAAAGAGGCCACGGATTCGATCAGCGATCTCAACTGGAACGACCCCAAGAATCCGACGATCGTGGAGGTGGAGAATCGCGAGGCGACGAATATCCTGCTGGCGATTCTGCCGGATCTTCTCTTCTTTGCCCTGATCATCGGCGGGGTCATCTGGCTCTTTCGGGGGATTGCACGCAGCCAATCGACCGCTCTCTCGTTCGGAAAGTCCCGGGCGAAAGTGACGGATGCCACGCAGGTCAAAACGCGTTTTGCGGATGTGGCCGGCTGCAAAGAGGCCAAAGAAGATCTGGTGGAGGTGGTCGATTTTCTCAAGAATCCCCGCAAGTACATCAATCTGGGAGCCAAAATTCCCAAGGGCGTGCTGCTCGTCGGTTCGCCGGGAACAGGCAAGACCCTCCTCGCCCGTGCCGTGGCCGGAGAGGCGGGCGTGCCGTTCTTCTCGATGGCGGGTTCCGAATTCGTCGAGATGTTCGTGGGGGTCGGGGCCAGCCGCGTGCGTGATCTCTTTCTCCGTGCCAAGCGCAATGCGCCCAGCATCATCTTCATCGATGAAATCGATGCCGTGGGGCGGCAGCGCGGCGGGGCCGGATTCGGCGGCGGGCACGACGAGCGCGAGCAGACCCTCAATCAGATTCTCACCGAGATGGATGGCTTTGAGCAGGGCACGAACGTGATCGTCATTGCGGCGACCAACCGGCCGGATGTGCTGGATGTGGCGCTGCTGCGTCCCGGCCGCTTCGACCGGCGCATCTTCATCGACAAGCCCGATCTGGAGGCGCGGGAACAGATTCTGCGCGTGCACTCCCGCAACAAGAAGCTCGCCAAAGGCATACGGCTGCATGACATCGCCAAGCAGACCGTGGGGCTCACCGGTGCGGATCTCGAGAACATCATGAACGAGGGGGCCATCTTCGCCGCACGGCGCCAGCATGTCGCCCTCACGCAGCGCGATCTTGTGGATGCCACCGAGAAAGTGACCGTGGGTCCCGAAAAACGCTCCCGCAAGCTCACGGCGCACGAGAAGGATATCACGGCCTATCACGAGCTCGGGCATGCGATCGTGGGGCACCTCTGCAAAGAGAGCGATCAGCTGCACAAGATTTCCATCGTCTCGCGCGGCACGGCGCTCGGGGTGACGTGGTTCCTTCCGCAGGAAGACACCTACACCACCAGCCGTACCAAGTTTTTGGATGAGGTCTGCGGGCTCCTCGGCGGGCGCGCGGCGGAGCAGCTCATCTTCAACGAGATGACGACCGGTGCCAGCTCCGATATCGAGCGCGCATCCCAGATCGTCCGCTCCATGGCCATGCACTACGGTATGGGCAACGACGAGATCGGCCCCGTGGCCTACGGTGAGCGGCAGGGGACGATGTTCCTCGGCACAGAGCCTTCCGTTGCCCGCAACTACTCCGAAGAGATGGCACGCAAGATTGACGATTTCGTAAAGAAAACGATTCAGGATCAGTACGAGCGGGCGCTGACATTCCTTAAACAGTACCGCAGCCAGATGGATTCACTGGCGAAAGTCCTGCTCAAGAAAGAGACGATGACCGTGGATGAATTCGTCGACATCTTCGAGGGTCGCAAGCAGGTGGTTGACGAACCGGAGCCGGAAGAGGTGCCGGTTGAAGAAGATCCCTCCGATGATCAGACGGCATCCGTCTAAAAGGCGTTCGATATGCTCATTCCAATTTGCATTCGAAAGGATATCAATCCGGACAGGTGTTCCATCAGAACACGTCTGATACTTTTCCGCTATCTCCTCTCCACCCGAAAAGGGGGAGAGGAGGGTGAGGGGATGTGCGATTCCTATCGTTTTAGATGCAACTTGGTATCAAGAGGTTCTCTGCCGGAGCATCAGCACGGGTTTCGTTGACGGATAATCGGGCAGGCGGGTTTTGTGAATCGTCATGGGTTGCTGCACAAAATGGTAGAGGAACTGGGCAATCCACAAAAGCGGCCAGCTGAAGGGCCAGAGAATCACATGTCGCAGGGAATACGCATCGACGAACGGTGACCGTCTCTGTTTCTTCACCAGCAGGCGGATCACGATATGCGCGATGTACGTGCGGTACATGCGGAGCATTTCAATGGAGGAAAAGAGGAGCAGATTCCACTTGAGGCTGCTTCGGGTTTTCCGCTGCACTACGGTCAGTTCCGCTACGCCGTTTCCCCGGGCCATCGTACGGAAGAGTACTTCGATATCAAAGGCGTAGCTGCGTGCCTGAAGTTTTGCGAACACCGCTTTTGCAACCGGGGCGCGGAAGACTTTCATGGGTGCCTGCGTATCGTGATAGGGCATGCGGAAGAGCAGGAATTCGATCCAGTGGAAGACTGTATGAAAGATCAATCTCGCCGTTCCGGTATGGTAGGTTTTGCGTCGTGCGATCACGGCATCGAGTGATGGATTTTCCTGCAGCCATTTAACTCCTTGCGCCACGTAGAGCGGATCAATGGCCATATCCGCGTCAATGAAGGCGATCATGTGCCCGCGGGCGGCGCGCACGCCATCCCGCACAGCCGCTCCTTTTCCCATGCGTACTTTGTGGGTGATGACGCGGAGTGGCGGATGACGTGCGGAGAGGTGCGAGAGGATATGTCGTGTTTCGTCGGTGCTTCCGTCCATGACGATCACCACTTCGGTATTTTTTGGACAGGTACGCCGTATCCGACGAATCGTCGCCGGCAGGCACGCTCCGTTGTTATAGGAGGGCAGGATGATGCAGAGGAGGGGTTTCATGGGTGTTCATTCAATTATAACATAGTTTTAAACTTTTGTTAATTCATCTCCATTTCCTGATCTGACTGCAGGATGTTGGTGATTTCTGCTTGGGAACGTATCACACACCTGCTACACTGTGTATCCATGAACGAGCTTTCCCCTCTCGATGGGCGCTACCTCAAAAAGACCGAGGTGCTGCGTCCTTTTTTCAGTGAAGAGGCGCTGATGCGCGCACGGACCGAAGTGGAAATCCGCTATTT
>Ga0172381_10003572_pt1 | contig 16412 bp, 31 predicted proteins | sample Leawel6488metaG_FD_119754 | JGI IMG/M metagenome (GOLD analysis project Ga0172381, IMG submission 119754) | Leachate microbial communities from a municipal landfill in Southern Ontario, Canada - Leachate well 64-88 metaG | ecosystem: Engineered > Solid waste > Landfill > Unclassified | place... | reverse complement strand
GTCTTAATGCTAGCTGGCGGGGCAACTTTAGTATTATTGTTGCTATATGTTATTCATCACTTTGTAGTGAAATATTGGTGATTCAAGAAAAATTGTGGAGGTATTGTCATGAGATCTGATAAAGTTGAAAAAAATATATTTTGGATAAGGGTGGCCGTAAATGTGACTCTTACAATTGGTATAACTTATGCTGTTGTTCATTTTGTAGTGAAATACTGGTAATATGATTGAACTAATCGTTGGACAAAACACGAAGGTTGGCAAGATAGAATTTACTTATGCTTGTGGCCAAGACTCTGACGAAAATGATATTGATTTTTGGTATGTTGGAGGAGATGGAACCTGTTTAGAGGTTGCCAGGGATCCTGTTATAATTCATCGTCAAGAATCTGGTCTATATTATTTGGGTGAATTATACCATGGGTGGCTTGAACCCCGTAATGGATTATGTGCTACTTCTGTGGAAGGGTGTTTAACCATAAACAACCAAGTCACCTGCCTTTAGGCGGGTGATTCTTCCTCATTACCTCAGTATTTATGCATAATATCATATATTTATAACCACTTATGCTAACTTATCAATGTAGATTATATCCCAACAAATCTCAGCAAATTTTGTTGTGGAAACATGCCAATAAACTGAATTGGCTGTATAACTACTTCCTAGATCAACGTATCGAAAATTATAAGAATAATATCAAAATCAAGAAGAAACAACAAAATGCTGAACTTGTCTCTCTAAAGAAATCCGATCCTGTTCTATCCGAAATATATTCCCAAGTTATTCAACAAGTTACCCTTAGATTAGATCTGGCTTATAAAGCTTTCTTCAAATACAAGAAATCTGGGAAAGCCAAAGGCTTCCCAAGATTTCGTAGTTGTAAAAATTTCTTCAACATTTGTTATCCTCAATCAGGTTATAAATTAGAAGGCAATATCTTCAAAACTACAGCATATGGAGATATTCACTACAAACAAAGAAGAACTATATTAGGAAAAGTAAGACAAGTTAGCATTATTGTAAAAGACAATCTATTCTTTTTGAATATAGTAACAGATGCTGAGTCTAGAGAAACTAATGCACCACAGGAAAGTATTGGAATAGATATAGGATTACATAATTTAGTAGTAGCAACAGATGGAACAAAGATTAGGAACCAAACAGATTCGAAGTATTTTGACAAGCAGATAGCGGAGATACAGAGGAGGATGAGTACGAAGGAGAAGGGATCGAGAAGGTACAGATATTTAGCTAATGTATTACAAAGGTTGTATGGTGCTAAGGTCAGGAAAGTTAATGATTTTCAGCATAAAGTTTCAAGGAACTTAAGTCGTCGATATGATACAATATTTGTAGAAGATTTATCTGTAAAGAAGATGTCAGAAGGAGAGTTGACGAACTTAAATAAAGCGATAAGAAACGCAAGATTCGCAACATTTGTATCATATTTGGAATATAAGGTAAATCATTTGATAAAGGTAAATCCTAAAAATACTAGCAAGACATGTAACAGTTGTGGAAAGATACACAAGGATTTGAAGTTATCAGACAGGATAATTTGTTGTAGTTGTGGAAGTACATATGATAGAGATGAAAATGCAGCGAAAAACATTTATTGCCTGGGACAGGCTATGATTCTTAAGGAATCGTATAATCGATTGATAACAATCGATGAAGTTCTCACCTTTAGGTGAGAGTCAGTTCACTGATATTGATAGTGTAACAAAGTATTTGTGTAAATCTGGTTGGTATGAAGTATCAAGGGGAGGCCCGGCACTATCAATTTATTCTTTTTGCGGATGGAAACATTATAGAGCAGGTAATTGTTCTTTTACTCATTTATGGTGTGCTTGGCAGACTCAAAGTCAATATGATGGATTATATTTTGCTAAACTGGGTAAGTGTAAGGAATAAGTATTATGGCAACATACGAAGAAATGAAAGATGCATACGATAAATTTGTGCGGATTATTAATCACCAGCTTGAAGATACAGATTTTTATATCCGTAGGTTGCTTTCTACTTGTGGTTGGAAATTTGATGAGGAACATGGTGAATGGTATCATCTTAACATTCCTGAATATTATTCTAGAAATAACAGGGAGGCTTTGGATAGGCATTTGATCTATTTTGAACAGATGATCAAAGAGCAACCACTTATTCCATGTGATTTGATTTTCAGGCAAGATGAAGATTGGTGGAAGAATAAGGATTTTCGTAAGGAGTCCGAAGAATGGAAGACTGAATATCTTAAGTGCAAGGGTTGGTACAGACAAGTTTATGTAACTAGCCCAACTATATGTTTTCCTTGTAATAATGGTCAAACCTCTGCTGATAACATCACTATTGTTGTATGGGAATATGGTAATTCCTCCAGGATTCGTTATTTTGCTATCCCGCTGGGGCTTCGTCAAAGTTGTAACAATATAGATGACGCGGTGGCAATCCAACAAAAACGTGATGCTTGTCCGAATGGGTCTTGTGTAACGGTTTGAGGAGAATGAATAATGTGGAACTCATTTGAGGGATATTATCAACAATGGTGTCGTAACGGTCATGTAACCAATAAAGACATTGGATATAGGCAAGATCATACTGCTGGAGTTTGTCCCATTTGTGCAGAGAGTATTGTTTTCAGAAATTTTGTTGAGGATGATGATCCCTCTAATTGTGATAGGGTTAGTCTGGATCAATTCAAAATTACTCCAGAAACTACTACCAAAGATTTCAAATGTGTAGATGGTGTGTGGGAACATATAACAAGAACTGTGTTTGGAACATATCGAATTCCAACAAATGAAGAGATAAAAGTTTTGAGACAAAACAACCAAAACAAATAACGACTAATATCCGGCAATAGCTAAGCGGTATAGCACAACTTTTACAAAGTTGGGGACACAGGTTCAAATCCTGTTTGCCGGACCACTTGACAAATCAACATTGATACCTATACTACAATCATGATTAATCCAAAGACAGACACGGCACACGTTTTGATGCAACCCCACCAAGAGGATACTATATGGATTAGTTCTAGTATGGTTGAGGAAGCTTATGCGAAGGTTGTACCCGATTTGCTAGAGTTCCAATCACCTGCTATTCAACTTAGAATTACTATTGGAAGAGGAATAGCATTAGTGCGGGCTTTAGGGTTTGGCAGGGTTATTGTTACAGATACTGGGGCTCGTAAGAGTTATTCTATTGATTTTGATACTGGTTTAGAAACACCACTGTTCAATTGATTTTGATACTGGTTTAGAAACCCCACTGAGTGAATAATGGACATTATTTTTTTAGACATTGACGGAGTATTAACCGATCAATGGTCGGATGTTAACCAACTATCTCCACGTTGTTTGTCCATTTTGGCAGACATTCTGAGAAAGACTGGTGCTAAGATTGTGATTAGCTCTACTTGGCGAATAGGTGGAATTGGTCCTGGATCTGATTGGCAGAAGGCGATACAGCTCTGGGTAGCAGATTCTCAGGATGCAGATGTAATTCTTGGGGCGGTTGTTGGTGCTACGCCGGATATTGATGCTCCTGAGGTGACTCGTGGGAAGGAGATCAACTGGTGGATATCTGATAATCCAGGGGTGAACAGGTTTGTTATTTTGGATGACGAGGATGATATGGATCCACATTTGGACCATTTGGTTCAGATTGATGCCAACAAGGGGTTGACAGATACTGATGCGATGATTATACTGAAACAACTGAGGGATTAGACAATGACTAAATCAACAAAATTTACAGTATCTGAAAAAGGTGTTCCTAGCAAAAATTACACCTGGGATGAAGAAACTAAAACATTTCGTTGTGGTTGTGGTCTAAATGTAGACTTTGGAAAGAATTCTATTAATGTTATGTGCGGTTGTAGTTGTGTTATTACAGCTGGGGCAAGGAGTAACATTGACTGCGATGATGACTGTACTATTTTAGCAGGAAGTTTATGTGACATTAAGACAGGCGAGGGGTGTACAATTCGCGTTGGTTCAGAGTGTGATATTGTTCACGGTGAAGATTGTACCATTATAGCATCTAGCTATAATAGTGGAAAGGACAGACCTCAATCATTGCAAGTATTGGATTCTGGAGTTGTTCATGTTGATAGCGAGGGTAATATTGGCCAAATTATTGTTGACGATATGATTGATGAGCTTTATCATAAGCTTAAATTGAAAACAGTTACAGAGCTTAAATTACTTTTTGATTCGTTGTAGAACAAGTTTTGCCATGCTGGTGGAATTGGGATACACGGTAGATTCAAAATCTACTGGTCGTAAGACCATCCGAGTTCAAGTCTCGGGCATGGCACAAGGAAATATACTATGGATTTCGAAACATTAGGTACAATAGTGATTATGTTGAGGAGACAATGCGATACATAATCGTTGAAGACCAATCATATCCGATCAATTCTCTGGATGAGCTAGAGACTGCTCAGAGAGCAATGCGCCGTGCTGGGCTGTCTAAAGTTCCTGTTTGGAACGGACACCCGGATTGTCCGGACAGCTATCAGGATCAGAAAGCTACTCTTTTGGCCTAAGGAAACAAATGTCTATCATAAAAGAAATATTGCTAAAGGTGCCGGATGATGCTTTGGACAAATCGATGTCGTTATTGGTTGCTAACTGGAACGATCCCCCAACAGCAATTCAAATTTTAGAAGTTCTCGATTATTGTATCTTAGGAAGCTTGACTACTGGTATGGTTGTACTTGTGTTGCAAAATGAGTATAATAATGCTCTTGATAGAGAACAAACTACTCATGAAGAAGTGGTGAAGTTAGCTACTTGGAGGAAACAAAATGGAAACACAAAATCTAATTGATCAGCTAAAAATCGTTGTACCACAAATTATGGACTTGGGAAACAAGTATGTGATTTGGGAATCATGGGCTTGTATAGTTGTTTTTGTTATTTTTTCTATACTGGCAATTATTGCTGGTAGAAAATTATATCAGCACAAGAATGAGTTTTTTGATAACGAAGGCATCACAGTATGCATGGCTGTATATGTTATTCTACTGATGATGTTGGTAGGCATTGGTGTTCCAGTGACATGTTCGGCTGTTGTTGATTTGTTCAATCCTGAGTTTGCGGCAATCAAACAATTAGTTCCGAATGTAAAATAAAGATTTGCCCTTGTAGCTCAGTTGGATAGAGCAGGAATTTTCTAAATTTCAGGCCAGTGGTTCGACTCCACTCAAGGGTACAAAAAGCTTGACAAACGTTCTTGCAGTGGTTATATATGGAGTACATCATGTCTGATATCCAAAATCTTCTAATTCGAAACGGATTTGTTCAGATTCCGGCCGCCGAGTCTACTGATAATAATCAGGAGGCCGTGGCTACCGTTTTGATGAATCTGGAATATTATGGATACGGATTGTCTCTGGAGGCTTACAAAGCGCTGTCTTTGTTGTCTGCTGACGCTTTGGGTGTATGGTGGGTTCACACCGAACCAGAACTGAAGAAGATTACTGGAGATAATTTAAATATTGATAAGTTTGTAGTATATAAGAACTTCCCTAAAGAGGTTCTCAATAAAACTGAGGCTGAGTATTGGATTCCCCAAATTCTTATGTACTGGGGTCTTCCGGCTCAACTTTTTGCAGAAGCTCCCGAACAACGGCAGGACATGAATCCCAAGGAACGTCACAGCAAAACACTATTGCTGAGTAAGGCGGGTACTTGCCAAGCTATTTTAAATTCGCTTATTGGAGAAAAGGTTGCCTGGAAGAACTGGCAATTCAAAGATGTCTTGATGTTGAGCCAGGATCAGTACTTGGATTTCTCTAAGGTTCAGTTCAAAGAGAATCTGGTGAAGATTGCTGGAGAATTTGTCAAAAATGGAGCCGCCATTAAGTTGAAGAATGGTACGGATGTATTACGACTTGCAGCAGGAATCTCTGATGGAGATGTTTCTCTCAGAACTAAGGTTAAGTTCAAGAGCTTTAATCGTCCAACTCGTCGATATTTTATGACATTGTTGGCTTCTTGTCAGCATTTGGAAGAAGACTTTGCCCGAAGAAAGGGTGTATGGAAGAAGTTCTTGCACAATATTCACCCGGGTGAATTCCAGAAGTCACATGCTAAAGTTGTGAAACTATGCGATGAGTTGTATAATGATCGTTTGGTCAGCTTCAATTCAGAAGTAGAAAAAGGGATTCTCAATAAGGATCTGTGTGTTTTGAAATTATTGGCTACCAGGCCGGGAGAGTTCTCTCGTAGGTTGGTACATTTGCTGGATGTATTTGGGAAAGATACTATTAGTGCATTTGTCCGTATAATCCCCAAGCTAACTGTATATCAGATGGTTAGTTTGCGTAGGGTGTTGGAAACGTCTGTGATGAGACAGTATAGAGTATTTCCTCCTCGCGGAAATTGGGGAAAGCTACAAATTGGAACTCCGCGTGTTGCAAATCTGCAATACATCCAAGATATTAGTGTAGCGCTGGGTAAAGAATTGCATTCTCGTGTACCAATGGTATCTGTGTTAGATCCTAATACTAAGAAAATCAAGCTGCCTAATGGTACCGATGAAGGCATTCATGCCAGAGGAACTGTATTCAAGATTCCAAATGATGTAACATTTGTCAGAACTGCTTCCTATTGGCGTTGTAAGGAATGTCGCACTGTATGGTTCGATAATGGGTGGAACTTCTTTGATGAAGATTGGAAGTCCGTTGGAGCTATTTGCTGGAACATGCCACAATTTCCACGCAAAAGTAACTATGCAGCTGTATTTTCTGGTGATCCGGTAAATACTAAAGATTCTGAGGGAAGGGCGACACAAGTAATTGATTTATATTTGGATAAACTAAAAGCCAATGGTGTACACTATGCGGTATGGAATGTGTTATGCTTCTCAAATATCCCGTTTTCTAAGGCGGAAGTGTTTGCCGGGTTGCAATGGGGAATTGATCCACAACAGGGCAAAATCTTTGAACCATCCAGGTGTCAGTTGGCATTTCCTCTAACTGGGGAATATCTTTCTAAATATGTCTGTGTAATTGATTTAGAAACAAAAGAGATGGTATATCTGGATGCTAATCTTAAAGCTCAGCCTAGTAGTGCCACCTCTAATGGCGACACCTTAAGCAAACAATTACCGGCCTTTATGGACTATTTGGCTTCTCTGCCTACGGTCCACGATTTGTTCCGTGAAAGTGTGGGTGAAGGTGGAACGGGGCAAGTACTGCATACTGTGGCAGATAATAGTGTAGTTATAGATCCTGAGCAACCGACATATATTTTCGATCATCAAGGAGAACAAGATTACAAGCCGATGGATTTGAATAAGATCCTAAGCATGTGAAACATTATGGTTGGCCATAGAAAATCTTCCTTCTAAAATACATCAAAACAGATTTTCTAATTACCAACTGTATCTGGCTATGATGGGCCATATGAAACCTTCCTTCTATATAATCCAAACATTAAATCAGGTTTCTTAATTTCCCATCTATTACTTTGGCAGGCCATAGAGAATCTTCCTTCTAATAAATTGAAAATAGATTCTTTGATTTCCTGCCATTTCTTTATTTGAACATACCACTTGACAATCCTTCCTAGGATGGTTATGTTGGAGCTATGTCGAAGAGCATACTACAACAGGCCTTAGAGTCAGCGGGATATACGATTCATAACTATATGAGTTGTGAACAGGAGCGATCCTGTCTTGGTGTGTACTGTAACAATGGAGAGTTTGGTAATGTCTTTGCAGATGTTCTGATTCATCTAACTGAAGATCAGCTGGGTGATTTGGATGTGGTGGCCAGAGATTTTAGAAAGATGTATTTTGACAAATGTGGAAATGGCATTATAGTTTATTTTCCGGGCATTGACTGTGGAGATGATGAAGATGACTGACGAAAATTGGGACTGGGATGAAAAAGTAAAAGAACTCATCGAAGAAGGTTATTCGAAAATTTGTCCAAATGATCTTCCGGTACGATGCATTATGTATGATGGAACCATGATGGAACATGATGCAGCGAGACACCCTGACTATAAGTTTCCAGTTGGGGCAGACTACATTGGAAAAGAAGATATCGGTTTGATGACTGATAGTGAGGGAAAATCTTATTCTGATACACATTTAGCCGAAGTGCTATCTTACGAAGAACATGCATTGATCTATTGTGACGGATATATAGCAGTGACAATCTACGAGTGTTGTTATGCTATGTGGAATGTTGCTGACGGCTCAGTACAGGGAGGTTCTCTGTGGGATAAGGGTGACTGGAAACTTACCGATGAGAGCCTAGAGAAAATCAGGGAGAGGTTTCCCTGCAAACATCGCAATTTTCATACAAAAGCTACAGATGATGCTGATGCGGCATTGACAAGCTGTGAAGAGTGATTATGTTTGACATAGACAATGAGTATTCTATCAAAGATGATATCAATCATCACATAGGCCAGGCTGCCATCGCGGCCAAAGCTAAAGATGTTGATGTTTTTAGAGAACATATCCAAAGGGCACATGTTATGTCTCTTCATTTGGACAGTCCTACTGCTAAACAGAATCTACAAGAGGTTTTGGATTTGCTGAATAGTGGAGATGTTACTGCTGCTTATTGTAAGGTTCAAACATATTGGTTGATTGGAGAAGCCTATGCGAATATTAATCATTGATGACGAAACAAGTCGACACGAAAAGTTCGCATACATTTATGATGATCATGACATTGATCATGCCTATTCCTACAACAGCGCAATTGGCTTTCTGGCCGGACAGTACTATGATCTGATTTTCTTTGATCACGATCTGTGTGAGGAAAAGACTGGTGCTGATGTAGCAAGATGGATGGCGGAGCATGGTATTACTGTGGCCAAAGCCATGGTCCATTCCTTTAACCCTGATGGGGCTAGGGACATTATTTCGATTCTTCGCAGTGGAAATGTTTGCAACACTGTAGAAAGGGTTTTGCCCCCTTGACAAGCCAGTTGGTGTGATTATACTGAACGAGGAGATAATATGAATTACGACGCACTAAACGACGGTGACAAACACAAACCAGACAAATTCATTCGATGGAATGGCACTGGTTATGATACTGTTCAGGTAGAAGCAGTACAGTTTTGGTCTGACGGCAAGAAGATCCTTGAACTTTTTTGCTCTGATAAAGACGCTACCATTTTCAATTCCTCTACTGTGTTTTCTCTAGGAGACATTGCTGCTTATTCCAGGGCCCATCAATTCCTAAAGGAGAACAACATAAATGAAATTCGAAACATTTGAGCCGGGAGATTGTACTAGGTATGTGATTGGCTGCGAAGAGATAGAGCCACATACCGAAGAGGCTTTCACTCTCCATATACCAGGAACAGGTGGATATCTAATTGTAGTGGAAAACTTTGGATTAGTAATTACCATTCCCAAAGATTCAGATATTGTTAGATCTGTTTTGGAGGCAGAATGGCCAGGAGCCAATCCCTGGACAATTACGGCCGTTATGAAGTGGATAGCTTTACGGTTACCGGATCTGAAGGTCTACTCCTACGAAGGGTAAATTGTGGAATACCGAATTTGTGTGGAATGTATTAGTTTTCGCTTTGGCCGAAGAATTAGATGGATGGCTCCATTTTGTGATTCCCTTAAAGCTGCAAGATATATTACTATTACTGATGCTGAACAAATTCGAGTATTCCTAATTCTTCCGTTTAAAAATACTCAAGAGCTAAGATGGATGAAAGAAATTCCAATTAATGGTATTGAGAGAACTAATTATGCGGTTACATTGGATGCAATAGTAAAGGCGGTAGAACATGTTCGTTTCTCGAAATGAAAAGACGTTCAAGTATCGTGATCTATGGCCATTTGTGGTATTGAAGCATCCGGATGATAGGTATTTTGTAGCCATTGGGTGTTTTGAGTATGGTTGGAAGGCAGCGGAGTGGCTACAAAATGAAGAACTTGGGGATTTCCCATTATTTATATCTATTGAAACGCTAGCAGAACTACATGAGTTTCGAACCGAAGAAGAGTGTATGCAGTTCGTAAGGGGCTGGTGGGCCGGATACGATTCGGATAAAGACTACTTGTAGGGGGTTGACAGACTGTTTAGCGTGGTTATGTTATGGGAAGAAAGGGAAACGAAAATGAAACACAGTTGGATTATTGGGCTATTGGTGCTTGGGTGCAGTGATTATGAGGAAACGCTAGAGTGCAAATGGACCTGTGTTGCTCCGAACATTGCTCAGACGGCAGAGGTCTGTAGTGAGCTTGGTTCGGACGGTCTTACCATTACTCCCATTTGTGGCGAAGTGCTGCATGGTAAAGCCACCTTTGGTGAGATTGTAACTGTGGTATGTTTTGATGCATCAACCAAAGATGACAATGATGTGAAAATTGAGTCTATTGTTATTAGACTTGATGATGACAAGATTTTCCTGAGCACTCCTATGCAGAACGGGTGTTGGGGAGCGGGGATCTTCGGTGAGGGGAAAATGCTGTATGGGCTGGTTCAGCGAGAAGATCCTAACACTGGTCTGATGATTGGCTGGACCCTATGAGTAGTTACATTAATCCTCGTGATATATCGTCACGGGGATTAAAGGCTTTGGTATGTCTATATCGCTATGGGAAACCTGCGGTATTTACCAGTGGACATGCTTTTACTACTCCGGTGAGTCATCCCAGCATTCGCAATAATGAAAACATTATTCATTATCGCGTGATTGGTGAACTGAAGGTACTGGAGCTGGTTGAGACCACACAGGATGGGTGTATTAAACTGACTCCTGCTGGTCTGGGGATTGGTCGAAGTTTTGTAAACCGTATTATTTCAGGAGATGATTAATGGCAGGATTACGCAAGGACAAATATGGCCAATTGTTGGTAAATACATGTGGTATTGAAGTTCCTTATAGTTATTTGTCTGGATATGGTGTAGTTGAATTTTGCAGAACATGTTTAGGGATGGAATCTCTTATTGTAAATGAGTCTCGTGGATCAGGGGATATAGTTGGGAAAATGTTATCGAAAGAGGGGCAGGACTGGGTACGAAGGATAAATGAGAATATTCAAATTGAGGAAGAGAAAATAGAGGAATAATGGCAATTAGAATTAAACTATCTAATAAGACAATTCGTAGCCATAGTCCATTTAATGTTTTTATTTGGGATAGTGTAGAGCGTCCAATTCGTAAATTGGAAATAACCAAAGCTCTTTTTGAGAAGAGATATAACAAAACACCATATAATAGCAATCAGTATGATTGGTCTAGAGAAAAGCATATTGAGAGGATTGCGTGGCTTGTTCTGCACAAGGCCAGGAAACCGATTGAAATTGATGTAGGGATTCCATCTATGGAGTTTTGTCCTGAGCGGCTGATTCAAGATGGGTATCATCGTTTGGCGGCAGCATATTATCGTGGAGATGAAACGATCATGGCTAGTATTGCCGGTGACTGCAAATATGCAGAAAAGCTTTTTGGACTACCTAAAGGATCGGTTGCAGCGCAGTAATCAGGTGACAATTATGTTCCCTAATAGAATAACAAACCTAATAATTGATAACAGTATTTTTGTTTATACTTGTATTTCTCTTATTCTTAGTAGCAGTTGTATGATATTGTTAATTGTCTTAACTGGAAACGAGTTAGATAAAGCTATAACTTGGGGTATGTTTTGGTTTACTGTAGGCCTGTTGTGGTTTCTACTTTTTATGATATTAGTTGGATATGATGAATTTTCACGATGGCCACGATACTATGAAACAAAATCCAATACACCAGAGCCGGAAAAGAAACAGTTGCCAAATTTTGATCGACATAAATTGGAGGACTATCGAAAGTGTAGTCGAGAACAGTTTCCGAATTATTCGGAATATTTTTCCAATTTAGATAAGAAAATTGATTCTCATAATTGGGTTCCAAGCACTCAGTCTCCAAACTTAAAATTATTTCCCGTATATAATAAGATGAATAGTGAAAATAGTATTATTTTAAATAGTAAATATGTTAGCTTTTATGAATGCTCTGATTGTGGGAGTCTGGGAAAAGTTCTGGAAAATTATGGTGTAGTTGATATGATTACAGAATTTAAGTACAAATATCCTAACTCAGTAACGGCTGACCCAGACCCTAGCAAAAGAGATTGTCAAGAGCAAAAAGAATGGAACAAATATATTGCACCCATGGCGGAAATGTTAGACAAAACTCACGCCTATATTGACCGAATAGACAGTCAAAAGAAAGATGCAGAAAAGCAAAAGACAACATTTGAACAACACATATCTAAAATAGAAAACTTGGGATCTGAATATAAAAAAGCATCTGAACCGGTTCTAAAACAATTAAGAGAAGTGTGCGCCGAAACTCAGAACAAAATTACAACCATTACAAAAATTGGTGATAATTTGAATAGAGAACTTCGTACTCTGCGTGTTGAGTTCAAAGATACGTGTAATGCTTTTGATGTTCTCTGTCAGTCGCAGAAAGTTTTGAGAGAGGCACAAATTGCATTGGATTCTAATTGTGTTGAATTAGATAATTCCAATCAGCTTTCTCAAATAGTGAAACAGTTTAGAAATGACATTTACGCTGCCCTTGGCCGAATAGAAGCAGATTTGGCTACAATTCCCGAATCTAATGAAGATGAGCTGATCAAGAAATTCCGAATACTAGAACAAAATCCCATGGTTAGGGTTGGGCTGCCACAAGAACCTGACCAAATCTATGTTCCAGAAGAGCATCAAATGGTTGTGTCTAGGGCTTGACAATACGTCTGCGGTGATTATTATAGTCCGGAGAACGGAAAGCAATTATGACCTATACTCGACGAAATTACACCAAAAAGACCGAAACAGTTGTTGCTCCTGTGTCCCGTTATGCTCCGGCCGGCGGGTGGAATAAAGAATTCTCAGCTGTTTTCGACTTTGTAGAAAATGGCCAGGGCAATGGAGCTATTGAAGCTGTGGCCGGAGGTGGTAAGACTACTGCCCTTGTGGAGTCAATTATCCGCTTTGCTGGCAAGAATCCGGGTTCTAAGGTGCTATTCGTTGCCTTCAACGTAGCTATCAAGGATGAAGGGCAACGGCGTCTACAGGGCTATCCTGTGGACGTAATGACCTGCCATGGGTATGGCTACCGCAGTGTGCTGTCTTGTTCTAGCCAGAGATCCTTTGATATTCAGGATGGCCGAGGCCAATATATGCGGGATTTGGTCTCCGAAGAAATTGGTTTTGAAAGAGAGAAAAGGGCTGATCGTGATGCTTTGATGGAACTAATCTCCAAAGCTAAGACCTGTCTTAAGGGTAATGTTGAAGATTTGGTTGAGTTGATGGTTCGGTTTGATATCCGGACAACGTATCCTCAGCATATCTTTTGTGCAAAGGCGCTGAAGATTATGGAGTTCACTAAGACTCCTCGGGTTGTTACGATCAAAGGATATGGCAAATCTAAGGGGAAGACATTTAAGAAATGTGTTTTGACCTATGATGATCAGATCTGGCTTCCGGTTGTTAATAATTGGATTGGCGAGAAATATGATGCTGTATTTGTGGATGAAGCGCAGGATCTTAGTCCGGCCAGACGGGAGCTGGTTAGGATGGCACTCAAGCCCGGTGGCCGAATCTTTATTGTTGGTGATAGGATGCAGGCAATTTATGGCTGGGCAGGAGCCGATGTGAATTCTCTTCCACAAATGATTGAGGATTTTAGATGTACTTCCCTTCCTCTGTCCTGTTCGTGGCGATGTGCTCAATCCATTGTACGTGAAGCTCAATCCTTTAATCCTATTATTGAAGCCTCGGCTACTGCTGACGAAGGTATTGTTGATCGTATTGAGATCAATAGTCTGCTGGATAATATTCAATATGGAGATGTGTTGTTGAGCAGGACTAATGCTCCATTGGTGAGGTTATTCTTCCAGTTGGCGCGTAACCAGAGGTGTGTCAAATTCATTGGCCGAGATTATGGAAAAATGTTATCCACACGTATTTGTGGGTGGCAAGCCAAGCACAAGGGTGTATTCACGGGGAATATTCTGCTTGAGTATAATGATACTTGGATGTCCACGCAGGCAGAGAATAATCAGGATGAAATTACTGAAAGGGTTCGTGACGAACATGCTACAATTGTAGCACTAACTGTTGATCTAAATTCTCCACTTAGTTCTACTGAATCTGTAGATGAAATTCTGTCTCGTTGTGAGATGTTTTCACCGGATGAAAAGAAAGATGATGGGATTGCTAGTTACATAACACTAAGCTCTACTCATCGGTTCAAGGGTCTGGAAAGAGATCATGCTTATCTCCTACTGGACACATACAAGCCGGGCAGGAATCAGGAAGAGACTAATTTGATGTATGTAGCTCAGACCAGGGCAAAGAAACAACTCACGTATGTTCAGGGCGATGTGAAGCAACTTATGTCTTAAAAATAGGAAAGCGGTGTATTTAATGATTAAGTTGCCAGAAAAAAGATTGACAGAATTGGATCTTCATCCAATCAAACTTCCACACTCTTGTTGGATTGAAGCTGAAGGCGATCCGTACCGGGTCAGTTTTAGAACATTAGACGCTTACCAACGAGGCAGGGGAGATAGAAGCGAGAAAGTCCAACAGCTTGTTAAATGGTCTAAAAGTTTGGCCAATATTGGCACGGAAGTATGGGTCTGTATGGACATTTCCAACGGACACCCTGATATGCATTATGGCAGAATATATCTTTGGGTTTTTACTACCCCAAAGAAAGCTACAGAAAAATATCTTAAACATAAGAAAAATAAGAAGATTACTACACTTTTGGCACCAGTAAGGTGCTTAATTGTTGACGAGGTAAAATTGATTGGTGAGCCCGTAGATGAAGTGATATTTGATTGAAAGGATATTATGGAGAAAATTCCAAGTGGTGATGTTCAAATTGGCCAAGCTCTTTTCAAGAGATTGGAGAATCATATTATTCCGACGTGGGAATATGAGGCTACTAAGGATGGATATAAGTCAAATCTTTATATTAGGGCAACACAACCATCTTATCTTGGTGGAAACATTAGTTTTGTTGGTAGTTATAATGATACTAAAACTCAATCATTACATGGAATAAGTTTTTCTAATATTGCTTCTTCCCTATTAGAAGCCGCAAAAGAATAAGTGGACTTAATGAGTGCTTCTTATATTTTTAACATTAACACTTTAAAAGTAAGTCTATCTGAAGATGATATTAATAATATGTATCTGGATCATGGCTACATAGTGGTCAGCTCTAGTGTTGATGCTAAAAAGGTGATTTATAAAAATCGTGGACTAATGATATCGTTTAATCTTGGTGAAAGCTATCACCATAACAAATATCCACTATATAGGCTATTCCAAAAAAACGTATTAATGGATGTTGCCATTTCTGCTACAATGAATAAAGGGCTTGTAGCTTCTAGTAATGGTTTCTTTTTATTTGATAGCGGGTTGATGGTCAATAATGCTGGTCATATTTGTTACAATGCTAGAAATATTCAATATTGGGATTTGTATTATGAAATGGATGCTGGTATTTTTCACTCTCTAAAAGAGCAGTTAAAAACATTCAAATCATTATATCCATGCAGCTAAATTAGTATGTGATAATTAAACAAGATTGCTAATGATTTTTTAATCATAGGAGAAATATGTACGGACAAATATTTTCAAATGAACGGTTGAAAGACTTGCATATTGCATTTGAACAACTCGCAACATTTGCAGCAGCAAATCAAAGCAAGGTTGCAAAGAATGTTGGATGTAGTTGCTGTGGATCTCACGAATACGTTACCGGAACGAAATGTTTTTATTGTGGCAATGTTGCCTAACTTCAACTGCCCGCACTATATCCATGTAGCTAAGAGGACAAATGAAAATACAGACTTCAAATTCAAAGTCGGCAATTATTACAGAACTAGATATAGAACCTCGTAATCTAGAAAATGGAACTATACTGCTAGATGAATCATATTTCCCATGGATTGTAGCTGGTTTTCTTCGGCCAGGAACGGTAGTGCTTTCTCCCGGCCGTAAGATGGACGAGATTAGATATCCAGAATTGTTCACTGAATATGATTTGGCAATAAATGACGCATATCTATATCGACTAGTGGATCTCATATCCACAAGAGAATCACATGATTTTAAGGTTGGGCCTTGTGTTGTATGGAACAAATCAATACTAACAGGCAACAAACAACGGGATAGTGAATTTCTTAGACAAATACAAGAAGATAATAATCTTCGGTTGGAAGACTGTAAATTTCAAGACAACCTAGGAATTTGGTGGGGACCATTTTCACTTAGTCCAATGAAAGATCCTATGCCCTGGCCATTTCCTGGAGAGGTTTCTGGAAAGAAAAATATATTTTTAGTTCCTTGTTATTCAGGCTATATTGTAACTGATAAAATTATGCAAGTGAAGGTAAATAATCCCTTT
>Ga0172381_10003571_pt1 | contig 16413 bp, 33 predicted proteins | sample Leawel6488metaG_FD_119754 | JGI IMG/M metagenome (GOLD analysis project Ga0172381, IMG submission 119754) | Leachate microbial communities from a municipal landfill in Southern Ontario, Canada - Leachate well 64-88 metaG | ecosystem: Engineered > Solid waste > Landfill > Unclassified | place... | reverse complement strand
TATTTTCAATAAAAAATAAATATGGTACACGTAGCAGAATTACACAAAACAATGGCTTTTCTATCGTTAGTATACGAAAAGTCAAAGAACGGCTCAGTTTATATTAAATGGGTCAAAAAGGAAGCCGTTAAAAACGGAATTAGTCCTAAAATTATACCTATCCTGACCAACAATCAAATGGCTGGTAGTGGGTCTTTTTACAAATGGACTGGTCCGCTACCTAATATTCAAATGGCGGCCAAGGTAAACGAGGAGCTAGGCAAAAAGAGAAAGAACAACAAAGAAGAGATTATTAGTCTCCATAAGAGCGGGATGAAAATACCTGACATAGCAATTAAAACAGGAATACCATACGCTACTGTTTATAATTATTGTGTGAGATCCGAGAAAGAAAAGGTTGTGAAGGATGCGAGCGTTCCGTGTGATGTTAAAAGGGTGATTAAGGAGCCAATAAAAGAAATGGAGAAACAGGTGTTTGAAAAGCCCGTAGAAAAGAAAGATGAAATTGTGCTACTGAGGGTTAGCCGCAAAGGGCTAAAACAAACAGCAACCTTTCTCTGGCGGATTTCTCTATACGCACTAATGTTTTTACTTGGATGGTTATTCAGACAATTAATAAACTAAACATATGAAAAAAATAAACGAATTAACAGAACAGGAAATATTTGATTTAACAGATGATCAAATAAATGAAATGATAATGTATCGTAAAGCCGAAGAGGGTATTAAGTTTCTTGACGTTCCTATTAAACCCTTCTTAATGGAGATTCCAAAGCCAGAAATGACTGTTTATACAATCGGACTTTTTGATTCTGTAGGGAAGTTATATTTTAGCTCTCTTGATGAATTAAAGACTATTATTGAAGTAATAGAAAAATGCACTTCATTTGGACGGGTTGATTATAATTATAATGTGACTGATTCAAGTAATCAGTATTTCACAAATAAAATAGACCAATACTCACGCGATAAAGAGCCGACAGAATTAATATCAAAAAAGGTTTATTCTGAAACCACTTACAACAAAATAAAAGATTCTGTTAAGGCCAATAAAAAAGATGAAGAAAAGTACGAAAAAGAGTATAAGGAATACAAAAAAATGATTGATGAGGCTCAGTGGATTTCAGATGAAATATGGGATCGTGTGAGAGAAGTCAGGGTGAAAACATGGAAAATGCAGGATTATTTCAATAAATTTAAAGATGAATACATGCCCTTATCTGGACATACGTATGATATAGCTATGAATTTTTTGGATAAGGCTTATCATTTAACAGACGAGGAGAAGGAGTATGTTGAGAATAAATGGCTATCTCAGGATAAATCATGAATTTAGTTTATTATCTTAACCGAGGGGACATCATACCTTTTCTTGAAGAGGAGTTAATTGATGGGCTTGCACAGGGTTTCGTTTCACCTGAAGAAAGGGTTGTTGTCTCTGACGGTTACGAACAAAAAACGTTAACAATAAAAAAATTATTCAATGGACGTACCTCTTTTAAGAACCCTAACAAGAAAGCCTAAACTCTGGTTTGGCCGATATAAGGGCTTAACTGTGCAGGAAATAATAAATGCGAAAAAGCATCAGTACGTTAATTATCTCTACTTTAATATAGAAGGTATTTCTTTTGCTGATGACGTATTAAAAGAGGTTTATGTGTTCGGGGATAAGTTTGACTATAGAATCCCAAAACCAGGAAAGAGCGTTGAAACATACGAAAAAGTATCAAGAATTTACTTTAACATTTGTGCGAAGAGATACTCGCCAACAAGGGTTACCAATACGTTTAAAAAGAGGGCTAAAGCAAAATTAATGGCACTAAACGCACAGGAAAGATTGAGTTTTTCAAAAGGAAACATGCAAAGAATAAACCACGGAAGATGAACATAATACTCAAGGTTAGTAATTTAGACGGCATAATAACACCATCAAGAGATATAAGGGTAAAGGGCGGGGAGGAATTCCACATTTCAAAAATGTTACACTGGTTTGAACACGCTAGAATATACATGAACGAAATGGAAAATATGCCACCAGTACCAAACTTCCCTGACTTTGATTATTGGGAGTTTGAGGTTGAGAACTATAAGATAATGTCCTTGGTTTTATGCGGGAAGAGGAAAAAGACAGTTGAGGAGATATTCGAAGCCGCTAAGTCGTGCTTTATGGGGTTATACGAAAGCGAATATGACAATTCAAGGAGGACTGAATGCGTGTTAACAAGACAAGTGGCTTGTGCTACAGCCAGGGTTTTGACTAATTTTACTCAAGGTAATATAGCTCTTGCTGTTTATAGCAATCTTAAAAAGCATGATAAGGTAATATATTCAATACGAAAGATAAAGTCTTATATTGACACGAAGGACGAAAGAGCAATGCCTTTTCTTTCACGGATGTCAGACAAACTCTCAGAACCAAACCTAATTACTTTAATCAGACAATTAAAAATAAGAAAAAACGGACAAAATGATTGAATTCACAATAAAGGGTCACGTAAAAGATGTCTCCAATGTAGAGATAAGAAGTAAGAAAGGAGATAAGTTCTCAAAAAGTGAGGTAAGAATAGCTTATCCAGCCAAAAGAATGGGATGGAAGGGAGAGGCGGAGGCCGTAGAAAAAGAAGTAATCTTAACCCACTTCATGAGCTGGTTTAAAAAGGAGTTGGACCCACTTGAGGACGCCTTATTCGGAATATCAATGGACTTCAAGCAATACCAATTTTACGAGGTTGAGGCAGGGTTTTATATTGATAGTAAGGTTAGTGAGGCGGGGTACACCAACACCAACTTAAACCTAAATTGGATTAAGATGACTAGCTGTGGCGACCTTAATGATATCCCAAGCGACATTAAACCCAATGAAAACTTTTATAATGATTTAGGTGACGATACAGGATTACCATTTTAAATATTTTAACTACCTTTGTAAAAACACAAAGAAATGAAAAAATGTTTTAAATGCGGAATAGAAAAGGAACTTGACGAGTTTTATGTTCATGCACAAATGGCAGATGGTCATTTGAATAAATGTAAAGAATGCACTAAAGCCGATTCTAAATTAACTGAGTTAAAAATACGAAGTACACAAGAGGGGTTGGAAAAAGACAGGGCCAGACATCGTGATAAATATTATCGGCTAGGATATAAAGAAAAACACAAACCGTCACCCTCTCAAAACAGAATTTACACAATAAAATATAGAGAAAAATATCCAGAAAAATATTACGCAACGATGGCTGCATATAAAATTAAAATAAGCGATGGAAATAATAGGCATCATTGGTCTTATAACGAAGTGCACAGAGAAGATATAATTGAATTATCAGCTAAGGATCATAGCACGGCCCATAGGTTTATGATTTATGATCAAGAGAGAATGATGTACAGAACATTAAGGGGTGTTTTGTTAGACACTAAACTGTCTCACATGAATTATATTGACGATGCAATAAACGGTATTATAGTACCATGAAAACATACATCCTAAACTATACAATGTTTTTTGTGGACAGTCCTTCCCAAACCCACAAAATGAAGATCAAGAACTGTCTAAGCGACTTACACGCAAAAGTGAGACTAGAGGACTATTTGAAAAGAAGACACAGTAACTTCGAAAGACTACAGGTAGATAGTTGCCACGAAGAAAATGACTTATTTAAGTATTTTGGTGATATTTTTGGACCTTTTAAATAAAAAACATATGGAATTAAAATTTAGGGCATGAGACGGTGAGAAAATGGTTTCTCCTGACTATATCGACAGACAAGGAATTGCCCACTGGAAAGAAAACTCAATACCAGAAACATCTGATAAGGTAATGCAATTCACCGGGCAGTTGGATAAAGATGGTAAGGAGATTTACGAAGAAGATTATGTCGTTATGTCTGTTTGGAACGGGGGCGACGGTTACGAGGAACCTAACCGCACAGATGAGTTTGAGGGCGTGGTTAGACGGGCTGTTAGTGGATGGAGCATTTTCACAAAATATAACGATGGCGAATTTGAGCCAGAGATTGATTTATGCGAAAATGATATTTATATTAAGATAGAAATATTGGGTAATTCTTATGAGGATACTGAACTTTTAAATGAATAAATATGCAAATAATTATCGAATTAACAAACAACGACGTCAGCAACATAATAGCTGATACAGATTGCAAAATAGCAATCATAAGGAAAGAAGATGGTGTCGAGCTTCTACGTAACTACACCGTAGACCAAATCGAAACACTTGATAGTATAAAAACAAAGCTAAATGAGTACAAGTAAATGTCCGTATTGTGGCGGTGAGGTTCTTTATATGTCCACGAGTGTAGTAGATGGAGTAGAAAGAGGAATGTTTGTGTATGTGTGTGAAAACTTCCTTAAAAGATGGAATGGTGTGCCGGAGTGTAATACTTACGTCTACGCCCACCAAACCAACGCTTACGGCAACATGGGAGAACCAAAGGGTGTTTTAGCCAACTTAGAGCTGAGAAACATCCACAGAGAAGCTAACGAAGCTCTTTATAAACTATGGAGCGAAAAAATCATCCATAAGATTATGGGGTATATATATTCTTACAAAGATGACGAAGGAGGTGTAAGATACTGTGAGTGGATAGGCTCTAACAACGGGCTGGAGACGGTTAAGTTTGTGGACACCGACTTAATCATAACCGTACCACCGGAGAGACTAGAGACAATCAAACCAAGAACTAAAGCCTATTTGTGGTTGTCATTACAGATGGGGACACCTATCACCCCCATAGGCTACATGGACTACGAAACAACAATAAAAGCAATCAATATAATCACTAACGAGTTAAATAAATTCAAATAACTAATACTTAAATATATGATTTGGTTTCTAACAATTCCGGTTATTTTCTTTCTTACATTTAAAAATGTAATTGAATCCGATTTAATGTGGATAAACGGTGCATCAAATGGTGATTTCCTTGAATGGGTATCTGCTATTTTTGTCGCCTTGCTTCTAAGCTGTCTTATTTCATTAGTTCCAGTTGGAATAGCCCTTTTAATAGGTTCAATTCCAAAAACCAAGGGAGTGACTTTAAAAGAATATGATTTAATGTCTTTATTCGAGAAGGATGGTATATCTGGTCGTTTCTTTCTTGGTATTGGGAGTATTGATGGTATTGAATACTATTTTTGGTACAGAAGAAATAAAGATAACTCTATTTCTGGAGGTAAAACAGAAAGATCAGAGGATGTGCAGATATATGAAACTGATAAGAAGCCCAAAATGATTACGTACCAAACTGATTACAAAAATAAGTATGTAAAATATTTCATTTGGCTTATAGGTGTTGACAAAAGAGGATCTACTAATTGTTGGAATCCTGATTTCTGTATTCCTAAAGGATCTATTAAAGAAGGATATAGCTTATAATATAATTTCAAATAACTAACTACTATGAAAACAAATAAAATATTTTTAGAAATTATCAAAAAAAACACTACCGGGTATAAAGGCAGGATACTTCATTCCGATGCTATTAAAATGATGGAAGAATACGCTAACCAGGATAAATGGATTTCTGTAAATGATAGATTACCTGAAAATGCTGATGGTATTTTATTATATGGAGATTTAACGGTAGGGCACTTTTACGAAACGGGGACTTTTTCACCTACTTTTAAAATATTTGAATGTCACGCTGTAGATGGTTATGAGGGTAAAATAACCCATTGGCAACCATTACCAGAACCCCCAAAAACCCCCGAATAAAATAGGATTAATAATCAATAAATTCAAATAAACACTTAAATTTAAAACTATGCTAGAAAAACAAGGTATCATTAAATCAGTAGTAGGTCGTGGCGAAGAACACCCAACTTATGGTAGGGAGTACGACATTACTTTTGATGACGGGTTTGTTGTCATTAAAAAGTTCAAGGACGGGCCAAAGGTAATAGCAGGACAGAAATTGCACGTTAAGTACGAAGTAAGGACGGGGAGTTATCCGGGTAACTACGTGAAAGAAATAATTGAAGACGGAACCTCGGCGCCTACGAATAAACCTAAATCAGATTGGAAACCAAACACACTGGACGCAGCTATTAGAATAGCTCAGATTGCCTTAAACAACGCTTCAGTGCTTTATGGTGTTCCTGGAATAGAGAGGGTAAACGAGAGGGGGCTGGTAATTGATTATTCTGAGGCCATTCTAAATAACTACAATGTCTATTTAGCTAAGTTGACAGAAGACGTAAAAAGGTTAACAACTGAGCTATGAATGTAATTTTTGATCTTGAAACAGTCAGTGTGGGTCCAAAAAAGGATCCACATGATTTTTCTCCTCCTGGTAATTACACCAAAAAAGAAAGTATTGATGCTTGGTATGAATCTCATGGTCAAGAGGAGGTAGAAAAGGAATTCAGAAGAAGGGCATTAGTTCCTCATAAATGTCAGGTTGTTTGTTGGGCGATAAAATTAGACGATACGGACGAGACCGTTTATCGTTCTCATGTGACCGGAGACGAGAGGGCTTTATTACTAGAGCTGGAGTCGGTTCTTAAGAAATTACACCACTCGCCACATGAAATAACATGGGTAGGGGCTAACATCAGAAACTTTGATTTAGTCATCTTACGGCAAAGAGCATGGAAATATGGGTTGGACTGGTTAGCTAGGTCGCTGTCTGTGCCACAAACCCAGATATTCGACCTTATAGACGTGTTCACGGGCAGTAGGGGTAAGGACTATTTAGTAGGAAAGGACGAGATGTGTAAGTTCTTTGGTATTGAGAATGAGGACGATGTTGATGGCAGTCAAGTACAAGACCTTTTTGACGCGGGTGAGTACGACAAGATAGTAGATCACTGCGTGCATGACGTAGAAAAAGAGTATGAACTTTATCAAAAAATGAATTAATATGGAACTTTGGATAATTATAGCAATATGGCTTCTGTTGGGATTACACAGTTGCTGGTTTTTCATAAAAAGGTTTACTTATTATTGCGACTTTACGGTAGGGCAGATACATGTGTTGGTTTTATGTTTACTATTGCCAATAGTAACACACATAGCAACGCTCTTAACATTTAAAAGACCAGGACAAGGTGAGAAAATTTTGTTTCATAAAAAATGAAAACAATAGTAGTAACAAGTAAAGATTTCAGTGTTCTCGTCAAAACAAACGACGAGAACCTGCTTTTCGAAGATTGTGAGTTACTTTCACTGAAGAAAGGAGAAGAATTAATAACACCTTTTTCTTTACAGGAAATAACCATCTCACGTTCTAAACAAGAACAGTTAGAGATTCTGCTTAAAAAGAATCCAAAAATACAATTATTAATAAACGAATTTGAACTAGAATGAACTTACTTCCTGACATATTATTAGACGACAACGGCTATCCTTCTGATGAATATCTAAAATTTATATCAGATTACACACCAGAAACCATGCCCATTATGGATTTTATTCAGCTAATTTGTAGAAATTGGAATCATGGAGATTATGGGTATCATCTATCAAGAAAATATAGAGGAAATTATAAATTTGAATTACATACTTTGGGGTGGAGTGGAAATGAGGATATAATAGATAAGATAGTTGACAATATTTATTTAACTCATTTCGAGATGAAGTATGTATCGTGGAGGACCGGGGGACATTATTACTTTGAAATAATACCAACAAAATAACTTAATAACAAGAGCAATGAAAATAGTAAAATATACAACAGACAGAAAATTTAATGTGGGCGAGGCGTTAAAGGATGGATGGGGAAAAGAATGGGATGGTGAAAGTGCTTTAATTGGGTTGGTTCTTCAGGACAGAAGAAAAGATAAGCATAAAGTAACTATTAAAAATGTGGATTGGTTTATGGGTATAATGAGGGTTTGGTTTAATGAAGGCGGATGGCTTTGTTTTGACCATGCTATTGAGCAGTTCAAGTGCGTCAGATAAATGTTTTATAATAAATACTTTAAATACTAAGTAATGGAAATATATGATTTAATTAACAAATATGAAAATCTTTCTAAAGCATTAAAAGGATTTGAAACGGAAGTGATGGTTAATGATTTTTTGACTGACCTGCGAAAACTTCAACCCGATAACAGTAAACTACCAAACGTTAACGATTTGATGCTCCCAAAAATTTATGAGATAGATTTTGATGGTAGCTTAAAATGCAAAATACGTGTTCATAATAATAAAATTTATGTAGAGGCTGCGATGAATGGTTATGGTAATGGAATGCGTACTTCCAATATAGGGATAACGGAACTAAATTGATATATATTTTAACGAGATAAAAAACTACTGACATGAAATACATCTATTTACTTTTTATCCTTGTATCCTGTACCACTACTCCTGTGGTAGAGCCGGATAACGATTCAACGATGTTTATTCCGAAAACTTACACGAATAAACTGAACGACACTGTATACCGCATTCATGTCCGGGGCGTAGACTGGAATAAATTCCGGGAAATATGTCTGTGGGAGGGTTTCACCGATAGGGAAATATACCACATGCACGAAATCTTTTTAAACCCGAACGGAAGCTTTAAGAACTACACTGATTTGTTCTGGATAACAGCTATATGCGACAGCCTAAATCACAGGTATGATAGTATATCTGCGGTGAATAAGGCGAAGGAATTTAAAGTGATTGAGTAACTTAATAATACGAGCGATGAATGATATAAGCAAAAGAGAATTAGAGCTTGATAAACTAAGTGCAACTTTTAAAGAATTAAAAGACGGCATACTTAGATTAAAAAACGTAAAAAGCGAATATTCTCAATCGGCTATAATACTGCTTAGAAATGTTTTTATTAATCGTATGCTAAAACCTCAACCAGATAACGGCAAATTACCCGTACTGGATGTTAACGTCAGTACTTTATTTAAACTAATTGGACATTCAGGACAGATAGCTGATACAGGGGACTATGATGGGTATTACGAAATTACCGACGGTAAAGTATCTTTACTTACAAAAGATGATGACGATGAAGTATTACAACCAATTGTAGATGCCTTAAATAATTCTGGCTGTAAGTTCTATCAAGACGATTGGTTCGAGTTTGAAAACAAAATACTTAAAGATGAAAACGAGAGACTAAAATTTATGATTGAAAATGGTCTCGGATGGAGGGATATGGAAAACGATATTTCACCGACGCACATAATTTAGTATGGAATTATTATTGTTTTTAAGATTAACGCATGAAACCAGAAGAAAGTGAATTGCTTTATGAGGCTGAGTTAAATACTTTGGTTCATTTACCAAGCGGCAGTCAAACAATGAGATCTCTTATTGTGCAGTATGGGATTAAAAGGTTGCGTCTTGGCCAGAAGGTAAAAGGTCTTGTTTTTGATATTAAAACAGAAAAGTGGGTTAATGCGTATAAGACGACTGCTTATAGACTTGTTTTTGTTAATGATCTTGAGCTTAATATAACCCCTTTTCTTTACCGACAACTAAAGAAAAGAGAAAAATTACCAGTAGAAACCTTTAATTATTGGGGATAATTGCTAACTTTGTGAAACCTAATCTTTGCCGGAAATGAAAACACTAGACTTCATAAAACAAAACATAGGTAATAAAGTATATATAACAGGAGGCGATTTATCCATTAATCCAGTTATGAGTAGGATTGTTAATAATAAAATAGAATTAACATTGATTGGATTGTCGAGGGGCGGGAGGGCTTTGGTTTCTGATGATAGGGGGCGTGTATATAGTGTCCGTCCATCAAACGTGAGAGAAGTAGGAAATTAACTTTTAAACCAATGAAATATAAAAACTACGAAGGATACACAAAAACATATATTCTTGTTCATAACACAGGGACCGGTACTATGGAAGATAATTACATGGAACATGAGGTCGTATACGAAACAGATGACTATGACGATGCTGAAAATAAGGCATTAGAATTAAAGCTAAAAAACAACCCAAAGAAAGATATAGAATCTTCATGGTGCAATAACACATATCATATTAACATTAATACTTTAACTGATAAAGGGAAGCGGTTATTAAGTGATTTCAAGGTAAGGGCTGATGAAAGTTTTAAAAAACTAATTAAAAGTGGTGATTATACCGTAAACGAGATTGATGGTGTTAAATTTTATATGCAAAATATTCCCCAAAATAGTAAAGAATCTTTTATTAATCCTACGTCCGCTATTTTTATCCCAGATAAACCCATCCGTCTTAAAAAATAACTTTTAAACCAATAACTATGTCTGATATAAAATTAACATACTTCCCTCTGCCTGATTTTAGTTTTTATCATAAAACCAGAACCTTAGAGGACTTACGCAAAAGATGGTGTTGTAATGAGTCTAAGCCATTTTCTAGTACCCCGTCTACTGTTGATGAAATGGATACAAAACCAACATGGTTCGACAAACTCCTTGCTTTCTTCGACTTCTCACCTAAATCTTATAAAGGTAACTTTGTATGGGAGGGTAATGAAGTAGTATTCAAAAAATGTAAGGACGGTAAGTTTACCTGTACTAAAAACGGAAACACAACCAACATAACAATAAACTGATATGGAGCCTATATTTCCACTATTTACTGAATCTGACTTACAGAACACTATTGACTCTTTTAAAGAGTTAACGCTTGATGATTTTGAGGTAGTTGATTTGGGTAACGGGTGGTATAAACTTGGTTGTCTGGTTTGCGATAAAGAATTTTTAAATGAACTAGACACAGAAATTAAAAAACAAATAAACGAAAGATATGGAAAGGTATAGGGTAACCACAGATAACCTTGATTGGTTAGGAATACATAAAAATTTTATAGTTTATAAAAAAGATAATAATTGGGTTGCTAACCGTTATATAGGATATGATGAAGAGATTGTAATCAATGGTTCTTATTTAATGGATAGATGTATAGAAACGAACTCTAGTTGGTTCCAAAAGATAGAAGAAAAGACCTATGAGATATTAGGGCTTGGTGCTTCTGTGTGGGATGTGGGTTGTATATATAAGGTTAGACGCTTGTCGGACGGGGAGATATTTAGCGTTGGGGATAAGATAAAATATAGTTCTGAGGTAAAAACAATAACCGGATTTGAAATATTTGGAACTGATTGTATGATGGTGAAATGTGGCACGGCATTATATAGTTTAGATTGTATTAAACACCATAAACCAATCCTCACAACAGAAGACGGGAAGGATATTTATAATAACGATATTGTTTATGGGGTGTCTAAGTATGACGGCGCTCACATAAGCCAATACAACATCAAGAAAAAATGTTCAGACGGCTTTAGGCAAACAGATAACGACCATTATTGGTATTTCAGCACCTTATCTTTAGCGGAGAAGTTTGTAGAAGAAAACAAACCACAATTCTCTAAAAAGGATATGATCGAATTTGCTGATTATTACCAACAGGAATACATAAAACCTGAAGGATATTTTCCTGCATATAAACTAGAAGAATGGCTTAAAACTAAACAAAATGACAAGAATTGAAATAGCAACAACAATAGCAAGCGGGATGTCGTCTAGGTATTTCTCAAATGAGAATATGATGAGGCGTCTTAATAATAAGATTAAATAAATAATACATAAATATGAAAAAGATAGTAATTAACGATTGTTTTGGTGGGTATTCAATATCCGCACTCGCCACAAAAGAACTGGCAAAAAGAAAGGGGAGAGAATGTTTTTTCTTTACCATTGATTTAGTAACACATGGATACACGCCTATTTCTGTCGAGGAGGCGGATGGTGCTTTTTTATGGTATGCTTATTCAGTAAATAATCCAAAATATTTTAAACTAAACGAAAGGGATGATGACGGATTATTTAAATCTGCTAACGAAAGAGCTAGAAAAATATCATTAGATGATATCAAGAACGACAGGAGCGACCCTGATTTAATTTCTGTCATTGAGCAGATGGGGGAAGCGGCAAACGGGAAATGTTCTAAATTAAAAATAATTGAAATACCGGATGATGTCGAATGGGAAATTGATGAATACGATGGGTTGGAACGCGTTGCCGAGAAACACAGAACATGGAATTAATATTTAATAAAATTTAAACCTAAAAACATGAGTAGAATAAAAGTAGACGTAGATTATTTAATGAGACGTTCGGAGACGCTAGATAATGATGTGCGTGACCTAAAAAAATACTAAATGAGTTAATCAACCGTTTGGGTTTTGAGATAAGTTATGTGCCGAGACGGGACTATGGCTATAAGATTATAGACAAATCCCAACAACAAACACCACAGGAACCGCAGAAATAGCAATACTCCTAAACAGCTTTTGACGTTTCAGCTTTGCCTCCAGTTCCCCGACGGCTTCTGAGTTCAGTTTAACCTGATCGCTCAGGAGCTTTTTTAGTTCTTCTAGTGCTCGTATTTCTCGATTTCTTGTCTCTAGTGAAGCCTCTAAAGAAAAGGTGTATTCTTGGTAAGCTAATATTAAGGTGTCCATGTGGTCTGCCAATGCAACAATCTCACACACCTCTCTCACCTGATTGTCAGAGAACTTATAAACAAGAGTGTCTATTGGTTCTATTTTAGCGGTTATAAGCTCATAACACTGTGATGTGGTATACGAGTCCACCTGAGAAGAGATCTCGTTAACACGGGCTTGTAAACTTGCTATACGGGCTTTATTTTTAACCGCTATTTCATCACCTTTTACAACCAGTTCTTTTAGGTAAGAAATAGTATCGTCTTTTTGTTTTAGTAGTTGACTGTTCACAAATAGAACAGAATCAAACTCAGCCTTATCCTCAGACCTTTCTCTCACGGACACATTATACCTGACTACAAGTATAGTTATAGCTATTATCGCCACCACTACAACAATGATGGACCAAACGGGTATCTTTAATTCTTTTAGTGTTATCATAAATAGTCCTCATAGAAAGTTTCAAATGATGGGCATTGCTTGAACCATTCGTTCTTTGATATTATTCCGTCTCCATTCAAGTCTTTACTGAAGTCTCTGTGACCTGCTATTATTTTTATGGGGTAGAGTTCCTTTAGGTAAGAGGTCAAATCTCTTAGTGCTTTCTTTTGTTCTGGTGTTCTGGTGTCTTTGGGATTGCCATCAACATCAAGACCTCCAACATAACATATTCCTACAGACCTTCGATTAAACCCCTTACAGTGCGCTCCTGGTTGTGATATTGGTCTACCGTTCTCTATCTTACCGTCTAGCGAGATTACGTAATGATAACCTATATCGCTAAATCCTCTTTGGTTCACGTGCCAATCTCTGATAGTGTCAACACTTACGTCCTGACCTTCTTTAGTGGCGCTACAATGAATTATTATGGTGTCAATATTTCTCATGGCTAAAAAAAGCGGTGTTTAACCGCTTACTTTTTACCGAAGAGGCGTTTTATTGCACCCCAAAGCGACGTTAATGAAACCTGTACGTCTTTAGCTTCTTTGGCAATTTCAGCAATCTCTTCTTGTGTGAATTTTTGATCTTCTGCTGCAAGTTCGATGTCGGCTAACAATTCTCTTAACTGCTTAACGACTTCTATTGCGGCAATGCCTATCGATCCGCCGAGAACAAACCCAACGACAAGAGGCCATACTGTTTGAAAAATGTTGTTCCAATCCATAATTTATATATTAATCAGCTTGAAAATAAATTAAAATGTCTGCTGTTGTTTCTGTATTTGGGTCATAGTAAACCGCGGGACTCCCGTAGGGAAATTGTTCGATATACCATGTATGAGTGAATTTACCTGTATAATTAGGGTCTAGGAACGTGGTTCCGGTGGTATCCATAGTGGCCGGAAAATCGTCAGTAAAGTAAGCAAAATGCTGATAAGTAGTTGATCCTTCTGCATAGCTTGAGCTTTTAAATAAGTTAACTAAACTATTATTAATACCACCTATTTTAAGGGTTCCGGTCAAAGCGTCACAACTATCAATAACAACCGTAACCGCAACCATCTTATTGAAGAAGCCCCCATCAAGTGTCGAAGGGGAGTTGGGTAATGGTTTAAATAGTCCGGTATCTGCACTCGCCTCTATCCATCTGTCATTCAATCCAAGGGTGTACGAGCCTCCTTCGGTGTGTATGTCAACCGCCCAATGTTGTGCGGATATTGTCAGTGGTATTAGTAACGCTATTAAAAATGCTAACTTCTTCATCTTATTAGTTTTTACAAATATACAGTTTTTATTACTTCTGTCTTTTTAGTTTATTATATTCAGTTCTGACATCGTTGGATATTACACCATATTCAACGTATGTGTTTATAGGAAGACCCTTATCTTTGTTCTTATATAAATATAAGGCCTTTTCCTCGTTTTTCATTCCTCTCCTCAGTAGTAGGTTAACGTGTTCGTTATCCATACCGAACTTTTTATAAATCTTATATTTTTTACGCATATAAGATTCTTGCTGTTTACTTATTTTAGTTTTCTTTGGGCTAAAAGGTCTATTAAAGACGTTTTTCTCTTCAGGGGTTTTAGCTTCTTTGATTATTTGATCAATACCCTTACCGTCATCTATGCCCTTTCTTACTGCGTCCCTTTCTCCGTAATACTGAGCGCCTATCCCAAACAAAGAAGATACTGAAGCCAATCCTGTTATAGCCCATCCTTCTTCTCTGTATATTTCAGATATATCGTTTACGTATAGTGGAATTAAAGTTCCTTCAGCTATCATTTTGGGGGTTACTTCCTCACCTAGCATATTTTCCCCTTCTATTAATGTCCATGCCAATCCGAGAGATGGTGATGCTTTGCTTCTGGCGAAAGAACCCAATACATCAACCCTGGAATCATAAGGAAATACATCTTTTGATATTTTAGAAACAACCCCTGTTGTGGTGGCTTTTCTTTGTCCTGTAACAAACTGAACAAATGTTCTTATTGGCTGTTGGAAACCAGCCCATATATCAAGTCTTAAATCTCCTATTCTTATTTTGCCAAAGTCTGCACTTCTTGGATCGTCTTCTACGCCGGCTCCTGCTGCCTTAGCTAGAGCCAGAATAGTCATGCCTGTACCAATAAATATCCCCATGTCTTTTAATGCCATTTTTCTAACTTCTTTTGGCATTTTTGCATACTTAACTGGATTTAATAAGTTAATACGGGAAGCCACAAGTCTTGGTGAGAAGAACGCTGTATTTAATGACGTAGCTATAGGTTCAAACGTGCCTAATTTACCCCTGCCAGTAGCGTTGTTAATAAAATCAGCAAGGGCTTTATATTTCTCCGGGTTCTTCTGAAAATTATACCCAAGGCTATTTAGATAATCAAATCCCTGAGAAAACACATCTACTCTCAGTTTATTCAAATACCCCATATAAGCTCTTTCACTACCCGATACGAGTTTACCGTAAATAGGTATTTTATGGGCTAAATTAGTCATAAACTGCTCTTCCTTGGCGGCTAGTTTAGATGTTGGTTCCGATACATATAATCCAGCTTTCTTCAGCGGAATGTAAATATCTGATGCCCATAATTTGTCTATCCATTTTTCTGACTTGGCATATGAAAATGCCTGTCCAAACATTTCTTTAAATGCTCCTACGGCTATTTTAGGATGAGAAAAACTAAGTATAGCCCCCTGTCTTAATGGAGCCGAAAAGTCGAGGGATGCAATCATGGACTTGGGCAAGTTAAATACATCAATAAACCAATCCCTTACCTTTTTTCTCATTGGTCTATTCTTAATTTTAGCTGTCTCAACAGCTAAATCATAATGATATTTAATTCTATTCTTCTCTATTTCTAACTGTAATGCCTCTTGGTCCAATTCAGGTTTAACTGTTTTTCTGGTTGAATAATCCTTATTTCTTAGCCTCTCTCCGTATCTATCAATACTTTTTTTAATATTTGATTTAACTCTATCCAACCTAACCTGCTCCGTTACCCCCATGTCGTCCTTCATTTTATTAAGAACGTCTTTTAAGTTAGAAAGTCTCTGTTTTGCTGCTGTCAATTCTGGGGTTTGAGGTAAAGCAGACTTCTTTGATATAGCACTAAAATCCTTATTCTTTATTCTTTCTTCGTACTTATCAGCTAGTCTCTGGATTCCGGCAATAGATATTCTGATCTTTTGCTCGTCAGACATTTCTTTTTTGCCCTCTATGTTATCTAGTACAGCCTTAATAGCATCTCTCTGCTCTTTTAATTCAGTTGCTTCGGCGTCATATTCTATTCCTCTTTTTTGCGGTGTACGCTCGCCTGTCTCTATTCTGTGTTGTATGTCGACAATTTGATTTCTTAGCCTTGCTTTAACTGCGTCTAATGCCGACTTCCATGATTTAGTTACTTCTTCATCCGTAAGAGGGAGGTCTTTCATGGCTTCTCTTAGTTCTTGTTGTAATCTCCTCTCTTTGTCGGTTATCTTGTCTCGCTGTAGTCCGCTTCTAAGGGGCTTTTTCTTTTCTTTTTGTACGTCCTCCAGCCCTGACAAAATCTT
>Ga0172381_10003570_pt1 | contig 16414 bp, 21 predicted proteins | sample Leawel6488metaG_FD_119754 | JGI IMG/M metagenome (GOLD analysis project Ga0172381, IMG submission 119754) | Leachate microbial communities from a municipal landfill in Southern Ontario, Canada - Leachate well 64-88 metaG | ecosystem: Engineered > Solid waste > Landfill > Unclassified | place... | reverse complement strand
CCAATTTGAATTTGATACCTGTACCATTCCGGCATCTGCGCGTTGATCTTTTCCATTGCTTCGCGGTATTTCAAATAACCAACAATCAAACCTGGGTGTTGTACAATCCGATCCATCCAGTTCTTATACGATCTACTGTACCAATATTGGTACGGATAGACATAGGCAGCGGCAAGGTCAAGTCCAGTTTTGTCGCGGTAATCCAGCATAGTGAATTTACGGGCTTCATTGGCAACCTCATAGGAAACTGCCAGTGAGTCCGCATAACGTTTACGCAGAATTGGAATTACCTCAGATAAGGCTTTTTCCTGTTCTGCGGTCATATTGGTAGTTACTTCCAAATTCGACCATTTGCTGGATACGGCCGCTTTAGCGCGTTCTCTGAGTTCCAATAATTGAGGAGCAGCTTCTTTCACTGCATCATTGGAAGTATTCAAGGAATCCTGAACCGGAGTATTTAATATCTCGCCAGTTTTTGTTTTTGGAAGATGATCCATTGCGAATAATTCTTCGTCAATATCTTCGGCCCACTGTCGGTTCTGTTCTTTGAGAACGTCCACAAAAGTATCGTCTACCGGATCAAGTTTCAGCCCTTTTGCGGTGGCCTGTAAATCCAATCCGGCCTGTTTGTACAGGTCTAATTGATCCTGTATCAGTTTTGCGTAAAGTTCCTGCCGTTTCCCCTTATATTCCATCCACAGATAAGGAATGGTATCGGGTTGGTTAAGTTCCTCCGCGCGTTTGATCCTACCCAGAATATCTTTTAATATCTTCTGCTTTTCCTGTTTGACGAAAGTATGTAGCCTATCGGCTTTGGCTTCTACACTGTTTGCAATATTGGAAGTCTCTGCACCGATCCGGTTCATTTCGTCTATCTTCTGGTTTGGTGTGTTTCGCAGTGCAAATTCAATATTATCCCTGATCTTTTGAAGATAGGTCTTTGATTTTTTCAGGCTGTCGTCCGCGACTAGGGTTCTGCGCCCAATCAGGTCAATGTCACTTGTGGATAAGTTGTCATTTTCGGCGGCTCCGCGCATGATGGAATAATCACCATCCAGAGCATTTTCGTCTAGTGGCACATACTCCTGACCTTTGGCTGCCATTCCATACGCGTCCGCGTCGTCAAACAGTTTATCAATATCCTGCATGGCCTGTTCGGGTGTATCTGAATTGCGCAGTATTTTTAATGCTTCATCGTCAAGGTTGTATTGACCCATTGCCTGAATATCAAGATCAGAGAACACGTCTGACAGACTGCGGTTATTCTTACCTCCAAACATGGCCTTGACTGATCCAACCACGTCTCCGGTTTCGGAAATCGTTTCTTTGAGTTTCTTTAACTCCCTACTCTGAAATCCAGCAGAACGCAACGCACCGCCATCCGCAAACAGATCGGTAAACATAGCCTTTGCCTGGTGTTTCATGGTTCCGTCAATGGTCTGTAAGACGATGGATCGCCCCATTGCCTGCTCTATTTTGCTGTTGTTTGGTATCTTATCCATCAACTGCTGAAACTTATTCCGTACTCCCAATTTATCAGCAATTTCCTGAGTGGCAGACTGATACCCGCCCATCTTGATATCTGCTCCCGATGCTGCGCCGTGTATCCGTTCCAAACGGTCAAGTTTATTCTTTGAGAACAAAGAGAAAAATGGATCAGTACCATCCACTGCCATAGTGAGGGCGTTGTTATAGATGTTCCTGAACGACACCTGTGGGTTGGCCTGAATCAATACCAGACCGTTGAATTTGTTGATTGGATTGATCACCTTGCCGGAAACATCCCTCGCCTTCAATGAGTTCTGTATCCACTTTGGCAATACTTCCGGTTTTCCATCTACCAGGAATCGTTCAAGATATTTTGGCAACGGTTTTCCTGCCGCCTGTAATTCTGTAATCTTGGTTACATATTCTGCGCGTTTCTGGATGGAAGGGAATAACAAGTCAATCGCCATATCCAATTTGCCCTGCATGGCCTTTGCCACATCAGACATGGTTCCATCTTTCGCCGCTTCCAATACTTTTTCAATACCAGAAATATCCAGTTTATCGCCCTTCATAAACATGGTTTTCATCACAATACCAGTTTCCTGTCCGGCCTGTGATAACAAGACGCTCCGTACTGGACTGATACTTATTCTTGCAGCGGCGCTCATTCTGGTAGAATCTGATACATCATCGGCGGCCATCACCATAAGAGCTGTAAGGGTCTGTCCTAATTCTTTTCTGGAAGTGGAAGATTTCGCTATAAGGTTGGTGACGTCTTTCACGTTATCGGCCACATCTGCAATTTTTGCCGTGGATATTTGACCAGCAATATTGATATTTCTGGCTTTGGCAGACATGGCAGCATCAGTTTCCTTGAACCATCCTCGGATAGTATTGGAAAAGTCTCTGACCGCACCTTCCAGATCAGGCAAGTTGGTATTTTCTCCAACTACCTTATTTGCATCCACGGCAGATTGAGCAGTGTTTATTTTGGCTACTTTTTGATCCAATTCAAACTGTCGTTTTGCGTCCGCTATCTGCGTTTCAATCAATCCTACGTTTTTCTTTTGAGATCGTTCCGCAATAGATAGCCCGCGCCGGTTGGTTTTTGTAAGTTTGAGAGCGTCCAATTCTTCGGGGGTTGCTCCGGCTTCTTTTGCAACTTTGATTTGTTCATCAATAGAACGATTTTTGTTCCATGCGGATAAATTGGCTTCTTCGGCGGTCTTTAGTAAGTCCTGTTCTTTTTGCAGTTTATTGGCAAGAGTTGCATCCGGTATAAATTCGGCAATCTTATCCGCTTCCAATACGTCTACAGCTTTACTTTGTTGTGCAACATTCTGCGCTTTATTGAGGTCTTTGATCTTATCGACCATCCGCACCAATTCGCGTTCTTTTTCCTCAGTGGCAACTAACGTACTCACCCGCGCAATATCCTTCGCTGTTTTTGCTCCACGCAGTGTCAGGTCAATCGCGTTCAATGGATCAAGCGCAATTGAAAGAACCGTGTCGGCTACGATATTTGTCATATCAGAGTTGATTTCTTCCACGGATTCACCGGAACGAAGACGGTTGATGTACTCGTTATAAGTGGCCTGCCCCTTGCCAATAGTGGAGAACGCAACCTGTGAAGCGAATATCTTTTCTTTCAGGGTAGCATCCTGTAATTTTACGCCAGCGGTATCTTTGGCGTTAACCGCATAGGTGGCAACTGTCCCTAATCCCTTTGATATTCCTATCAACATATCGAAAGGCAGGGTGAACGTATTTATTGCCGCGTTACCAGCAAACTTAGTCCAGTTGAGAAACTTATTCAATCCACCAGCGAAATCAATTTCCTGTTCGGTCACGGTTTGAGATTGTATCAGTTCTTCCCGTTTGGCAGCCACTTCTTTCTGCGCGGTTTGAGTTTGTTCCACTGTTCCATAAGGTTTTACACCTTCTGTTGGAGTGTACATGGCTGCGGTAGTGGATGCTTTCAATGCCTGTGCGCGTTGTTTCGCCAGAGATACAGCATCTTCATTCGCTTTCTGCAATTCATATTCATTTTGCAATGCGTTGTTTTTCCACTTATTGATATAGTATGTAAAGATGTTATCGTCTTTGGTTGTCGTTACCCAAATAGGATTGCCCTGCTCATCCAATGCCTGGGGACGATATTCGTTTGGCTTACCCTTATTCAATACATAATCCACCGGCGTATTTGGAGCAGCCGAAGGATCGGTAACGGGTTCTTGAATCTGATATGGATCGGGTAAGTCTATGGGCGCTTTGGTTGGAACGATATATGGTTTGACTGTATCCGCAGCCGATTGTGTGGGGCGAGACCACTCAGGAACAGAAGAACTTACTCCTAAATATTTTGAGTTGATCTGTTGGGTTATTACCCGTTTCTGTAATTCAGTAGCGTTTGGCAGGTTGGATAATGCAGATTGATACAATTCCTCTGGATCGGTAATAGCAGGAGCTTCCGTTGTTTTAGAAGAACCACCCATCACCTTATTAGTAACATAACCTTTTAATGCCTGCGCTTTGTCAAGTTTTTGTGGCATTTATATTCTCCAACTGAATTGACCGGAAGAACCCAAGTCCATACCGGATACATCCGCTGCTTCAAAAGTAACCGTTGCCGCTTTTTGTTTTGCAGGTAGGCCAGCCAATGCCCGCCAGTTATGAATCGGTTTTCCCTTCGCGTTCAATATAACCGTATTTTTCTTGTGTCTCTTGCCATTTAACCAGTAATACGGACTACTGTTATCCTTCTCCTGTTTAGGAACTTCCACGGCAGCAAGAGCGGCTTTGGCTTCTTCCACCTGTTCGTACATACTGGTCTGGAATTTATTATTTGGGACTGTAATGGTATTGGTATTCGGATTACCCCTGTTTAAATTTACTGGGCCAGGGTTGTAAGTTCCAATAGGAACATTGGTTGTTGGAACGGTGGTAGGAGAAGTTGTTTGCGTTTTCGTGCCGATGCCAGGTGGAGTATAACGAGTGTTGGTAACGGTGTTGTTCGGAGTGGTTTGTTTCTGGTACTGATATGGGTTATTCACGCCATTGCCAGCAATAGGCGCGTTTGAAGTAACGGGAGTATAACCACTCCACATCCCGCCGGTCTGTAAGACGATACCTGCTTTAGGAGTTCTAATCGACTTGTTGGCTGCCTGTATCCCTGGGTATTTCTTTTCCAGACTCGCCCAACTCTCTCCGTACTTCACCTTGTATGCCATTGGTCACTCCATAAAACATCTGATTAAATTCGTCCAATACTTCATCTGCCATTTCCTGGGCTTGTGCAATCATTTCATCTGTTTCAAATTGGCTAAATACCATTGATAGCACCTCCACTCCGGTCTGTTCCGTTCTGTCCCTCGAATGTCTGGCCTGGGTTTACTTCCATAGGGGTCTGCCCTCCCATGCCTGGGTTCATTCCCATACCCGTATTCGCGCCCTGCAATTCCTCATTCATCAAGTCACCCTGATCTGTTGCTGTCTGTGATGTTTCTGTTGCTGCCTGTTGTTTAGCAACAGCGTTCTGTTGAATATCAGATACAGCCTGTTGATACTCAATCTGTACTTTGTTTAAGATACGTTGTTTTTCTGCTTCCACAACAGTTTCATATACCGATTCAATATAATGTTTCTTTATTTCCATTTCGGGATCTTCCACACCCATTGTTTCAAGAGCGCTTTCGGTAGACATTTTCAGGTCACGAACACACATAATGCCTGTATTTGCCAACTGTTGTTTATCCAATGGTTTTTCTGCATCCAGGATAACTGTGATGTTAAGTTCTTTCGGATCAAAATATTGCGGATCGAGTTTGTACTCAATTCCAAAATCGTTTTCCTTGACGTTTCCGGTTGGCAATCCTTCGCCCATGAAGGTGATAGGTTCTTTCAGGAAGTGAACCCAATTCAACATCAGGGTAGCAATATCTGCCAGTGCAAATTCGGCAAGTTCCTTATGGGGACGTAACACACTCGAAGCGATCTGCACCTGAGTGTTGATGGCTCCAAACGCGGTATTGGCTGAAAACTGTGCATCCTGTAAAATGCGTGGAACGGCGGAATTGGAGAAGTGATCCAGAAATCGGTCGGCAACATTGAATTTATCGTTATCGGCAGGAGTTGGATCAATTGGAGTATATTTATGTCCAGGAGGAACTTCCACATCCTGAGTTGCATCGGTATAGTCAACTCCGATTGATTCTGGATTTGGCCCTTCTTTTATTCCGGCTGGTTTACTCGCCCTCTTAATCTCAGACGAAACACCTAACGTTTCCAGAATATTGATGGTATCCCACGACTTAGCCAGTGCCATTGAAGCAAGCAAAGGCTGGTATGTGTATTTGGATTCGTCCTCGATGTTTGTTCCACCAGCACGAACAGCCCACGGCATGAAAGGTAATCCGTGTTCCATCCGCATGAGTTCCTTATCGTTATCGAACCATACCACCCGATTCTTTTTATCGGTGTAGTCGTACACGTCATAATAGGTGAACAGGTCTTTGTCCTTATCCATTCCGGTAATCTTTTGTTCCCCCCAAAACTCTTGAATGTCGATCAATTTTTGGCGGTAAACATACAAGACTGCGGACAGACCGTAAGTGTTATATCTGGCGTAGACTGACTTCGGATTCATAAATTTCACCACAAACGGCCCATCTTTTTCAGCCATTTCCAGTTCGTCCACGTTCCCGATCTTATACTCTTTGGCGATCTTCTTTTGATAAGGAATATAGATTACCTGAGCGGCCACACAATCATATTTCAGAGCGCAGAAACACGCATCCCGTTCAATGGGAACCTGATTTCTTCGGCTGGATTTCTGCATGAGGGTAGAGATCATGCGTTCCATCTCATTTGCGGCCTTTTTAGTCTCTGGATTGTTCGCTAGTGGAGCAAACTTATAACGCGGACGTGTACCGGACAGGGTTCTGGTGGATGTTTTTATCGCGTCCCTGGCGGCGGTGGACACAACCTTGTGCATCCAGCCCAATTCATCCATTGATTTCGGAAGATCCCATTTGCATTTTTCTGCATTGTCAATATAATCAAACAATTCCGTTTTACCGGCATCGTTTGCGATCATTTGGGTGGCTATATCCACATAATATTTGAGTTCTTTTAGCATTTATCGTCTCCCTAGCGAATTATAAGGGTTTGGTCGTCTTTCCTTGTATTGCTGAGGTAAAATCCCGTTTGTAGGTGTCTTTGGCATGACCAGAATATCCAACATACCGAATACAGCCCAGTAAACAGAGTCCATAGCATCATCGTGGGTGCTTTCAGGAAATTGTCTCATTTCCTTGCGCAGTTCATTCAAAAATGGCGTGTTGGCATCTGATATCTTAATTGTACCATTTGCAAAATACGGAGCCAACAGCATCAATCGGTTGGTTTTGCTCACCCCTTTGGTCTTTTGCGGGTTCAATCTCAGACCAGGTTTGAACATCTGCAAGGTCTGGATGAAAGTATCTCCGGTTCCATCCCCTTCAATGGTGGTATACGAGTAATTAGGGTGCAAAACCGGATTTTGCGCTGCGTCAATGTAGTAGACTGCCCGTTCCAGGGTGATTACTTCGGCAATTCCGTCCATAATGACCACGCCACCCTGCGGTAATCTCTGCACATAGGCCAGTGCAAAGAAGTCGTTATCCGTTTTGGCATGACCGCGATTGCTTATAGCGCTAGCGAAGTCACAACCGCCTGACATAGGCCACTCAAACTTAATTTCCTCATGCGGATACTCCATCCAGACGAACTTTTTATTATCCGTTTTGGATAGATCGAGCAAATACATGCGCGAGAACTCAGCCAGTTTTGATACATCGTAGTTATTCTTTGCATCCTGAATCGTGAACCGTTCAGGCCAGGTCAATTTCACCTTGCAATTGAGCGGTTGGAAGAACTCTCCATCTTCATCTTCGTATAAAAATGGTGTTTTCGTGCGGTGAAACAAATCCAGGGATGTAATATCCAGTACCGGATCATCTTCGCGCCAGGGAGTAAATACGAATATCACCCAAACGCCAGGAGTATTGGCTGCTGGGAAGATAGTACCCCTCAGAATCTTATCAACTTTCTTCATTTCCTTGTCTGAGGAGGTGTTACCTTCGTCCAGGATGTCATCAATGACCAACACGCCAGTCGGACGTTTCCCGATGATGGAAGAACTGTCATAACCTAACCCGACAAAGGTGGGGTCTTTCACATCTGCGGTCTGTTGCCGCCAGAGTGCATCCGAAATGCCCTTGTTGATAACGGTATACCCTTCCGCGCCCCACTTATTTTCGGAAGGAACAACATTCGGAAAGACCAGTTTCCAGCCTGAGTTATTCTTGATAATATCTGCGATTGCAGCAGAGTTATCTTTCGCTATCTGGTCGGACACCTGCACCAGCAAATTTGTTTTATGCGGTTCAAGACCGATCCGGTAGGCAGTCCACACGATATTCAGGACGGTTGTTTTAGCAGAACCGCGGAAAGCTTCTTTAGCTGTATTCTTGCCATCTTTATGATCGGAATAAACATCCTCGATCCATTGTCTGGCAAAAGAAGTGAGTATTTTACCTGTAATTAACTCAAAGAAATAACCGAATCCTTCCGGCGTATCTTCCCTCGCCAGAACAGATTTTAATAATCTATCGTTTGCGTCTATGATTTCAGGAGAACTAGTTTTTATTCCATCCCATAACGCATCGGTTATCTCTTCTTTGGTTGGTGCTTTTTTAGTGATAGTTATTCCTTCCCGTCATATCGTTTCATGGAACCACCAAAGACCTTCGCTCCGGTCTGTGCCACCGCTACACCACCCGTTGTACAGGTAAACAGTTTCACAAAGTTGTTTGACATGACCTTGCGGGGAAGGTATAAAGCCTGTACGGCGGTCAGGGATACAGTAATGTATACCAGAGTTCCAGTATCATCATACAGGGTAACGAATGTTCCGTTTTTACTGCCGGATACCTTGAACCCCAATACGGTAGTCGCGTCCAGAGTGGCGGGTTTGGATACCACAGCCTCATAAACATTTCTAAAGTCCAATGCGTTTGATTCGGATTCGCCAGTTGCGATTGTTGCACTAATTTCAGCCATTTAGTAATCCTTTCGTTTATATATAAATTATAGCATACGGATATGTTATAATAGAAATTGGATACGCACGTGTTTCCCTCCAATTGCTTCTGTCGGCCTTCACTGCTAAAAGACCCCCTACAACGAAGAACCGCCAGTCCTCCTCTGGCGGTTCAACTTATATATATGATGAATGGTGGTTACGCTACTGGTTGCATACGTTTGAAATAACCGAGAGCATTCCTAAATTCCGCAACAACAATATCTCCTTCATAAACAATCAATGTGCCATCTTTATAATAAACTCTGTGATTTTCGCAGGGATAAACTAATGTTGGTGGTTGTTCAACACGACACGTTGATAACATAATTACATATTCTTCCATGATTTTCCTCCTTTCATATACGATTATAGACGCAATTTGTCTATTTGGTTATATCAGAATCTTCTTTCTGTCGTCTGTAATCCAATAATTCTGATATCATATCCCGTTCTTCTTTGATATTTATTTTTATTTCCTGTTCCTCTACTCCATAACTGATCAACTCATTGCAGAACAACAATATCGTCTGCAATTCATCGGTTGGAATAGCGGTCATTTTACTTCTTCAAACCATTCCTGCGAATCTGGATCGTATTCTTCAATGCCGTAGAATACGTCACCGGATGTATCTTTCGTCAATCCAAACGGTGAAGATTCATAACAACCTTTGCCGTATTCACGCTTTCCGAAACGCTCAGTAAATATAGTTCCGGCAGGTATTACAATATCTTTCTTGAGTTTATATTGTTTTGTCATTTCTTTTTCTTCTTTCCTCTGGCTGTTTCTAACGCAATCGCAATAGCCTGGTCACGACTTTTGCCATGCGCGATCTCGGTGCGTATATTCTCTGACACTACCTTTTTGGATTTGCCTTTTTTGAGTGGCATAATTACTCTCCTCTCGGCGCTCCACACGATCCACAGTTACCACGACTGTCGGGAATAAATTTGCCTCCACAATGACGGCAGGATAATCCAGTAAAATTCAAAGCTTTTACAAACTGGCTAATTATTATCTTTCTCAATCCGCTATCAGGAGACGCAATCAATAAAACACCGTTGTTTATATCTCCATCTGATGCAGAACACAGATCAGTTATTTTTCTATTCATCCTCCACACCTTTCTTTTTTACACCGCTGAAAAAAATTTATTAGGTGTTTGATATACTCCCATAAGTTTATAACAGTCGTCACACACAATAACGCACTCTGCGTCACTTACGTCTTTTCCTGTCCTTGACTTAAATTCAGCTTTCATTTCCTCGATAGTCCATGATTGTAGGAAGGTATTGCCACAAACCCTACAAGTATATTCAATATCTTTGTGATCAGCATTCTTTGGTTTAATATGAACACTAATTGGCCTTGATTTTATCATTTATCCTCCTGAAATTGTACTCGTAGTCGGGTGGCTCTGATTCACCATCTTGCGCCAGGGAGATCAACCCATTTGCACCTGTTTTTCCTTAAACTACGACCATGATTAGTTGATCAAACCAATCGGAACGAGTACATAATCATTATAGCAAGATATTGCAGGATTACAAGTAACTAATTCCCCACAAACACAAACGTCTGATCCTGGTCTTTCAAGAACAACTTATACACATCGAACTTCGGTAATGTATGCGGCTCGTCAATATAGATAGTGTCGTATCTCTCTGGTGCGCCAAGAGACAATTCGTCGCTGAGTACACCAAGAACATCCGCCGCCTTACTCCTGTATGGCATGGCAAACGGCGTCTTACAGATAACCAGATCGCCTTTCTTTACTAATTCGGCAATTGCAAACGACTTGCCGGAGCAACGACCTGTATCAATCCTAACGGTACAGAACATCTCTGCGTAAAGCCTGAGACTATACATAGTAAGGTATTCATCCCCTCTTTTCGCCCGCATCTGTTTATTCGCTGCAATCGCCAATGAGATTACTTCTTTTACGATATACATGATATTTTCCTCCACCACTAAGTATAACAACGCCTGTCTAAATTGCAAGTAGCAAAAATTTTTGTTACGCCGTGTAACACTTATTACAATCTAGACAGGGTAAAGATTAGAATTTTATACCATTTTGTTTTCGCTTGGGGTAGACCACCTATAACCAATCAACCAACAAACCAACGTACCCATACCGTCACCCCACCCCCCCCTGAACTTATATCCTGCCTCGCTCCTTGCCTTGCCTGCCTGTGTGTGCCATGTGTATGCTGTATCACGCAAGCATAGGGCAAGGACTATACATAAGCATATACACAGGTTAGACAGCATAGTCATGGTTTCGATAATTACTCTTATGTTAACCGTAAGGGTACATTATTAGGGCTATCATGCTATCCACCCATCAGCCCTAACATTACACAAAACATTACACAAACATTATAATGGCTCGAAAAACACGGGTTTAGGCAAACGCAACTACAAAAAAGGTTATACGTCGCCCTGTCTAAGCTTTGAGATGCGGTCGATAAGCATCCTTGCTACATCCGCGTCAATGGATAATGTGACGCCGTCTGTCTTGTCGCCCTCGCGCCTGTCACGCAGGAGACCGGCAGCCGATCCAACAAATTTGGCTGCGTTCGTGCTGTAAGGACTATCCGGATTCGTGCTTATTCTCACCTGATTTTTTATTACTTCGCTCCAACCTGCGTATGCGTTAGGTTGTCCGGTTGCGTGTGCTAATGCCTCACGAGCGGAGCGCTCAGCCTTATCATATCTAGCAGCCTGATACTGCCTGGCGTTTTGTTCGGTTATTGCGTGAGTACCACCAGATGGTGGGCCGTGAGCTATTCTGTGATTATTGCTATCATATACCGTTCCGTTAGCTGTTATCCATTGAGTCTCTGGATCATCTACTACTACTAAGTGTCTCGCTCCATCTGGCGTGACAATCTCACGTTCTATTGCTTTGCCGTCTTCGCGCAATACAAGCCGTAAGGGAGGGTCATAAACGGGCTGAGGCAAGGGCTGAGGCGCTGCGCTGGGTGTAAATGGCTTAATCCCTTTCCGGCACCGCCTAACACGAATATTGCCCTCTGTGGTATGCGCTCTCTCGGCTAACTCTTTATCTGATATATGGCCTAATAAGTGATCGTATTGACTCCACGGTATCATAATGGCTCCTATATACCTATTATATCAAAACGGGAAGAATGTAATACTCGGAATGTTACATTTGACACGTGATATGACAATAAAATGTGGCTAGTATATATATAGATCAGAAAAACGGAGGACAATTATCATGGAGAATCAAACGCGTCACTTATGTGTACCTTGCAAGAATACATGGGGCGAAGATGCACCTACCGGCAATTATTACACGATCAGCCCTATGACCGGTGAACGGATATATCTATGTGGTGAACACGCATTTGAAGTAGTGGAATCTGGCAAAGAGATAGAATGTGTTAGGGATTCGGAATGACAGCCACTATCCGCACTCACGCCAAAGGTTGGATCGTTGTAATCCGCTGTAACGGTCGTTTTGTCGATCAGCACGTATACAAGTTGTTTCAATCGGCTATCACTTTTGCCGAATTAGTTATGAAAGGATAAGACAATGAACGCATTTGAAGAGAAGAGACAAGCTAAGATCGAACGGTTAGAATCACGAGCGGCAAGCAAGCAATCAGAAGCTTCTCAAGCCTGGGATACAGCCCATAAAATGGCCGATGTTATACCATTTGGTCAGCCTATTCTCGTGGGCCATCATTCCGAACAGGCAGATAGGCGCTATCGTGGACGCATTGATAACAAGTATTTTCAAGCCGTGCACCTGGAAGCAGAAGCACGCAGCCTTGAACAACGAGCAGAAGCAGCCAGAAATAACACGGCTATTTTCTCTGACGATCCAAACGCAACCGAAAAACTGGAAGACAAATTACAGCGCCTTGAGAAGCGTCAATCCATGATGGTACAAGCAAACAAATTGCTTCGCAAAAAGGATATTCAAGGCTTATTAGATATGGGTTTCACTGAGTCAAACGTCAAAAAGATGCAAGAACCTGGTTTTATGGGAACTATCGGATTCGCCAAGTGGGAACTAAGCAATAATAACGCAGTTATCCGCAACGTAAAACTACGCATTGAACAACTGAACAAAAAGAATACGCAGCATACATCTGAAATTGAATTAAACGGTGTGCGAATTGTCGATAACGTGGAAGATAACCGGTTACAGTTATTCTTTGATGGCAAGCCGTCCGAATCTACCCGATCAGAATTAAAACATGCTGGTTACAGGTGGACTCCATCTGTGGGATGCTGGCAAGCTTACCGTAAGCAATGGGCGCTTGAACAAGCAAAAACAATCATAAATAAAATATAGTGTTTGTCCATCCCTGCTGCTTACTATCTTGTATAGCAGGCAGCGCGGGTAAGATAAACTGTGTTACAGAACGGAGCGCGACTATGTTTATTAGTGAATACTCAGCGATTAATACTAAGCAGATTCGCTCACAATGTAAGAATCCAACAGACCTAGACGGTGTGCGCGGATGGGAACGTAAGGGTTTGCAGCCTCGCAAGGGCGAAGTGGGAATAGTTGTTTGGAATCCTGTCAGGTTCAATGATAAGGATGAAGCAATCGGATTCTCAAAAGTCGTTATCTTTGATCGTTCCCAGGTTGAACCGATACCAGGCTGGACTAAGCCACATGTTACAGCGAATCACAGTGTAAAATCAACTAAGCCAACTAGTAAGACGTGTAAGGATATTAGTTGGAATGACATACTTTCAGGAAAGGGTTAATCATGTATAAATATCGCAGTGGTTTGTACTTAATCTCAGATAAAATTGTAGAGAGAATAACGCCCGATATGTGCGAGGATAAAAACGATTCACGCATAGGGTTATGGGGTGTATGGGACGACTCAGGCAATGGCGATCGGTGGTTATTCCACTTCAATACACTTAAAGAGGCAAGAAAAGCGATTGAAAGCGAGGTTAAATCATGAATATCTTAGGTCAATCATTCGACGTTATCATGAAAGATAGTCGTTGTCATATTGTACATCCGGTTAGCAAGCTTGCACTCAGCAATGGCAAGAATGAACGTGAAGCACGCGAGAACGCTATTAACGCCTTGAAAATAGCTTATGCTATGGTGAATAAAGCGCCTATTAAAACGCCTCGCCCGACCGCAAAAGTGCAGGGTATTTCACAGCGTGAAGCAATCCAGCTTGCTAGGTTGTTTGTTGCCAAAAAGTGTACTCTACCTGTATTATCCAATATAAGGGTAACCGCAAAAAATGGACTTGTCACCTATCAGGCAACCGACCTTGAAAGTGGTATCAGTATATCGGTTCCTGGTTCCGGTGAATGTGACATTACAGTACCGTATAAGCAATTAATACCCAGTGATTACAGCATGAATGAACGTACACAGTCCATCATCATGAATGGGATTGAAATAAAGGGTATTGAATCTCAGGAATACCCGCCCATGCCTAACATTGAAGGTAAGGCGTATAAATTCCCGTTATCCATGCTTGACGACTTGCCTAAAGTCTTATGCGCCGCTTCCAAAGATGAAGCAAAGCTGGTACTGATGGGTATAATGTTCCTTGAGACTAACGGTATCATCACCGGCTTAGTTGCTGCCGATGGGTTCAGAATACACCGCGTAGGGGATGGGAATAGTACCGTGAACGTTCCGGCTGTAACGCTTGAAAAACTGCTAAGGATTCGCAAGTATATCTCTGATGATGTGACAATGACTGTGACCTATCATAATCAGGCTGTATTTGAATGCGGTTCAATCCAGATATTTTCTAATTTGATCGAAGGCCGTTATCCTGTATACAGCCAGGTAGAAAATACACTTAATAAGATGCCATATCGTATCACATTGAATACAGCGGATGTAATCAAGGCCGTTACTGACTTAAAGCCTATATGGTCGGCTGGATCAGGCGTTGTACGATTGAATTTAGGTGACGGCAAAATAACAGCAAGTGCCATGAACGAAGAGACTGGCGAAGGTGAATTTGAGATCATGGGTGAATCACACAGCAACCCTCTAAAAAAACATGCGAAGATCGTTGCTTTCAATGGCAAGTTTATTCTGGATGCTTGCGCGAATGTGGATAAGGTAAACGCATGGCTATATATGGCTAATGCGCCCGCCACTTTTGAGGTCGGCAATTACAGGGCAACTGTTATGCCTATGCACTTATAAAATAGGCTTAATCTTAAGCGGGAGCGAAGCAATCCAGGCATCCATATTAAAACGCTCCCGCTGGCGGGCCATAAATTTGACCTTATTCTCCCAGGAATTTGCAATAGTGTTATGGCACACAGAACAAACTAGTTGGATATTGCGAGGGTCGTCAAGGCAAGGGTACTTTTTCATGCGGTGTATCAGGCAGTGGTGTAATTCAAGGATCGTTTGTGGCAATCCGCAGCACTCGCAGTTGTACCCGCGTTCAGCGATCAATCTTTGTTTCAGTTCAAGGAGGTTTGTCATGGAAGATAACGGCCCATTTATGTCAATGATGGAGGCAATACAATCGGCGGATTCTGATTTCGGTGTGGTCTATGTACTACTCACTCCGAACGGATTTATAAAAAACCGCACCCGACCCGCGCAACGCAATTATATCAGAGTAGCTTGTCATGAAGCATGGATGGAAGGCGTTTTGCCTGATCGTATCAATCGGATTCTTATCTGGAAGGGGGTAAATTAAAATGGCTAAAGAAAAGAAAACCCGTATCGTTACTGTGAAGTGTCATGTTTGCAATAAGGAATTTGGTCTGCGCCTATTCCGAAAACAAACACTTCCCGCCACATACAACAGTAATTGTTTGTGGTGTAAGAATAAAATCACCTACACCCTAGACTAACAACTTCCCCAATTGCACCCTAATTTTTGCGACCTCTGAGACAATACGTTCAGGGGTCTTTTTATCGCAGCCTATGGCATCGCATATATCCAGCATCCGCTCTATCCGTCTCGGCCATTCGGGAGCGCTGTTGTTCTCGCCCTTGATCTTCGCTCGGATCACCGCAACGCTCGGAGGGTTGCCGTTGTAATCATCCATCGATGTGACCGCCCAATCCGCATACTGTTCCCACTGGTCACCGGCCGACAGGCAAGCGCGGTACTGCGAATACAGCAGGGGGTAGTATTCCCGTTTGCAGGGTGGTATTCTCAGACTGATGCGTTCCCGATCTCTGAGTGTTTCCACATTGAGTTTACTTATCTCGGCCAGTCCACGCCGTATCTCGCCTTTGGTGTATACCTGAGATAATGCAGCCATCTGCTTGATAACAAAATCACCCATACGCCATGAATTGTCAGAATGATCCTCAGATAGTTGAATAGCCTCTTGAATTACGTCCTCTGGAAAGACAATACGCCTTGCGGACACCCGTTCCTCACCCATGTATTCCATTCCTCCTGGTCAATGTATGGCAACTCTAACGCGCAATATAAACTGTACCCTTTTACAATCATACGCTCCTGGTCGGCAGTATGAGTATCAGGGTTATCTTCCAATACAGAATTGAGATAACCCTCCAGTGCAGCGCAGCCAAGATCGTGAAGATCGTTGCAGGTCACTTGATTGCACCTGTTCTTAAAAATAAAAATACCCAAACCGTAGCCTGGGTAATGAACGCGCCAAGTATTAACATCAGTACCGCCCACGTCCGACTTGATACCTTGTCTTTTTTATCTGATGCTGCTTTTTTCTCCGCATTGGCTTCGTCAATATGTTTTGTTACCGTGTTTTCCAGGCAACGATGATCCTCAATCAATCCTCGTTTACCGTTGCCGTTCAATGCCTTATCCAGCTTG
>Ga0172381_10003568_pt1 | contig 16419 bp, 19 predicted proteins | sample Leawel6488metaG_FD_119754 | JGI IMG/M metagenome (GOLD analysis project Ga0172381, IMG submission 119754) | Leachate microbial communities from a municipal landfill in Southern Ontario, Canada - Leachate well 64-88 metaG | ecosystem: Engineered > Solid waste > Landfill > Unclassified | place... | reverse complement strand
GTTGCTTATCGTCTGGCTGAGGAAGGGTTAGAGCTGGTTAAGAATATTCGTGATACTAATTTTATCCAAAACACTACCAGTACCCCAGTCGCCTGGGATCGATATCTTGTTGCTTCTTCCACTGGTAGTCTTTACCGGGTTGATTATGCTAATTTTCAACCGACAGCCGTAGCTGATATTTCCGAGGCTCAATTACAAATATCAACCGGTACTGATCCGGGGTTTTATTTACATGATGATAGTTATTCTGATAGCGTTTTTAGTCGAATGATTACTATAATCTCCGATGGAGTTGCTTCATCTTCAGTTTCTTCGCTGGTAACTTGGTCTGATCAAGGGCAGGATTATCAGGTAGAGTTAAAATCAATGATTTATGATTGGAAATATTAGAAAACCAGCTTTTACGTTGCTAGAAGTCATTGTCTCAGTGGCTATTTTTAGCGTGATAGTTTTAATATCAACACAAATTTTTCAATCGGTTGTCAGCTCTCAGGTCAAGAGCTTCTCTGAGACAGCCCTTCAAGACGAAGCTAAATATTTCTTAGAAGTTTTTACTCAGGAGGTCCGTGGTGCTTTAAAGAATACGACAGGGGCTGGTCTTTGCAGCGACAATTTGCCGGCTGGCTATACTTATAGCACTGATGGCGATGTTTTATACTTTAGCAATAAATTAGGTGAGTGCGTTTCTTATTACCGGGAAACTGATTCGGACGGGATATCCCGGTTAGTTTTAAACCGAGATGGAGCTCCTTTTTATATCAGTTCTGATAAAATTAATATTCAAAGTCTAAAGTTTGTGGTGGCTGATTCGGCCACTGTCCAACCACTAGTTACGGCTAATTTCACAATCGTTTCTAAAACTAGTCCTGAGCTTTCGGCTCTAAATATCCAAACCAGTATTAGTTCTGGTTGGAGTTCTAATTAATATGAAAATAATTTCCAAAAAATTATCCGGTAGTGCCTTACTAATATCTCTTCTGATCTTAGCCAGTATTTTTATTATTGCTTTTGGGGCTGGTTATTTATCTTTTTTTAATGCTAAAAATGCTGATCTTTATCAGCAATCAGCTCGTGCTCGTTTAGCGGCTGAAGCTGGAGTGGAAAGAATGAGGTGGGAGTTAGGGCATAATGATTTTAATCTGGAGACTCAATGTGGTTCCCGTATTTTGGAGACTGATATGGACCTTGGTTATTATTATTTAAAATGTACTTTAGACGCCAATAATAGTCCTCGGGTTCAGGCTGTCGGAGTCTACAAAAATAGTTCGGTTGTTTTAGATACCGGATTTTGCTATGACGCTGATGTTGAGTGCTCCAGTTCTTGTTTAATTGGATCTTTGTGTGGCGGTGGAGTGCTTTTTTCAATTGATCCGCTTATCGTTTCTGCTCCTTCGGCCTGCACGGATGTCGGCGGGACTGATTGTGATAATTCTTTTTCAGACGTTGATACTATTAGTTTGGCCTGGGATGATGCCGTAACTCCATCTTCGACCACTGCCATTGATGAATCTGATGGTCGAGTCAATGCTTCGCTTTTGGCTGGGGCAAATTATCTTGGTTCTAATTTTTGCGCTGATTTGGCAATTAATAGCTTCTCAGATTGGTATTTGCCGGCTAAAAATGAATTAGATTTAATGGTACGAAATAGTAATTATTGTACGCAGAATTCTCAAGGTCCAATTCCTCTCTGTCAGCATGGCACGAGCACTTCTCCTATTATTGATGGTTTTTCCGGTGTTGGTCCCTATCTAAGTTCAACGGAATACAGTTCTGATGGATATTTTTCTCAACGTTTTGTTGATGGAGCATCAGCTACTTCCACTAAGAGCGTTGGAGCTTTGCTTCGCTGTCTGCGTCGGCCAATATAATCTAAATTTATTTTATGACTAAAGCTGAAGCTCAATCTCGGATTAATAAGTTAAAACAAGAAATCGATTTACATCGTTATAATTATCATGTTCTAGATTCCATTACTTTAAGTGAAGCTGCTTTGGATGGTTTGAAACATGAGCTTTTTAGGTTGGAGCAGGAATTTCCGGAATTAATTACTCCTGATTCTCCGACACAGAGAGTGGGAGGGAAGCCTCTGGATAAATTTAGAAAGGTGGAGCATTCTAAACCAATGCTCTCTTTGTTTGATGCTTTCTCTGAACAGGATTTGATTGACTGGGAAGAGCGGTATAAAAATTATGCTGTGGCTAGTGGCATTAAGTTACCTAAAATTGAATATTATTGCGAGCTTAAGTTGGATGGCTTAGCTATTACTTTAAAATATGAAGATGGATTGCTGGTTCAGGGAGCTACTCGGGGTGATGGTAAAATTGGTGAAGATGTCACGCAGAATATTAAGACCATTGAAAGTATTCCTTTGAAGTTGAAGCAATCACTTCCGGGGATTATTGAGGTTCGGGGCGAGGCTATTATGCCCAAATCAGTTTTAGTGAAATTAAATAAAAAATATGCTAAAGAAGGGAAGCCACTCTTGGTCAACACTCGAAATGCGGCGGCTGGTTCTATTCGTCAATTAGATTCCAAGGTTGTTTTTACCCGCCAATTGGATTTTTATGAATATGACTTGGTGGCCCCAGCTAAAACTCGGCTAGAAGCTGACAGCATTTGCAAGGCGCTTGGTTTCAGGACGGTAAAATATAATAAGGTTTGTGATAATTTAGAAGAGGTTTTTGCTTTTCATCATTATTGGGAAAAACAGCGGGAGAAATTAGATTATAATATTGATGGTGTGGTGGTAAAAATTAATCAATTGGATGTTTGGGATAAATTAGGAATTGTTGGTAAGGCTCCTCGCTATGCGATGGCTTATAAATTTGCGGCTGAACAAGCAGTAACTAAGATTAATGATATTGTTTGGCAGGTGGGAAGAACTGGAATTTTGACCCCGACCGCTGTTTTAACTCCGGTCCTGGTGGGCGGAGCAACTATTTCTCGGGCTACTTTGCATAATTTAGATGAGATTAAGCGCTTGGGACTAAAAATTGGTGATACTGTGGTGATTGAAAGGGCTGGTGATGTTATCCCAAAAGTAGTTCGGGTTTTGCCTAATTTACGTTCTGGAGCTGAAAAAAATATCTCTGTCCCAAAGTTTTGTCCTATTTGTGATAGTCCAGTCCGTCAGACCGAAGGGGAAGTCGCTTATCGTTGTACTAATAAAAAATGTTATGCTGTCTCCTTGCGGAGCTTGGAACATTTTGTTAGCAAAGGAGCAATGGATATTGATGGTTTAGGGCCGAAGATTATTGAGCAACTTTTAACTGTTGGACTTATCAAGGATGCGGCTGATTTATATTCTTTACAGAAAACTGATTTAGATAATCTGGAGCGCTTTGCCGAGAAGTCGGCTGACAATTTAATTTTAGCTATTTCTGAGCGGAAAGAAGTGGAGTTGGGTCGCTTTTTGTATTCTTTGGGAATATTACATATTGGTGAAGAGTCGGCTCGATCTTTGGCTCAGCTGGTTATCGGTCGCCGAAAGATAAAGAATAAGACCATGGCCATTTCGGAGTTGAAGCTAATTGTTGGTTCTTTGTCTTTAGAAGACTTGGCTCAAGTGTCTGATTTTGGGCCAGTAGTATCTAAATCAATCTATGAGTGGTGGCACGACGAGCATCACGAAAAATTATTGACTAAGATGGAGGCTAATGGTTTGAGTTTAAAAATAGTTGAGCCGAAGATAAAAATCAAGGACAATCCTGTCTTTGCCAAGAGTTTTGTTTTGACTGGAGCTCTTTCTAGTTTGACAAGAGATGAAGCAAAAGATAAAATTAGGGCATTGGGAGGTAAAATATCCGAGTCTGTTAGTCGCTTGACTGATTATGTGGTAGCCGGAGATGACCCGGGCAGTAAATATGAAAAGGCTAAAAAATTGGGAGTCAAAATTTTAACCGAGACGGAATTTATTAATTTGCTTAAATAATTATGAGCTTAAAGCTTTCGGAAATTGAGCATGTCGCTGCTTTATCTAAACTAGGATTAAGCGCTTTAGAGTTGAAAAAATACGGTCAGCAATTAACCGCGATTTTAAGTTATATTGATAAATTAGCCGAGGTTGATACGAGCCAAGTTGAAACTGTAACGAGATTAGGGGATGATTTTAATATTTGGGCTAAAGACGAAGCAATTATTTGGGATAGCGATGGAGGGCAGATTGCTTTGAGCCAAGCTATGGCTATTAAGGATGGACAAATTAAAGTCCCTCGAGTTTTGGAATAAATAATATGAATTTGAATCAATTAACTATTAAAGAAGCCAGAGAGCTTTTAGATAAAAAAGAGATTACATCTTTGGATTTAACCAGAGCTTGTTTAAAGCGGATTAAATTAGTTGACCCCAAGCTTAAAGCCTTAATTACTCTTTGTGAAAAAGAGGCTTTGGATTTGGCGCGTCAGGCTGATCTAAGATTGGCTAAAGGCGAGAAGGGTTCGCTCTTGGGCATTCCTTATCTAGTTAAAGATAATTTACTTACCAAGGGCATTAAAACAACGGCTGCTTCTAAAATGTTAGAAAATTATATTGCCCCTTATAACGCTACGGTTATTTCTAAGTTGGAGTTAGCTGGAGCAGTTTTGTTGGGTAAAACTAATTTAGATGAATTTGCTCATGGAGCCTCAACGGAAAATTCAGCTTTTTTTACCACTAAGAATCCATGGGATTTAAAGCGAGTTCCGGGTGGTTCTTCGGGCGGTTCAACTGCGGCTGTGGCGGCTGATCTCTGTTTATTTGCTCTTGGTAGTGATACCGGTGGTTCAATTCGCCAGCCAGCTAGTTTTTGTTCGGTAGTTGGTCTAAAGCCTAGCTACGGCCGGGTTTCTCGTCATGGACTGATGTCGATGACTTCTTCTACGGATGTTGTCGGGCCAATAACTAAAACAGTTGAGGACAATGCTTTAGTTTTGGAGGTCATTGCCGGAGCAGATAATTATGATTCAACTGTCAGTCGCAGTAAGGTTGAAAAATATAGTAAAAATTTAAATAAAAATATTAAAGGTTTGAAGATTGCTTTTCCGCGGGAGTGTTTTAACTCAGATTTGTCTCCGGCTGTCAGAAAGGTGATGGATGAAGCTCGCGCGACACTTGTTGCCTTGGGAGCTTCAGTAGAGGAAATTAGTTTGTCCCATACAGAATATGGTATTTCCGCTTATTATATTATTACTCCTTCTGAGATTAGTTCCAACTTGGCTCGCTTTGACGGTTTCCGCTATGGCTATCGATCAAAGGTCAAGGCCGGAGAGTCTTTAAATAATATTTATTTAAAAAATCGGGGTGAAGGTTTTGGTCCGGAAGTTAAACGTCGGATTATGCTTGGTACCTATGCTTTGTCAGCTGGTTATTTTGATGCCTATTACAAAAAAGCTCAATCTGTTAGAATGTTAATTAGTCAGGAGCTTAATGAGGCTCTAGAAGAATTTGATGCCATTATCACTCCAACTTCACCACATGTCGCTTTCAAAATTGGTGAGCAAAACCAAGATCCTTTGCAAATGTATTTAGAAGATATTTTTGTTTCTGGTCCTAGTCTAGCTGGGTTACCAGCCATTTCTGTCCCGGCTGGCTTTATCGGTGGTTTGCCACTGGGTCTTCAAATCATTGGAGGGAAGTTTAAGGAGGGAACAGTACTTCAAATAGCTAATAATTTTGAAAAGAAGACTGGTTGGCATAAACATAAAGCTCAAATTTAAATTTTAAATAATATAAATAATAATTAAAAAATATGAAACGACGTTCAACTCTTTTAATCGCTCTGATTGCTGTTAGTTTAGTTTTAGTTATTTTGGTTGTCAGCCAAAAGACCGGGGTTAATGTTCCGCTCTTGGGTGATAACAAGAATGCTAGTGAAAGTGATGAATTAGTGAAAAATAATGGCTCGGCTATTAATGGCAACCAGGATAATACAATTATTCCAGCCATATCTTCCAGCGATCAATTATTGTTAGGGAAGAAGGGCGCGCCTTTGCAAATGGTAGTTTATGAAGATCTAACTAACTCCTATAGTTTTAGCTATAGCGAAACATTAAAACAGGTTATTCAAGATTTTCCTGGCAAATTAGCCATTTATGTCCGACCTTATTTCGAAGCTGATAATACTCTGGGATTAGTCTATCAAACAGCTGTTGCTTGTGCGGGGAAGGAAGGAAAATTTAGCGAATTACGTGATTTTATCTTTCAACAAAAACCAATCACTTCCCAGGCCCTAGTTGACGGCGCTAAAAAAATAGGCTTAAATGAAGCTACCTTCTCTGGTTGTTTAAGTGGTCCTGATGTTCAGTCGGCGATTGATCAGTCAGTGTCTCGTGTGAGGATGAAATCTGTTTTTGGTGCTCCGACCAGTGTTTTAGACGGAGAGATCATCACTGGGGCCAGAGCAATTAGTGATAACACCAATGGCGAAGATGAAGATATTGAAGGTTTAAGGAGTATTATCAATCGTCATTTGCTTAAGAAATAGAAGTAGTACGGAGAGTTCGCATAGTGGCCGAGTGCGCTCGCTTGGAAAGCGGGTATACCTTAATCGGTATCGAGGGTTCGAATCCCTCACTCTCCGCAGATTCAAAATAGCCCTAAATTGGGGCTATTTTTTGATAGGGGGTTTGTCTCTTTGGAATTTCTGTTTGATTTTTGGGTGATTTAGTGATATTTTAATAGTATAGTAAAGATTGAGTTAATTAAAGTATAAAAATATGGATTTTGAAAAAAATAATAGAGCAGAAAAAGAACCCATTATTAAAACTAAGACAATAACCGCTCAAGATTTAAAAGATTATATTTATAAGGGCGAGTCGCTTCCTCAAGATGAGCGTTTCTTGTCAACCAAAGAAGGTGGCGTTTTTAAATATTTTGCACTTGAAGATTTAATTGATTTTAGGGAGAAGGATGATAATTTTTATTCAGTTGTTGAAATGGATGATAAAGTTGTGGGACTATCTGGTCTTAAAAAAGATCCTGACAGAGAAAAAAATCTTTGGATGATGTTTGTGTCGATTGATCCCAAATATCAAGGCAAGGGATATTCTCGAAAATTAGTTGAAGAAGTTTTTGAATTTGCTAAAAATAATGGTTGTTCTCTGCGGCCTTCTATGTATTCTGAAGAAGGTGAAAAACGGTTAAAAAGAATTATTCAGGAGTTTGCCGAAAAAACCTCGGTTCAATTAGTTGATAATTATGGTCGAAATTTATAAAGGTTTTTAGGTGTTTTGTAAGACAATCGCTCCAACTGCATCCCACCCTCTCCGCAGATTGTAAATAGCCCTATTTAGGGCTATTTTTAATATATAAACATAAATCTTAAGTTTTAAAGTGGTTCCGATATTCTGTGATATGTATTTAAAAACAGGGTTTTGAATCCATTTTTTAGTGAAAAAGTATGTTTAGTGGCATGTATTTACTAATCATTGACATTTATTAGTGAATAATGTATACTATTAGTATATTAATAATAAAAGTATATGGCTATCACAAAACCGATAAAAAATTATATTACCACTTTAAAAAGTGAATTTGATTCTCTGCGTAAAGGGAAAGAATCGCTGTTAGTAATGATTGATGAGGTTGAGGCTCCAGAAAGTGTTTATAATTCTAATGCTATTGAGAACTCAACCCTTACGTTAAAGGAGACGGAAAAAATTCTTTTAGATATGGAAGTGTCTCGCGATGTATCTGTTCGTGAGGTTTATGAGGCAAAAAATCTTGCCCGGGTTATTGCTTATATGCGTAATAAAGTTCAGGAAACAGAAATTAGTAAAGAAATTATTTTACTACTACATCAAATGCTTATTAGTGGGATCAATGATGAAATCGCAGGACGTTTTAGAAAGTCAGGTGAATATGTTCGTGTTGGGACACATATTGCTCCGGCCCCAGAACTCGTAGAAAAAATGATTGATGAGATAATGCTTAAATATACAAGCGACTTATCGGAATATTTTTTAGATAAAATTGCTAAATTTCATTTAGAATTTGAAACTATCCATCCATTTTGCGATGGTAATGGTCGCATTGGGCGCATTTTAACTTGTTTCCAACTTCAAAGATTTGGCTTTCCAATGATTATTATTCGTGATCGCGATAAGAAAGATTATTATAAATCTTTTGATAGGTATAGAGAGCAAAAAAGTACGAAACAAATGGAAAAAATTGTTTCGTTGGCCCTTACAGAATCTTTGCACAAAAGAATTACATATCTTAAAAGTGAAAAGATAATCACCTTATCGGATTTAATTAAAAATAATAATCTATCAGCTTCAGCAATAACAAATGCTGCTCGCCGTCAGAATATCCCAGCTTTTCGGGAGAAGGGTGTTTGGAAAATTTCCGAAAGCTTTATTTATAATCCGGGGAAGAAAGGCAATGTATCAATATCAGAAAAAATTTAATAATTTTTTAAAAATATCTTAGCGACTAGATTATTGCTCCAACTTGCAGTCGACCCCGTTAGGGGTTCTTATATATTACGTGTAATAAAATGTCTTTAATGATGGGAGCGGCTTGTGCTGATGCTAAAAGTTGTTTGGCCGTTGGTTCCGTAGTTCCTAGGGGGGGGGTAATTCTGAAAGCTAAATAATATAATTATATTGTCATGCTAAATAGAAAAACTATCTTGTTTGATTTTTTTGGGGTTATTTGTTCCGAAATAGCTTATTTGTGGTTTTCTAAGCATCTTAAAGATAACCATGATGTTAAAGAAAAATATTGTCGCCCGGTAGATTTGGGCCAGCTTTCGGAATCAAATTTTTTTAAGAAGCTTGGTTCTTTGGCCAACATTGATCCAGCCGAGATTAGGGCTAGTTGGTTATCTTCGGCGCGGGTTAATCATGACCTGGTTAAAATAATTATGAAGTTAAAAGATTCATATAATATTGTTTTAGCCTCTAATTCGCCCTCGCCTTTAATTAGAGAGATTCTAAAAAAGAATGATTTAGAAAAATTATTTGATCAGATTATAATTTCGGCTGAGATTGGACTCGCTAAGCCGGATAGAGAATTTTTTGAAAAAGTTTTGACGACACTCAATAAAGCACCGGAGGATATTCTATTCTTTGATGACAGTATTGATAACGTTAATGCCGCTTTGGAGTTGGGTTTTAAGGCGGTTTTATTTTCCGGTCCTAATGTTGTTGTCGGATCTCTAAAATTTTTAAATTTATGAAGTTAGAAGTTAAAGAACCATATTTATCATTTATTTTAAATGGCCAGAAGACTATTGAGGGGCGTTTGAACAAGGGTAAGTTTAAGGACTTGGTCGTTGGAGATATATTAGCTTTTGCTTTAACTGACAGACTGTTTATTGTCAGGCAAATCGATTTTTATAATAGTTTTAGGGAGATGATTGTTAGCCAGGGCGTGAAAAATGTTGTTCCCGACAAAGATACCGTGGAAGAGGCGGAGGCTGTTTATTATAAATTTTATACTAAAGAGCAGGAGAGAGAATTCGGGGTTTTAGCCATTAGAATTGAGGCCCTATAGTATGTTAGTAAATTTTGATCAGCAGGTATTTATTTGGATCACTGAAAATAGGAGTATCCTCGGAACTGCTATTTTTTCTTTTTTCAGTTTTTTAGGAAATTGGCAATTTGTTATTTTATTTCTGCTAGTTATTGTCGTTATTTTAATTGTTAAAAAGAAATTTTCATTTATCGTCCCCTTATTATTGTCTGTCCTGGGATCAGCGGCTCTAACTTTTTTGGGAAAATTATATTGTCAGAGGCCCCGACCAAGTATTTCAGTTTTTGCAGAAACTGGATATTCTTTCCCTAGCAGTCATGCCACTGTGGCTGCTTCTCTCTGGCTCTTTTTGGCTTTTATGATGGCGGGGAAGGGATCTAAGATGTTTTATATTATTGCTTTATTTCTAATTATTTTGATTGGATTCAGTCGAATTTATCTGGGGGCTCATTATGTGAGCGATGTTTTGGCTGGTTATTTAGTCGGCTTCTTGGGCTTTATGATTGGTGTAATTTTATTTGAGAGAAGAGCAGGGAACAAGTAGTTTGACCTTTCGTCTTATTACCGTTAAGATTGGCTTATAACCAATAATTGTATGAAGTCATTAAAATGTGGTCTAATTATCTCTTTCTTGGCTTTTTGTGTGGCAACTCCGGCCCTGGCTTTTCCGGAGGACAATCTCTCTTTTCGTCTAAACGGAAAAATCCTTTTAGACGTTGAAAACAAGGGTGAAGCTTGGTATGTTTATCCGGGTGATTTTCATCGTTATTATTTGGGTACTCCTGACGATGCCTATCAAATCATGAGAAATTTGTCGCTGGGCATTTCTAATGATAATTTTTCTAAAATTGAGACTGATGTTCCCGATAGGTTTAGGGGGTTAATTTTATTAAAACCGGAAGATGCCGGTCGCGCTTATTATGTTAGTCCGGTTGATAAGTCATTGTCTTATCTGGCTAGTGCTGAATCCGCCTTTGCCCTAATGCGAGGATCATCGTTGGGAATTACTAGCGATGATCTAAAAACTATTCCTGTTGGAAAAGTGATGCTAGACGATACTGGAAAAGAGATCTCTCGTCAGTGGCAATACTTGGGTTGGTGGGGAAAAATCAATCGGAATTATGTTCCGGTAATGTTTGAACCGAGGGTTGACTCTAAGAGACTGGGAACTTTTTTTACTAATAATAATGTTAAGGTTTTGGGGGTAAAAAAGGTGGGGGGTACTTTCTGGTATCAAATTGATGGTGGTGCTTATCCCGGAGCCTATATTAATTCTGTTTTTGTCAGCGCTATGGCTCAACCGACACCACCAAAGGATTTAACTATCCCAGCTGATGTGAAGACTGATGATTATTGGGTTGATGTTGATATTTCTAAGAAGATTTTGACTTTATATAAATTTGATCAGGTTGTTATGGCAACCTATATCGCCGTTGGTAATCGAGAGACTCCTACTATTTTAGGTAATTATAATGTCTGGCTGAAAGTTAAAAAGACTAGAATGAGAGGGGCTCCACCACTTGCGACCCATGTTTATGATTTACCTGATGTCCCCTGGACAATGTTTTATCAAGGTTCGTATTCCGTCCATGGAACTTATTGGCATGATGAATTTGGTTCTTCTCGGAGCGCTGGTTGCACTAATGTGACTCAGGGCGACGCTAAATTTATTTTCGATTTAACTGGCCCAGATATGGGCAATTTAGATTCTGTTCGTTCAACAGCCGATAATCCTGGAATGGCAGTTTACAATCATTATTAATTTAATATCTTTGGCTGTTAGCATAATCGGTGCCAATTTCAGAGAATATCTAATCGTATGGACTATCGCCGCTTTAAAAGCCGAAGAGTTTGGTTGCATTTAATTTCTCTCCCGATTATTTGGTTGCCACTTTTAGCCGTTATCCTTTTGGATATTCTAGGTGAAATTTATCATCAAATCTGCTTTCCGATTTATGGCCTGGAGAAAGTCAAAAGGTCAGAATATATTCAAATTGTTGATAGAAATAAATTACAGTATCTTAATTTTTCGGAAAAATTAGGTTGTATGTATTGTGGTTATGTTAACGGTTACTTACTTTATCTAAAAGAAATCGCTGGTCGAACTGAAAAATATTGGTGTGGTATTATGCATCAGAAAAAGCCTGGTTTTAGGATTCAGGTCAGCCAGGTGGAGAATAATTTTTCACCTTACGGCGATCAAGCAGAATTTGAAGCTAAGTATCCTCTAAAATAGTATTTTTTGACACTAGAGGGTTAAAAATGCTATTATTTAAGGATAAAATTTGAATTTTTAACTATTTTTTTATGCCTGCTAAAAGTAATGCTATTGTTCCAGGGATTTCCGCCGGTGAAATAGACCAAACTAAGGACGTCTATCACTCCTTGCAAGAGAAATTAGAATATCTTTTTGATTCTTTAGCTCGAGAAAAAATCAATCTGGAGTTACAGATGATTGAAGCTAAGAAATTTAAGTTGGCCGTTGATAGTGCTTCGGATAATATTGTTATCACCGATTCAATGGGCACTATTTTTTATGTTAATAAGGCGACTGAAAAGAATACTGGTTATACTTTTAATGAGTCGGTCGGCAAAAATCCAGGTAAGTTATGGGGCGGGAAGATGACCAAGGAATATTATGCCGATATGTGGAATGTTATTAAGACCAGGAAAGAAGTTTTTGTTGGGCAATTTAATAATGTTCGAAAAAATGGCGAAAAATATATTGCCGCTGTCGATATTTCTTCAGTCTTAGACGAGCAGGGTGAAATTCTATTTTTTGTTTCAATTGAAAGGGATATTACTCGCGAAGCCATGATTGAACAAATGAAAGACGAGTTTGTCGGCTTAGCCTCACATCAATTACGCACCCCGCTAACTGGTATTAAATGGTTCTCTGAATTATTAATTCGCAACAAATATCAGAATTTAAATGCTGAGCAATTGGATTTTCTGGAGCAGATCAGATCATCCAATCAGCGGATGATTAAGCTTGTTAATGAATTGTTAGATATCTCTCATATTGAAACTGGTCAGAAATTTGAAATCAAAAAGGCTGATTTCAAGATTAATGATGTTATCAAGGAGGCTTTGGCTGATGATATTTCTTTGATTAAAACTAAGTCTTTAAATATCGTTAATGAAATCCCTGATGATTTGTTAATTTTCGCCGATTATGTTAAAATAAAGCAGGTTATGTCGAATTTGATTAATAATGCCACTAAATATACTCCGAGTGGTAAGGCCGTTCAAATTAAGGCGGTGACTGATAAGGCTAAGGGTTGGGTGGTTATTTCTGTTACTGATCAGGGTATGGGTATCCCGGCTCTGCAGAAGAGTCGTTTGTTTGAAAAGTTCTTTCGGGCTGATAATGCCAGAATCCAAGAGCCTAACGGTACTGGTTTAGGTTTATATATTGCCAGAGAGCTAATCCGGGCTCATGGCGGTGAGATGTGGTTTGAATCTGAAGAGAATAAAGAAACTACTTTCTATTTTTCGATTCCACTTAAAATTAATTAATATAACTTAAAATCTAAATATATGAGAAAAAAAATTCTTATCGTTGAAGACGATGTGTTATTAGTTAAAGCTATTAGTTACGAATTTGAGCAGGAAAATTTTGAGGTTTTTACTGCTGGAAATGGTGAAGACGGCTTATTAATGGCCGAACAACATTTGCCTGATTTAATTTTGGCTGATATTAATATGCCAAAGATGGATGGGCTTACCATGCTCAAGGCTTTGCGGGGAACTGAATGGGGTAAGAATATGATTGTTATTATGCTTACCAATTACAGCGATGAGCAAAGAGTCTTAGAGGCCTTATCTCAGAAAGCTTTTTATTACTTAGTGAAGAGTGATTGGGACCTGTCTCAAATTGTTACCAAAGTTAAAGAGAAATTAGGTAATGAATTAATTTTAATAATATGGGAGAAGAAGAAATCAAGGATTTAAATATCAGTGACGATGGAAGCTATCCTTTGCACATGGCCGTCAAGAAAGGGGATATTGAATTGGTGGCTGATTTAATAAAGAATGGTGCCGATGTTAACGATCGCAGTCCCGATGGAACAACGGCTCTGATGTTGGCTTCGCGCTTTGGTCAAATTGATATTGTTGATCTCCTGATTAAAAATGGCGCCAATGTTAATTTGAAAGATAATAATGGTTCCAATGCTCTAATCTTTGTGGCTTTTAATGGCAAGATTGAGATTGTTAAAAAGCTGATCGAAGCTGGAGTGATTTTAAATGAATCAAGTCGTCCGGGTGATTTTTCTTCTGTTTTTGCTTCTCAAAGAGCTTTAGTTTTTGCAGCTCAAAATGGACATAATGATATTCTTGAATTGCTTATAAAAAATGGTGTTGATGTTAATGGTCAGAGCAAGAGTGGCTTAACGGCTCTGATGGCTGCTTCTCGCGCTAATCATTTAGAAACTGTAAAATTGTTGGTAAAATCCGGCGCCAATGTTAATTCTAAGTCTGATAATGGTACCACTGCCTTAATTAAGGCAGTTCAAGATGGTCATCTGGAGGTTGTTAAATTTTTAATTGAAAGCGGAGTTGATGTTAATGTTGAAAATGAGTACCATTCTAGCGCTTTGACTATCGCTCGTAATAATCATTATGATGCTATTGAAAAATTATTACTTGAAGCCGGAGCTAAGAAATAATAATTAAAATCTTATGAAAATTCTAGTTATTGATAACGATGTTAGTATTGGCGTTACTATTAAAACTGCTTTAGGACTTAATGCTTCCTATGAAGTTGTAGTTTGCTTGGGAGCCAAGGAGGGGCTGGAAGAAATGCGCAAAAATTCCTATGATTTAGTTTTACTGGATTTCATGATGCCGGATATTAGCGGAGTTGATTTATGTAAAACTATGGCCGCTGATGAAAAATTGAAAAATATTCCTGTAATTTTAATTTCGGCTTTGCCAATAACTTCTGAGGTCTTTCAAAAATCAAATGATAATTTTAATGAAATTAGTGTTGTTAAGGGTCTCTTAGAAAAGCCTTTTAATGTGGCGGGGTTATTAGGGAAAGTCGAGGCAGTTTTAAACATGAAAAAATAATATGAAAAAAATTATCAATTTTGTTTTGGCAAAAATTGCTCATAAAATAATTTTAGTTATTTTAATTCTGGTTTATTTTGTTGTTGTTACCTGGTTTATTTCTGTCTACTCTTATGCTCCTCAATCCTATCTCTTAACTCTGTTTTTCTTGGTTTCTAATGTCCCGACAGCTCTGATTATTATCTTTAAGAAAAGTACCAAGGAGTTGATGAGCGAGTTAAAAACTACGGAGAAGGCTTTGCAGGCTACCTATAAACATTGGGATAGCCTTTTAGGTTTGTTGCCGCAGGCTGTTTTCGGTTATGCTAATAATGCTTCCGGTAATATTTTATTTATCAATGATTTTGGAATTAAATTATTCGGTTATAATAGTTTAGAGGATTTTAAAAAAATGGGTTATTTGGATATTTTTGATAGTTCACAAAAGGCTCGAATTATGGCGGAAAAGAGTAGTTTGGTTGAGAAGGGGAGCACGGCTATTAGCGAATATGTGGGTTTGAAGAAAGACGGGACTAAATTTCCGGTAGCTCTTTATTCCACTCCGATTATGGATGATAATAATAAGGTTACAGGAGTTCTAGGGATATTAATTGATTTATCAGAGATTAAGCGCTTTAAGGAAACCATTGATCAACTTCATAGTCTTGATAAGGCCAAGGACGACTTTCTAAATATTGCGGCTCATGAATTAAAAACTCCGTTGACTTCTATTCTAGTTGTAAGTGAAATCTTGAAAACTAAATCAAAAACTTTTGCTGATCCGGAAATTGGGAAGGAAGTCGATTTAGTTTTTGGTGAAGCTGAGAGATTGAAAAAGATTGTAGACCAGATTCTAACAGCTACTCGGTTTGAGAACAAGCATAATGTTATTGAAAATAAGACCTTTGATTTATTGCTTTTAATTAAAAATCATATTCCAGCTTTGAAATCTTTAACCGAACCGCGTCATAGTAATATCAAGTTTGAGATTGCTGAAGGGAAAGAAGCTCTGGTAAGCGCTGATCCTGATAAGATTTTAGAGGTACTGAATAATTTTGTTGATAATGCCGTTAAATATGGTACTCCTAACCAAACTATTATTGTCAAAACAATCTTGAGCGCTACTGAAATTCGAGTGGAGGTTATTGACCAGGGAATTGGTATTGCGAGCGATAAAATTGGCCGAATGTTCTCCAAATTTAGTCAGTTAGAGAATTCTTTAGCTCGAACTCAAGAGGGTATTGGCTTGGGGCTTTATATCTCCCGCCTGATTATTGAATCTTATAAAGGGCATGTCGGAGTCGACAGTGTTATTAAAAAGGGAAGCACCTTCTATTTTGTTTTACCTTTAATTAAAAAATAATTATACTCATATGGCCGGAGATTGTATTTATGGCGTTAATTTGGACGTCCCAATTACGCCACTTATGGTCCGTGATGCTATTGTGGAATGTTTCTATCAAGCTCATTGTGCTGATTCTGGCTTAGGAAGCGATGATCCTGAGTCAGTTAAAACATATTGTCGGGACTTGGTAATAGAGGCTTTTTCTAAAACTGGTGGAGATTATGAAAATCCGACTAAGGACTCTGTTCTAAAGGTCTTGAATCAATTGGTAGAATTCTCCAAGAATTTTCGGAATCCAGAAATTATTAAGGACCATTATGATAATATTATGAAGTTAGTTAGTCACCTTTCATAAGCTTATGAAAAAACTTAAATTTTCTGCTTTGTCTAAAATTGATAAAGAATTAATATCTGAGGCCGAGAGAATGCTTTTAAATTCCTATAACCCTTATTCTCATTTTTATGTTGGTGCTGCTATCCTGACATCCGGTGGCCAGATTATTGGAGGAGCTAATGTTGAAAATGCCGCCTATGGATCCAGTATTTGTGCCGAGCGGTCTGCTTTACTT
>Ga0172381_10003567_pt1 | contig 16422 bp, 9 predicted proteins | sample Leawel6488metaG_FD_119754 | JGI IMG/M metagenome (GOLD analysis project Ga0172381, IMG submission 119754) | Leachate microbial communities from a municipal landfill in Southern Ontario, Canada - Leachate well 64-88 metaG | ecosystem: Engineered > Solid waste > Landfill > Unclassified | place... | reverse complement strand
TATTCAACTTTTTGAGCATTTTGAATAATATTTTTAGATTTATTGGCAATAATTGATGGCGCAACTGCCATAATACTTGAATCTTTTTCAAAATAACTCATAATGCGAACAAGTGATTCGGGGTCCGCAGTGGAATCAGCATCAAGACAACCTAAAAATTTTGTTTGAAGATGCTCTAATCCCAAATTTAATGCAGTATATTTTCCGCCATTTTCTTTCTGAAAAATTTTTATATTTTCATATCCAGAAAATTTTTGAATGACACTCCAAGTATTATCAGTAGAACCATCATCTATCAAAAAAATTTTTACTTTATCTTTTGGATAATTTAAATTAAGTAGAGAATCTACTGTCTTTAAAATAGTAGTTTCCTCATTCCAACATGGAACAATAATAGTCACTTCTGGATAATTATTAAGTTCAATTGGGCCGTTTCTAACAATTATTTTTTTTCTATTTTCAAGAAAAGTAATCAAATAAAAAACCTGCACATAGACAGATAAAAAAGTCAACACATAAAAAATTGCAGTTGAGACTGAATCCATATTTTGTAGATAATATAATAAAAAGCCAGAAAAAGCAAATAATAACCCTTCCCAACCTCCCCTTGTCAAGGGAGGAGAACAACAAAAATCCCCCTGACAAGGGGGGTTTAGGGGGTTGTATTTTTTTTACATATTTCCTTCTACCTTGGTATTTTCTCCTTCTGCGCAAGAAGTGCAAACTCCTCCCGCACATTTTCCACACTTGCATTCAAAAATAAACATAACAGCCGCTACTCCCACCAAAACATAAACCACCGCTTCTAAAACCGGCATAGAACCAAGAATCATTTTAACAACATTCCAACTTTCTGCTTTTCCTAAAAGCATTCCCAATCCAACTAGTCCCCAGTTTATTCCTCCTATAACTACGAGAACTTTAGTAATCATAGTCATAGCACAACAACCTTTTTTACAACAATTTTTACACATAAAATTGATAAATTAGTTTATAATATTTCCACTCAAACGACGATTCAAGTGGGTTTTAATAATACAGGATAATTATAGCATATAAAAAGCTAGTCAAAATAGTTTCTCAATCTGGCGATTTTTTCGTGTTGACGAAGCTTTTCATGCACTTTTGCTTCAATTTGACGAATACGTTCTCGAGTGACTCCAAATTTTTCTCCCACATTTTCAAGCGTGTGTTGTATACCATCATTTAATCCATATCTCATTTCTAAAATTTGTCTCTCCTTCTCGCTTAATTCATTTAGAACTTCACGAATTTGATCGGACAAAATTCTTCTGGAAGATTCTTGATCCGGACGCAAAATTTTATCATCTGGAATAAAGTTTTCCAAAGTTGATTTATCATCATCATCTCCAACTGGTTGTTCAAGAGAAATCGTTTCTTGACTGATATTTTCAATAGTATGAATTTTTTCAACTGGAATTCCCATTTCAGTTGCAATTTCTTCTGCTAATGGATCTCTTCCTAGGTCTTGACTGAGTTTTCTATAGGTTTGCTTATATTTTGAAATTGTTTCAACCATGTGCACTGGGATACGAATAGTTCTACTTTGGTCAGCCAAAGCACGTGTAATAGATTGACGAATCCACCAAGTAGCATAGGTAGAAAATTTATATCCCTTGGTCCAATCAAATTTTTCAACTGCTTTAAACAAACCCAAATTCCCTTCTTGAATTAAATCAAGCAAAGTTAAATTCGCGCTTCGGCCTACATATTTTTTAGCAATGGAAACGACTAAACGCAAGTTAGCCCGAGCCAATAAATTTTTTGCTTCTGGATCACCCAATTCAATTCGTTTAGCTAAATCTTTTTCATCAACAGCATGAATAAGCGAATATTGTCCTATCTCTTTTAGATACATTTGAATAGAATCATGCAAAACAGATTTATTTAAATCTTTATCGGAAATATCATTATCTAAATTCAATAAATTCCCGCCTTCTAGCACATCAATCCCGGCTACTGCAAATTTTTCATAAAGCTCATCCAAAAAAAATATATTATTTTCTATATCTGGAAAAGTCTTTAATATTTCGTCATAAGTGACAAATCCTCTTTTTCGTCCTTTTTCTACAAGCTCGTTTGAAAGTCTTGCAAATCCTTCCGTTTTTTTATCAGCAACAATAGTTGTTTTTTTAACAACTTTAACTTTAGTTTTAATTGCTTTTTTCGCAATCTTTTTTACTATTTTCTTTTTTTTAATTACTTTTTTTGTAACTTTTTTTACTATTTTCTTTTTTGTTTTTTTTATTTTAAATTTTGTATTTTTTTTATTTGTTTTTTTCATATATAAATTTATGCCTCGTCCGTAGGTCTATGTCCGAGGGAACTTGATTACTTTATAACTTTTCACTAATTCTTACGACCATTTTTAATATCTTGTATCTTATTATTAATAATCTGACATTCTTTTAAAATTAAAGCTGATTTCGTGGAATCTTTGTTCATTTCTGCTTCATTTAATTCGCGCATTTTATGGGTTAATTTTTCTTTCAAATATTCTTCTTCAAAATTACTTAACAACTCTTTTACATCTTTTTTCAAATTATCTCCTTCTTTATAGAAAACTTCCGCTTCAAATATTAAATCTTCAGCATTTTCTTTAGTTTTTTCTAATACTTTATCTGGAGAAATATTTAAAATATTAGCAATTTCTTCCAATATTTTTTTAACATCAATATTTTGTTCTGGTTTATTTTTTTGCCAAAGAATAATGCCAAATAATTTTCGTAAAATATAATCTTTTCTAAAAACTTTATCTGAATTTTCTTCTTCTTTTATTTCTTTTCTTTCATATTTCAAATCCTGTTCAACTTTTTCTAAATCTTCCTTTAAAGCGCTTTCCGGAATAGCCGAGACATCGCTTATTTTTTTTATAAAATGCATTTTTTCAATTGAACTATCCAATGCACTAACAAAAGGCAATATTTTTTCTTTTATTTCCCTGCCAATCTTACGTTCATCTTTTATACTTTTTAAAACTCTATCTAAGAGAAATTCAATAATATGTTTGGAATTTTTAATCGCTTCGTGCCAAGCATCTACACCATTTTTTATCTTACCAATTTGATCATATCCACGGGAAATTAAATCAGCAGGATCAATACCTTCTGGCATTGAAGCCACTTTTACATCCATCCCTAAAAATAAGCCTATTTTAGCTGCTCTAGAAGAAGCGTTAAAACCGGCTTTGTCTGCATCAAATGCTAAAACAATATTTTCCGAAAGACGACGCAACAACCCTAAATTTGAAACAACATTTTCTCTTGAAACCATAGAATCAGAAAGGGCCGTTCCAGAAGTAGCCACTGTATTTCTAAATCCAGCTTGATGAGATAAAATTAAATCCATCTGTCCTTCTACTAAAATAGAAAAATTATTTTTCCGAATAGAATCTTTTGCTTTATCTAATCCATAAAGCACTGCTGATTTGCTGAAAATAGGAGTATCAGGACTATTTAAATATTTAGCACTTTTCCCATCATCTTCAAATATTCTTCCAGAAAAAGCAATCACTCTGCCACTTGAATCAAAAATTGGAAACATAATACGTCCACGGAACCTATCATAATATCCTTTTTCTGTCCCGCCTAGACTCGGCGAGGTTGGTTTTTTTATTAAACCAGCTTTTTCTATTTCTAAATCTGTAAAATTTTTATTTCTAAGATAAGAATAAAGCAATCGCCAATCATTTTTTATAAAACCAATTCTAAAATTTTTTATTGTTCTATCTTCCAATCCCCTTTCTTTCAGGTAAGTAAGAATTTTTTCTTCTCTAGCCAAATTATTTTCAAAAAACTCTGTCGCCTCTGACATCACTTTATACAATCTTTCTTTTTCACTCTCTTTTTCTGGATTAAATTCTTTTAATGAAATCCCAGCTTTTTCGGCTAAAATTTTCAAGGCTCCCTTAAAATCAAGCCCTTCAAATTCTTCAACAAAAGTAAAAATATCACCTTTTGCTCCACAACCAAAACAATAATAACTTCCACGATCTGGGGAAACAAAAAAAGATGGTGTTTTTTCATTATGAAAAGGACACTTTGCTTTTAAATTTGCACCAGCTTTTTCTAGTTTTATATAAGAAGAGACTATTTCTTCTATTCCAAGTCTCTCCTTAATTTGTTCAACCGGAGAGTTCATAAAATTTTATTCTTCTTCCGAAGAAGAAACCTTATTTTTAAATCCAGTTCCAGCTGGAATCAAACGTCCGATAATTACATTTTCTTTTAGGCCTCGTAAAGTATCAACTCCACCTTTAATTGCATTTTCTATCAAAACTCTGTTTGTATTTTGGAAAGAAGCAGCTGAAAGCCAACTCTTGGTGCGAAGAGAAACTTCAGTGATTCCTAGAACAATTATCTCAGCTTTTGCTTCTTTTTGACCTAATTTAGTAATTCTTTCATTTTCTTCAATAAAAGCAGTATTTTCTACTATATCTCCAGTGGAAAAATTAGTTTCTCCCGCATCTTTTATTTTTCTGCGTGAAAACATTTGACGAATAATTATTTCAGTATGTTTTCTAGAGATAGAAGCACTTTGAAGTTCATACACTTTATTTATTTCTCTGATAATGTATTCTTCCACTGCTTCTTTGGCGCCAAATTTAAACATTTCAGAAATATCCGCTGAGCCATCAGTTAATAATTCTCCTTTCTTTACTTTTTGTCCAACTTTTACAATTGGAGTTCTACGAAATGGAATAAGATATTCTATTTCTTTTACTTTACTTTCTTTGTCGTCGGCTAGAACTTTAATTATTTTTTCCCCACCTTGACTAGACGAGGCAGGTTTTCCATCTTTATCTTTTATTTCAAAAACCTCGCCATCTATTTGAGAAATTACAGCTGGGTTTTTTGGAATTCTTTTTTCAAAAATTTCTTCAACACGAGGCAAACCAGTAGTGATATCTGTTCCCGCAACTCCTCCGGCATGAAAAGTACGCAAAGTAAGCTGAGTACCTGGTTCTCCGATAGCTTGAGCAGCAATAATTCCAACCGCCTCTCCTAAATCTACTAAATGATTTCTTCCCAAATCTAACCCATAACACATTTGACAAATTCCGTGAGTAGTACGACAAGTAAGCGGAGAACGAACAAATACTTCTTCAATACCCATTTTTTCAATCTTAGCTGCTTCTTCTTTGGTAATCAAAAATCCTTTTTTATAAATCACTTTCCCTTCTTTATCTTTCAAATCCGCAGCCAAAACACGTCCGCGAATATTTTTTGAAAGAGAAATTTCTATTCCGGAAATATTTTCTTTAGTAACTATTTTCCCTTCTTTTGTGCCACAATCAACTTCCGTAATAACCACATCTTGAGCCACATCAACTAATCTACGGGTCAAATATCCAGCTTTAGCGGTATTAAGAGCCGTATCTGAAGCTCCTTTACGAGCACCGTGAGTAGTAACAAAGTATTCTATTGGAGAAAGACCTTCTTGATAACAAGGAATAATCGGAAATTCCTGAGTTTTTCCTTGGTTATTTTGAATTAATCCTTTCATTCCAGTCATCTGAACCAAAGAAGTCATAGTTCCTCTCGCACCAGAAGTAAATAAATCGTAAGTGGAACCGTTTTTATCAAGAGTATTTGGCAAAACTTTTTCCAATTCTTTCTTAGCCGATGTCCAAATTTCAATAATTTTTTGATATCTTTCTTCTTCAGAAAGAAGACCTTCGTTCCATTGTGTAATTATTTTTTCTTCTAATTTTTTCCCATTTTCTATAATTTTTGCTTTTTCCAAAGGAACTTTCACGTTATCCAAGCCCCAAGTGGTACCAGAAAATGTTGAATACTTAAATCCAAAAGATTTTATTTTGTCTAAAATTGAAGGAGTTTCATCTACTCCATAATGAACGATAAGTTCATCAACCAAGGAAGATAATCTTTTTTGAGTCATCTCGTCACCAACATAAGGAAAATCTGATGGCAAAATACTGTTAAAAAATAATTTTCCTACAGAGGTTTCAAAAACCCCACTATTAAATTTATTATATTTAAGATTTTCTGTTGCCAAAACTTTTATTTTTGCTCGGAAAGAAACTATACCATAATCATAAGCCGTCATTGCCACATTTGGACTTGAAAAATATTTACCTTCACCTTTTTCTCCATCAACAGATTTGGTCATCCAATAAGAACCAAGCACTATATCTTTACTTGGGTGAACTATCGGATCACCATTTTGCGGTTTAAGTAAATTTTTATTTGCCGCCATTAATTCTCTTGCTTCTGCTTGAGCTTCTTCAAGAAGAGGAACATAAACAGCCATTTGGTCTCCATCAAAGTCTGCATTGAAGGCCTGACAAACTAATGGATGAACTTGCACAGCATTTCCTTCAATTAAAATCGGATTGAATGCTTGGATACCCAAACGATGCAAGGTAGGAGCACGGTTTAAAAGAACATATTTTCCTTGAATAACTTCTTCTAACATTGCCCAAACTTCAGCAGTTCGTTCTTCTATTAATTTATTTGCCCCACGAATATTAAAGGCTAATTCAGCTTGCAAAATTTTTGAAATAACAAAAGGCCTGAAGAGTTCCAAAGCCATATGCTTTGGCAATCCACATTGATTTAATTTTAAATCTGGACCAACCACAATCACGGAACGTCCAGAATAATCTACTCGTTTACCAAGCAGATTTTGACGAAATAAACCTTGTTTAGATTTTAAGTTATCAGATAAGGATTTTAATGGTCGTTTTTGAGATTGACTCATTGCCACCCCGTCACTCTGTTTGGTAATTGAGTTATCAATCAACGCATCTACCGCTTCTTGAATAATTCTTTTTTCATTTCGCAAAATTACGTCTGGGGCATTTATTTCTTTCAATTTTTTTAGACGGTTATTTCTATTTATTACTCTGCGATATAAATCGTTTAAATCAGAAGTAGCATGACGTCCACCATCCAAAGCCACCATTGGACGTAAGACTGGAGGGATAACTGGAATAACGGTTAAGAACATCCATTCTGGACGAATTCCTGCATAAATCATTGCTCTAATAAGAGAAAGTCTTTTTTGTAATTTTTCTTTTTCTGCTACGCTTGCTTTTTCAAGCATTTTTTCATTCAAAGACTTTAATTTATTCAAATCAAGATTTTTGAAAATAGAATAAATAGCTTCCGCTCCGATATTGGCTTCAAAACAAGTTCCATATTTTAAAGAAAAATGATGAAAAGAAATTTCATTTAAAACTTTTCCCTCATAAATTTCTAGAATTTCTTTTTTTGTATTGGCAAAAAGATTTTTTAATTTTTCCCTTGTTTCTTCATCAGCCGAATTTTTTAATTTTGTTTTATATTCTTTTTCTAAATCTTGAAGAATATTTTCTTTTTCATCTTCATGAACCTTAGTAATGATGTAACCGGCAAAATAAATAACCTTTTCTAGATCTGAAACAGAAATATTTAACAAGGTGCTCATTCTAGAAGGCACTCCACGTAAAAACCAAATATGTGCCACCGGTGTTGCTAATTCAATATGTCCCATTCTTTCACGTCTGACTATAGAACGAGTTACTTCCACTCCACATTTTTCACAAATAATATCTTTATAACGAATCCTGCGATATTTTCCACAATAACATTCATAATCTTTTTCTGGCCCGAATATTTTTTCGTCAAAAAGACCTCCACGCTCAGACCTACCAGTACGATAATTTATCGTTTCTGGTTTAGTAACTTCTCCATATGACCATTCTTTTATTTGGTCAGGTGAAGCAAGTTTTAACGATATAGAATCAAAATCAGTTTTATTTAAGGTTTTCATGTTTTTCTAAGTTAACATCAAGGGCAAGTCCTCGTAAATAATTAAGCAACACATTAAAGGAAGCTGGAGAATTTGGCGCCTTAATAACTTCATTTTTAATAATTGAATCAAAAGTCTGAGAGCGACCTAATATATCGTCAGACTTAATTGTAAGCATTTCTCTTAAAGTATAAGCTGCTCCATATCCTTCTAAAGCCCAGACCTCCATTTCTCCGAATCTTTGTCCGCCCCCTTGCGCTTTTCCACCTAAAGGTTGTTGAGTTATTAAAGAATAAGGTCCGATAGAACGCATATGAATTTTGTCTTCTACCATATGGTGAAGTTTTAACATATACATATAACCAACAGCCACATCTTGTCCAAAAGCTTCACCCGTTCGTCCATCAAAAAGTTTTAATTTGCCATTTTCTGGAAATCCGGCTTTTTTTAATTCTTCTTTTATTTCATAATGTCCTGCTCCTAAAAACGGTGGAACAATCGCTTGATAACCTAAAGTATTAGCAGCCATTCCAAGATGCATTTCTAAAATTTGTCCAAGGTTCATACGAGAAGGAACACCTAATGGAGAAAGTATAATATCTACTGGTGTGCCATCTGCGGCGTAAGGCATATCTTCTTCAGGTAAAATCCTTGAAATAACTCCTTTGTTTCCATGTCGTCCAGAAAGTTTATCTCCAACGGAAATATTTCTTAATTGAGCGACTTCAATTACAATTTTTTTAATAATTCCCGCTTCAAGCGTATGACCTAAATCTCTGGAAAAAATTTTAACACTTATCACTCTTCCGCGTTTTCCATGTTCCATTCTAAGTGAAGTATCTTTAACGTCACGTGCTTTTTCTGCAAAAATTGAGCGTAACAATCTTTCCTCTGGAGTAAGTTCAGTTTCTCCTTTTGGAGTAATTTTACCAATTAAAATATCATTCTCTCTAACCTCCGCCCCAATACGCACAACTCCATCTTCATCCAAATCTTTCAATTTTAATTCTCCAACATTTGGAATATCTCTAGTAGTAATTTCCGGTCCTAATTTGGTGTCTCGCACAATGCAAACAAATTCTTCAACATAAATACTGGTAAATTTACTTTTCTTTACGAGCCGTTCAGAAAGAATAATGGCATCCTCATAGTTTGAACCGGACCAAGACAAGAAAGCAACAAAAACATTTTGTCCAATTGAAATTTGTCCATCAACCGTGCTAGTGGTATCCGCTAAAACTTCTCCCTTTTTTATTTTTTGTCCAACATTCACGGAAGGACGTTGATGAAAAGCAGAAAAATTATTATTTCTTAAATAATTGACTAATGGATAAGTTTTTTCTGACTTCCCCTCGGCCGTAGCCTTATGGGCGAGGCCCTCTACTATAATTTTCTTTGCATCCAAATAAGTCACAACACCATCTTCTTCTGCCAAAATTATTCTTCCAGAATTATGAGAAGCTTGTGCTTCAACACCAGTAGCAACCAATGGCGCTTCTGGCAATACACAAGGCACTGCTTGTTTTTGCATGTTTGATCCCATCAAGGCACGATTCGCATCATCGTGTTCCAAAAAAGGAATCATAGAAGTAGCAATAGAAAAAGCCTGGTTGGTTGCTACATCAATAAAATCAACTTGATCTTTAGCAATCATTCCTGCTTGAGTTTTTATTCTGGCTGCAACTTTTTCTTCTGTTATTTTTCCATCATTATCATAAGGAATTCCAGCGTGAGCAATGTTATATTTTTCTTCTTCTAATGCATTTAAATATTGAACTTCACCAGTAATTTTTCCATTTCGGACTTTTATGTATGGAGTTTCAATAATTCCAAAGTCATTTATTTTTGCGTAAGTTGCAAGATGTAAAATAAGTCCGATGTTTGGACCTTCTGGTGTATGAATTGGACATACTCTTCCATAGTGAGAAGGGTGAACATCACGAACTTCTAAACCAGCTCGTTCTCTAGTAAGTCCACCAGGTCCCAAGGCAGAAAGAGTTCTTAAATGTTCCATTTCACAAAGCGTATTTTCTTGCGCCATAAACTGTGAAAGTTGGTTCGTAGTAAAAAATTCTTTTATGCGAGCTTGCAATGGACGTTGATTAATAATGTGAATCGGCATTGCTGTATCAATATCAATAATAGACATTCTATCTTGACTATTTCTTTTGATTTGCATCATTCCAGTGCGAACTTTCTGTTGAAGCATTTCTCCAACAAAACGAACACGTCTTTGTCCCAAATGGTCTATATCGTCAGATTTTGCACCGGCAGTATTGTTTAAAACAATTATATTAGAAACTACTGTTGCTAAATCTTCTTTAGAAATAGTTCTGCGAATGAGTTCTTCTTCTCCCATTGATTTATCAAAACGCTTATTAAATCTATATCGTCCAACAGGTGAAAGATCATATCTTTCAGCAGTAAATAAAGAACTGATAAATTCTTTAGCATTTTCAGCGGAAGCCATATCTCCATCTCTTAATCGTTTGTATATTTCTATATAAGCATCATTTAGATTCTTTGCTACGTCTTTACTCAAACAAACTTCTATCGCTTTTTTACATTCTGAATTTTCTTCAAATGCTTTCAATATAGCTTCATCATTTTCATAGCCCATCACCCGAAGTAAAGCAGTCACTGGAAACTTTCTTTTCTTGTCTATTCTTACATATATGACACCATCATATTCGGATTCTACTTCTATCCAAACTCCTCGGGCTGGAATAATTTTTGCACCAAAATATTTTTTCCCTTTGTTTTCAGATTCGGTAAAAAATACTCCAAAAGAACGAGCAAGTTGCGGGACAATTACACGTTCTACCCCATTTATTATAAAAGTCCCGTGAGCTGTCATCAAAGGAAGTTCGGAAATAAAAATTTCTTGTTCTTTAATAGAACCTAAAATTTTATTTTTTAATTTAACGTTAGTCTTTAAAAGAGTTTGATAGGAAAGCTTGTTTACTTTCGCTTCATTCTCTGTGCAATTTGGTTCACTCAAAGAAAAAGAAGTGAACTCTAGTTCAAATTTTTTCCCCGAGTAATCAATAATCGGAGAGAATTCTTTAAATACTTCTTTAAGCCCATCTTCCACAAACCACTTATAAGATTTAGTTTGTGCTTCTATCAAGTTTGGAAACTTTATTAACGGATCCTTGTACCTTGCAAAATACTTTTTAGGACGTTTTTCTGTTTGCATGTGTTTATAAATTTACCAAAACAAACATAAATAAGTTAAAAAACAAAAAGAAAAGCTAGAGAAAAACGCTTCTTTTTATTTTCACACAATATTATTTATTTCGGATACTGTTTAATTTAACGCTTAATAATAAGGCTATTAATACAAACTAGGAGATACATCCGAAACTCAATCAATCTCTTACTTCCTAGTATACTTATTTTCAATCTTTTGTCAAACTTGACTTTCAAAAAATTTCTCTTTTCTTCCACTCTTCTATTTTTTTATGATTTCCAGACAATAATACTTTTGGTACTTTGTAATTTTTATTTTTCCATTTTAAAACTTCTGGACGAGTATAAACTTCACTACTAGACACTCTTTCTTCTTCCCTAGAATCAAAATTGCCAAGCACACCTTCTATTTGACGAGAGACGCAGTCTACTAAAATCATAGCTGGAATTTCACCACCAGTTAAAACATAATCCCCTATTGAAATTTTTTTAGTTTTTAAAATTTTATCTACTCGCGCATCTATACCTTCATATCTTCCGCAAATTAAAATAATATCTGTATATTTTTTAGAAATTTTTTTTGCAAAACTAGTTGTAAATTTTTCCGCACTAGGAATAAAATTAATTATTAAAATAGCTTTTTGCTTATGGCTTTTAGCTTTTAGCTTTTTAAGAACAAATTCCACTGCGTGAATTACAGGTTCAGCTTTCATAACCATTCCAGGACCTCCGCCAAAAGGCTTATCATCTACTGGCCTGTAATTATTCTTGTTTCCTTTTATAAAATCTCTTGGATTATAAAATTTTACTGAAATAAGTTTATTCTTTATTGCTCGCCCAAGAATAGACTCATTTAAATATGAGTTAAAAATATCTGGAAAAATTGTAATTATGTAAAATTTCATAAAATAAAAACCGTGATATTAATATATCACGGTTTTTATTTTATTTCACTTATATTAAATTCCCTTCAAATCTTCCATTGCTTGGTCAACAGTCTTTGTTGCCATTCCTCCAGTTGAATGTCCACCTTCAGGTCTCATACCACCTTCTGGTTCATTAATCTTCAAGTTTACTCGAGCATTATTTTTCATTCCAATGATACGCAATAATGTGCGAATAGCTTTTGCAGTATTTCCCATTCTTCCGATAATTTTTCCCATATCAGCAGGATTTACCGTAAGACTAATTAACACACCCATTTCATCAACAGTGCGATCTAGTTTTACATCATTCGGATTATCAACTAGAGCTTTTACTACGTATTCTAAAAATGCTTTATCGGCGTCTTGTTGCATAGTGTTTCAGGTTTCTTTTATTTTTTAATAGTGCAGTGTCACGACCTAAACTAATTATTATTTTCACTGCTCATAGATAATTATACAAAAATTATTTACTATTAGGCAAGTTATTTTTTGGCTTTCAATTCTTTTCTCTTTAGAGTTGGTTTTTTCTTGGACAAAACATTTATCTTTTTTCCCTCAATTACTTTTTGATGCACTAAAAAATTATGCATCGTGTCAGAAAGTTTTGCTCCTTTTGAAATCCAATATTGGATTCTTTCCGCCTTAAAGCTTGTTTCCCCCGCTTTTGGATTATAAGTCCCAACAATTTCTAAAAATTTTCCACTTTTTGTGCTGTTTTTAGAATCAGTTAAAACTGCCCTAAATGCTGGATCATTCTTTCTACCAATTCTTTGTAATCTTATTTTTAACATAAAGACAGTTTAACATAATTTATCAAAAAGGCAAATTGATAAAATTATGTTATATTAAAAGAATGAAAAAAAGATTTAAAAAGGATAAAAAAGGAAACGGGGAAACTACTCATAAATTTTCTACAATTGAAGGAATAATTTCAATAACCACAAAAGGTATTGGCTATGTAAAGACAATTAATCAAGAAAAAGATATAGAAATTGATTTTAGACATTTAAATACAGCTTTACATAATGATAAAGTTCAAATAATACTTCACCCCAAAAGAGACAAACGATTAACTGGGGAAGTTTCTAAAATAATTTCACGTGTTAAAATCGGTTTTTCTGGAGTATTGGAAAAAGAAAAAGGAATATTTTTTCTAAAACCTGATGATATAAAAATGTATACAGATATTTTAATTCCAGAAAAAATGTTAAATAGCGCTAAAGCTGGACAAAAAGTTTATGTAGAAATAATTTCTTGGAAAGATGCAAAAAAAGCACCAGAAGGAAAAGTTATCAAAATTTTAGGTAAAGCTGGTGATAACAACGCGGAGATGAATGCTATTGCCATAGAAAAAGGTTTTGATAGCGACTTGCCAAATAAAGTTGAAGAAGAAGCTGAAAAAATTAAAAAATTGGGAATCAAAAAAGAAGATTATTTGGAGCGTAGAGATTTTAGAAAAATTCTTACTTTTACGATTGATCCGGAAGATGCCAAAGATTTTGATGACGCTATTTCGTTTCGTATTCTCCACCCTCTCCTTGATAAGGAGAGGGGGCTAGGGGGTGAGGTATATGAAATAGGCATACACATCGCTGATGTTTCTCATTATGTAAAAATTGGAAGTGAAATTGACAAAGAAGCTAGGAAAAGGGGTACTTCTGTATATTTAGTTGATAGAACTATTCCGATGCTTCCTGAAATTCTCTCTAATGATTTATGTTCTCTATTACCAAACAAAGATAGACTCACAATGAGTGCTGTTTTTATTTTAGACAAAAACGCACAAGTAAAAAAAGAATGGTTCGGACGCACAGTGATACATTCCCAAAAAAGATTCACTTACGAAGAAGCAGAAAAAGCCCTCGGCCATAGACCTACGGGCGAGGCAATTAAACAAAATTCAGTACCATTTCATAAAGAACTCTCTATACTCAATAATTTAGCAAAAAAATTAACCAAGGAAAGATTTGCTAACGGGGCAATTTCTCTTGAACAAGAAGAAGTAAAATTTGTTTTAGACAAAAATGGAACACCTCTAAAAGTAATAAAAAAAGAGCGAGGTGATTCAAATAAATTAGTAGAAGAATTTATGCTCTTAGCAAACAAAAAAGTTGCAGAAACAATTACTCAAAAAGGAAAAAAGAAACCAGCCTCGACTAACGCGAGTCTAGGCGGGGATGGTGTATTTATATACAGAATTCATGATTCACCAAGCAAAGAAAAAATGATGGACTTGGCATTCTTTTTAAGAAGTTTGGGACACAAAATATCTCTAGTAAATGGAATTATCCCATCTTATGAAATAAATAATTTATTAAATAATCTATCTGGCAAAAATGAAAAGGATACCGTGCACAGAGCAGTAATACGATCTATGGCTAAAGCAATTTATTCCACAAAAAATATTGGCCATTATGGCTTAGCTTTTGCCTATTACGCCCACTTCACTTCCCCTATCAGACGTTATCCAGACATAGTAGCCCACCGACTTTTAGCTGATTATTTAAAGGGAACTAGAGTTGAAAAAAACAAAATAAATATCTATGAGGAAATTTCTAGAAAAGCGTCTGAACGAGAAAAATATGCTTCAGATGCAGAAAGAGCTTCTATTAAATATAAACAAGTTGAATATATGTCTTCTCGTATTTCTAAAATTTTTGAAGGAATTATTAGTGGCATAACCGAATGGGGTTTATATGTTGAAGAAACAGAAACCAAATGCGAGGGCTTAGTCCGCATCCGAGATATGCAAGATGATTATTATATTTTTAATGAAAAAAAATTAGAATTACTCGGACAAAAAAAGAAAAAACGATATCGCTTGGGAGACAAAGTAAAAATAAAAGTGAAAAATGTTGACTTAGAAAGAAAAACTATAGATTATATATTAGTATGAGATTTAGTATTGGAAAAAAAATTAAATTTGGTTTATGGGTAATTTTAGCTGTTACTTCTGGAATTTTTTTAGCATCTTTGTTTTTTAATGATTTTAATTATGAAAAAATATTAGGTCCATACAAAAGTACTGCCACTGTTTTGAATTCATTAAAACAAGAAGAAACAACACCAAAATTATCTTATTTTATAAAGGACACTAAAATTTCACCCAAGGTCTCTGCGAAGGCTTATTTGGTTGGAGATTTAGACACAGGAGAAATTATTTTAGCAAAAAATCAAGATACACAATATCCAATAGCTTCTGTCTCCAAATTAATGACTGCTCTTGTCACTTCTGAATTAGTAAAAGAAGAAGATGTTGCTAAGGTTTCTAAAAAAGCATTGGCTACTTATGGTCAAAATGGAAATTTTAAAGTGGGAGAAAAAATAAAAGTTGTAGAACTTGTTTATCCTCTGCTTCTAGAATCAAGCAACGATGCAGCAGAAATAATAGCAGAATATTTTGACAGAAATACTTTTCTTAAAAAAATGAACCAAACTGCGGGAAAATTGGAACTGCCAGAAACATTTTTTGAAGACCCAAGCGGTCTCTCTCCTAATAATCAATCAACTGTTCTTGGCATGTTTAAGCTGGCAGGATATTTGGAAAAAGAAAAACCAGAGTTGTTTCAAATTACCACAAAAAGAAATTATCTGAATGAGAAACATAATTGGTTTAGTAATAATCAATTTTTAAAAGAAGACGGTTATCTTGGAGGGAAAAGTGGTTATACTGACGTTGCTTTGCAAACTGTTGTCTCTTTATTTTCTCTTCCTCTTTCGGAAAACGGAACACGCAATATTGCGATAACTCTTTTGCAAAGTAAGGACAGATACAAAGATGTAGAAAGTATTTTAAAATATTTAAATAAAAACGTATATTATGGTGGAGAAAATGATTCCAATATTGCTTGGGTAAAAGAAAGAAATAGTTTGTTGGAAATATATGACAAAGATTTTGTCACTCTCGCTTTTGGCGGAGATATGATGTTGGACCGCGGAGTAGAAAATTCTGTAAATAAAAATTTTGATGGAGATTACTCTGCTCTTTTTGAAAAATTAGAAATTCTAAAAAAATCTGATATTTCTTTTGCTAATTTAGAAGGACCAGCTTCTGATATCGGAAAAGATTTGGGTAATTTGTATTCTTTCAGAATGAATTCTTCTGTTATTCCAGCTCTAAAGGGGGCTGGAGTTTCTGTAATTTCAGTAGCAAATAATCACGCCGGAGATTGGGGACGTGACGCTTATGCTGATACTCTGACTAGATTAAAAGAAAATGAAATTTCTTATGTTGGCGGAGGAGTAAATACTACTGAAGCTGAAATTCCAATTATTATAGAAAAATATGGAATGAAAATAGGATATCTTGGTTTTTCTGATGTCGGACCTGATTGGATGAAAGCCACAGAGAATCAAGCTGGAATTTTACTAGCAAGTAATCCAAAATTTTCAGAAATAATAAGCAATGCATCAAAACAAGTTGATTATTTAATAGTTTCAATTCATTTTGGTGACGAATATCAGACAAAACACAATGCTAGACAAGAATATTTGGCTCATAGCGCAGTAGATGCGGGAGCTAAAATAG
>Ga0172381_10003565_pt1 | contig 16424 bp, 21 predicted proteins | sample Leawel6488metaG_FD_119754 | JGI IMG/M metagenome (GOLD analysis project Ga0172381, IMG submission 119754) | Leachate microbial communities from a municipal landfill in Southern Ontario, Canada - Leachate well 64-88 metaG | ecosystem: Engineered > Solid waste > Landfill > Unclassified | place... | reverse complement strand
GGTAGCGAGGTGGAGGGGATTGATGAGAAGACACTTGAACTTGCAGATACAATAGCAGAGATTCCAATGCTTGGTAAAAAGGAATCGCTCAATGTCTCTGTGGCGTTTGGGATCGCAGGGTATCAGATAATTAAGCCTTGAGTTTTAGTGTTTTTGATTTTATAAATTATTTACTTGCTACCTCGTGGCTCGCCTTCCCTTCCGCATATAGTTTTTGGACCTCAGAGCCGGAAAGAGCAGTCGAGTAGATACGGACATCATCCATAAGACCCTTGAAACTTGCACCAGTAAAACCTGGCCACCCCAGATAAAGAGTACCGAAAGACGAGTCTATTTGAGTGTAAGGTGTATTTATAACCTCAACTCCATTAACAAAAATTCTATATTTATCTGTATCTGCTTCAACTACAACATGAGTCCATTGATTATGATTGTAAACACTGCCAGGAGAAACGCAAACGTTAGTATATACACCACCAACATAACCAGACAAAACAATTCTTTTACTGATTATATTAGCTGAAATTCTTGGTTTGTGAGTGGATCCATGAAGTATTTCTTGAACAGAATCGCCTGTTCCCGAGATATTTAGCCATGCTGAAAATGCCCATTTATTGGTTCCAAAAATTTTCAGGTTTGAATTATTTCCTAAATTGATATTATTTGTGACTCCATCAAAACTATACGCCCCTTTGTTGTTGTATCCTGAAGTAGTGGCATATGTAGCACCGCTGATAGTTCCGTGATTATTGGATCCTGAGGTGTCATATGTCAGAGAACCTACTTGAGGCATATCAAAGGTCCATTCCCCTACCAATTGATCTCCAATTGAATGAAGTGTTGAAGAATCAAAGCGTATTCCTGCCGTTATCCTCGCTCTGTCCCTGATTCCTGTGATATTTGAGTATATAACAGAAGAGAGTATGCCTACTATGGCTATGACGACTAGGAGTTCTATGAGAGTGAATGCCCGGTTTTTCATATCTCATATTATATATATATATATTGTAAATCAAGCAATTAAACGAAAGACTTTATAAAAAAGACAATAAGGGTTATTATATCCATATATGCTCAACAAAACGCTCAGAACCATGGAAAAGTTCATCCCAAGAAGGCTCTTTCAAATGGGCCAGCCGATATACCACTATTTCCTCTCTTTCGTCGGAGCCGTCATGTACAGATTCCCTTCAAGGAAATTGAAAGTGGTCGGGATCACAGGTACGAAGGGAAAGACCTCAACGGCGGAATTCGTAAACGCCATTTTGGAAGAGGCGGGGAAGAAGACCGTGCTTGCCGGAACCCTCCGGTTCAAGATGGACCGGGAGTCAAAGCCGAACATGTATAAGATGACCATGCCCGGCAGATTCTTCATACAGAAGTTCTTGAGACAGGCAGTGGATCGCAATTGTGAATATGCGATCATAGAGATATCATCCGAGGCGGCAAAGCAGTACAGGCACAAGTTCATAGACCTCAATGCTCTCATATTCACAAACCTCGCACCTGAGCACATTGAAGCACACGGAAGCTATGAGAACTACATCAAAGCAAAGGTCTCCATAGCCCATGCCTTGGAAAAGTCTCCGAAGAAGGACAAAGTGATCATCGTGAACATCGATGATGAGGAGGGTTGGAGGTTCTTGGACATAAAGACGGCTGAGAAGATAACGTATTCCATACAGGAAATAGAACCGTTAGTGATATCAGAGGACATGAACAAGTTCATATACCGAAGCACGGAAATAGGATCTGAGCTTCCCGGGAAATTCAATCTGTACAACATGCTCGGAGCCATCAAATACGCTGAGACCGAGGATATAGGTATGGAGACCATAAGCCGGGGGATCGGCAAACTGAAAGAGATAAAGGGAAGAGTGGAAAATATACAAGTATCAGGCAAACAAGATTTCAAAGTCATCGTCGACTACGCCCACACTCCGGAATCCCTTGTTGCCATATATGAGACATTCCCGGAAAGCAGGAAGATCGGGGTCCTTGGCGCATGCGGAGGGGGCAGGGACAAGTGGAAAAGGAAGGTAATGGCTGAAGTTGCGGAGAAATACTGCAAAGAGATAATCCTGACCGATGAGGACCCGTATGAGGATGAACCGAGGGAGATAGTGGAGGATATGGCACAGCACTTCAAGAACAAAAAACCTGAGATAATAATGGACAGGAGGGAAGCGATAGGAACTGCTTTCAAGAAAGCCAGGAAAGGCGATGTGGTCATCATCACGGGGAAAGGCACCGATCCATATATAATGAGAAAAAATGGGGCAAAGGAAAGGTGGAGCGATGCCGAAGTGGCAAGAGAGGAACTATTGAAGATCTAAATTATTAATATATCTTCTTATAGCTTCTGCAGTGGATGAGGCCGCTTTTTCCATGAACGCATTCCTAGTGCTAGAGCTTGTCATCACGGGCTCGTATATGTACGCATACTCCAAGGCAACGCTCGGTATCTTCAGAGTGTCATAGTTGCCGGTGGCTATGAGCTCCTGATCCTCGATTATGATGTCTCTTTCCTGGGGCATATCGCTTTTCTTCTCAATTTTAAACATCTCTTCGTTCAAATAGCTTGCGAAGATCCTGCTTGAGGCGAAATTCCCGTATTGATGCTCCGGAATGTACATGCAGTATCCGCGGTAGTTAGGCTTGCCCTTGTATTTCGGATTGTTGTTGAAGTGCACATGAAGGACCATGTCTATGTCTTTTTCTTCGATCCATTTGTTTGTTCCATAAAGGAAGAGAACCGCATTTGATGTAGCTTCATTATGCTTCATATCAGGGTCTATTATCTTCATTTCCCCAGCATCGACTTTGGCAAACATCTTTTCCTTCATTAGAGCGACCCAATCCATGATCTCGGTCTCATTGTTCAATACATATTCCTCAAGATCCTTGTTCCAGCCGTTCTCATTGCGTGCAAGAGTCACCTCCACATCATCGTGGGATGCAAGCTTGTCTTTGAGCATCAAAGAAAGTGCGAGGTCAAGATCTCTTTCCTTTATATTCCCGTATAGAGCGCCTCCGGCATCCGGTTCATGCCCTGGAACGATCAGAAGTTTGATCTTCTTCGGTCCAAAGGTGAATACATTATCCGTCTTCGCCCTCTCCGCTATCGCTATCAAAGCAGAGAGACAGAGAGATACCACGGATATGGATATGAGGATCTTTTTTGTGATGTCGCCTTTCATTGCCTGTATTTTATGTCATTGGGGAAATATGTACAGAGGTAAAAAGAAAGATTTACATTTCCCCCTTTTACCCTTAAACTACTCCCATGCCAGAACTTCCGGAAGTCGAAACCACAGCAAACATCTTGGACAAGAAGATCAAAGGTCTTCATATTTTGGATGTCTGGACCGACTATGACTCTCCATTCAACAAAGGGAAAAATAACATAAAGGACAAAAGATATTTTGAGATGTTCAAAAAAGAAATTATCGGCAAGAAGATCTTGAGCGTCAAAAGAAGGGCAAAGAACATCTTGATCGGCGTTTCGGGAAACAAAACGATCCTTGTCCATATGAAGATGACGGGACACTTTCTATACGGCAAATATGCGTTTGACGGCAAGAAGTGGCTCCCGCAGGATGACAGCTCTCTTTCCGATCCCTTCAATCGTTTCATACATGTCGCATTCAACCTTTCGGACAGAAATGCTCTTGTGCTGTCTGATATGAGAAAATTCGCGAAGGTTTTTGTCTTTGACACGGACAAAGTTGATGAGGTGGAGGATATAGAAAAATTGGGACCGGAACCATTGGAAAAGAATTTCACATACGAAGTTTTCAAAGAAAGGCTCGGTTTGAGACCGAGAGGGAGGATAAAGACGGTGCTCATGGACCAGGAAGTGATCTCCGGCATAGGGAACATATATTCCGACGAGGTCCTTTGGCTTTCAAGCATACATCCGCTTGAAAAAGTGGAGAACGTAGGTGAGAAGAAATTGAAATTGCTGTACGAAAATATTGGGAAGGTATTGAAGCAATCAATAGCCGTCGGGGGAGATTCCATGTCGGATTACAGAAACCCGTATGGCGAGAAGGGCGGATATCAAAATATGCATAAAGTTTACAGAAGAGCCGGGGAAAGATGCGGCTTCAAGGGATGCAAGGGAGTGATCAAAAGGATGAAAGTCGGGGGCAGGAGCGCCCATTATTGCCCAGTCCATCAGAAATTGGGGAAATAATCTTTATTTCCCCAATATCTTCAACGCTTCTTTTATGATATCTTCAGTCTTTGTGAATTTCTTTTCTATATCCTTCAAGGCATCTCTTGCCTCCCTGTGGGAATAGCCGAGGGATTTCAGTGCTTCAAGCGCGTCCACCTGCCCTCCGAACCCGCCATGGTCATCATCGCCCGCACCGATCTTGTCTTTGAGCTCAAGAACTATCTTCTCGGCTATCTTCTTGCCGATGCCCGAGATCTTCACGAGGTGCGTAGTGTCTCCGGAAGCGATTGCTCTCTTCAAGACCGGAACAGAACTTACATTCAAGATGTTCAAAGCTGTCTTCGGCCCTATGCCGGAAATCGAGATGGAAAGCTCGAAGAAGTTCAATTCTTCCTGGTCTGCGAAGCCATAGAGGTCAAGAGCATCTTCTCTGACGGCAAGATGAGTGAAGAGGGAGATATCCTTTCCTTTGTGCGCCACTGTCTTCGTCCCTTCCGTGACATACACTTTGAAACCTATTCCGCCAACGCCGACGGTGATGTATTTGTTGTTCACGTCCCAGACTATGCCCTCTATTTTTGCGATCATGCAAGTATTATATCACATTTGCTTTTTTGCAATAAAATGCTATTCTTTGGTCTCAACAGATTAAAACAAACAAATGCCAATAACATCATCAGCAAAAAAAGCCCTCAGAGTGGCTCACAGAAAAGAGGTCTTCAACGCCCGAAGGAAGGGTGCAAAAGAAGACGCCGTAAAGACGGTGAAGAAATTCTTGAAGGAAGGCAAGGTCAAAGAAGCGGAGAAAGCCCTATCAATCGCATATAAGGCGATAGATAAAGCGGTGAAGACCAAGTTCCTGAAGAAGAACACTGCGGCAAGATATAAATCAAGATTGACTATATTAGTGAACAAAGCGAAAGCCAAAAAATAAAATATCCCCGAAAGGGGATGTTTTATTTCTCCAAAAATATCTTTAACAAAAACTCCCGCCAAAATAGACGGGAGAAAAAACATCATAATTTCGGGAGAAAACCTGATCGCCATCATTCCACGCATTCGGGTCCTCGACAGAGTTCGCATTCACGTACCAGCCGTCTTCGTTCCAGTTCACGTTCACGGCATGAAGCACCGACGCTCTTGTATATAAAATCATCTGTACCACCACCTGCCAAACCATGACAGATTGAATCTTATTTTGGACCTAGAAGTCCACCAATTTTATATACCAATTTTTAATGTTTTTTAGGAAATATTTTTCTACACTCTTGTGCAAGACATGTCCGACACAACTCTCGTATGAAATATTTAAAATCATGACAGAAAAGCCGTGGCCGTTCTGTAACACATGATTTCAAGTTCATTATACCAAATTTAATACAAAAAAAATCCCCCGACACATATCATGTCGGAGGATCAAAGCGACTAAGGCCCAAAGGATCAGAAATCCAAGGAACCTAAGTTTTAATTGCGGGAGAAAAACTGACCGCCATCATACCACGCATCCGGGTCCTCGACAGAGTCCGCATCCACGCACCAGCCGTCTCCGCGCCAGTGCACGCCCACGGCACGAAGCACCTCGTTCTTGTCCTTGATGTAGAAGATGTTGGCTGAGCCGTTGTTCAGAAGAACACCGTCTCTGCCGTCTTTCTGATTCTCCATCAGGGAATACATCTCGGAAAGGGTGGTTTCAGCTTTCGCCTCGCCACCAAGTTCCTCAATGATCGGACCGTCGGCGGACCGCTTCAAGAGCTTCGCGTAGTGAAGCTCTTGTTTCGCGATGGGCTTCTCGGTTTTGCCGAGGAACCACTCATCAAAATTGCTTCCGGTTCCACTGATTATCACCTTGGATTTGTCCGCGGTATTCACCGCGAACTTATCCTTGACGATGAACTTCCCTGAAGTCGCCGGAATAGAAACCGTCCCCAGAAAATCCAAGACTCTCTGCTTCTCCTCGAGGATCTCTTGAAGCTTGTCTGACACGAGATCCGCATTGCGCTTGCCATCCATGACAAGCATGGAAACCTTGGTGTAAAGCTTGGACATCCGCTCGAAATTGCCATTGCTCATGGCTTTTCTCCTTAATTTGAATGAACTACACCTGTTACTTACAGGTGTGAAAATGATAGCATATTATATATAAAAAGTCAAGTTCTTGTCCTCTCAGTAGGAATCGAACCTACATCTAACCCTTCGCAAGGGTTTGTCCTATCCATTGAACGATAGGAGGATTTAAAAACCGATGAATCTCTTCATCGGTCCCAATTTAGCATCTTGAAAGTCAAAAAGCTAGAAACCGAGCTTCTCCATGATCTTGCGGGAAACAGGTTCCTGTATCTCCTTCTCCGGCAAATATTGCAGCAATACGTCTCTCACATCCAAGTGATGATATTCCTCAAGAGGCACTACGATGAGCGGGATCATATGCTTCTTTGACCTCAAGAGTATCTTGTGATTCTCGTCATCGCTTATATCGACCCAGAAATCCTCAAGGGTCGCAAAGGGGTACTTGTCCTTTCCCACGACGATACCTCTAGGGTCGATGCTTATCTCTATGACCCTCGGCTCCTTTGAGGAGAAGAAGAGCAGTATAGTTACGCCTATTATCATCAGTATGGCGAATAGGCCGTCATGGAGCATGAAAGATATCACCACAATTGAAAGTGCGATTATGATCACAGCCCAATACCAGTCGGCCGTCTTCTCCTTCTGTTTGTACTCAAACGCTTTCCATGAGATTGTGTTTCCCATACCAGTAGTATTATATATCAAATCTTTTGGAAATGGTATAATGACTGTTAACAATATGACAAAGAACAAGACAAAACTCATAGTGGCCAATTGGAAGATGAACCCGGGATCGGGAGAGGAGGCCAGGATGATAGCGATGAACATAGGCAAAAAAGCGAGGGTGTTCGGTAATGCCAAGCTTGTGGTATGCCCTCCTTTCATGTTCTTGGATGAAGTGGCAAGCGTCCTGGAGGCATCAAAGAAGGTCTCTTTGGGCGCTCAGGACGTGTTCATAGGGAAAGGGGTCTCGCATACGGGAGAGATCAGCTTGGACATGCTCAAAAAGGCAGGCGTGAAGTATGTCATCATAGGACACTCAGAAAGAAGAGGTTCGCTTGATAGCGATGAAGTCGTGAAGGAAAAACTTCTGGGAGTTCTCAAAGGAAACTTGAAGGCGATACTTTGCGTGGGGGAGAAGGAAAGGAACGAGCACGGAGACCATTTCCATGAAGTGAAGAGGCAATTGGAAAGCGCCATATCAAAACTTCCGAAGAAATTCATCAAAAATTTGGTCCTAGCATACGAGCCGGTCTGGGCCATAGGGAAGTCGGAGAAAGAGGCCATGAAGCCGGAACAGTTGCATGAAATGGCCATTTTCATAAAAAGATTTTTGAACGATGTGTTTGGAGCAAGGTCTGCAGAAAATGCAAAGATACTGTATGGAGGCTCTGTCACGAAGAACAATGCCAAGGATATAGTGGAGAAAGGGAATGTCCAAGGACTTCTTGTGGGAAGGGAGAGCCTAAAAACTGAAAATTTTGTTGAATTGATAAGAGAGATAGGAAATTGATATATCTTGACTTTTCTTTTTTGGTATGTAGTATTGCCGTCAGATGCTCTTTAAGAGCAAAAACTCGTTAGGAGGCTGTGATGAGGAAAAATTTACTTTTCACTATTGTCGCAATTGCCTTATTTCTGGCAATTGTGGCATTGGATAAAAAAATCGGCACTAACTTCAATTTTGGTTTTTGGCAATTTTTTTACACGGAGATATGTTTGTTAGTAGGGATATTCATGGCCATAACGCTCGGCGAAGGATTCCCTTTCAGTGCGTTTCGGGCATTCTTTCCTCTTGTCATTTTGGGGGTCGTCCTGGTGGCGATCCAAAATTTGATCTTCGGGTCAAGCTTTGCAAGATGGGAATGGACGGTCGTTCACGGAATTTGTTACGCCTCGGCAAGCCTGATTCTTCTGGGCCTGTCGGTCAAATTTTGGGAAAAATGAACGGACAACATTTAGCGCCTTACCTTCGGGTACGGCGCTTTTTATTTCCCCAGTCTGATATAATCAATGCATGAACAATTATTCGGTCAGACCAGAGCTGGACAAATTTCCCGGATTGTTACAAAAACTTCTCTTTTACAGAGACACCAAGACCGCAGAAGATGCGGAGAGATTTTTGCATCCCGCGTATGAGGAGAACAATGATCCGTTCAAGATGACCGGAATGGAAAAAGTGGTGAAAAGGATATATGAGGCGATAAAAAAGAACGAGAAAGTCATCATTTTCAGCGACTATGACGCAGACGGCATCCCGGGAGCAGTTATCTTGCACGACTTTTTCAAAAAGATCGGATTTAATAATTTTGAGAACTATATCCCGCACAGGGTCCTTGAAGGCTTCGGATTGAATGAAAAGGCGGTAGATGAGTTCAAGGAGAAGAAGGTGAGGCTCATCATAACCATAGACTGCGGAACGGCAGATCTGAAGGAAGCGAAGAGGATAAAGAAGCATGGAATAGACCTCATGATCGTGGACCATCATTTGCCGACGATCGTCAAAGGAAAGGAAAAGCTTCCCGAGACTGTTGCACTTTTGAATCCCAAACAATCCGCCTGCAAATATCCGGACAAAGATCTCTGCGCTTCGGGAGTGACATTCAAGCTGGTGCAAGGCCTTCTCAAAAAGTATGGCGAAGAGTGGAACGTAAAGCCGGGCTGGGAAAAATGGCTCCTTGATATGGTAGCCATTGCAACCATCTCAGACATGGTCCCTCTTCTCGGAGAGAACAGGATCTTCGCCCGATACGGCCTCATGGTCCTGCGAAAATCCCCGAGGCTCGGGCTTCAAAAGCTTTTTGCGATCCTGAAAATGGACCAGAAGAACATCACCGAGGATGACATCGGCTTCATGATATCTCCGCGCATAAATGCGGCATCAAGGATGGGCAAGCCCGAAGATGCCTTCAATATGCTCACAGCAAAAAATGAGGAGGAATCGGATACATATGCACACCATCTGAACAAGATAAATGATGAAAGGAAAGGAGTGGTTGCAAGTCTTGTGAAAGAGATCAAAAAGCATTGGAGCGAATTTGATCCGGAAAAGAAGAGAAGAGTTCTTGTGGCAGGGAACCCGGACTGGAAGCCATCGCTTTTGGGGCTTGTGGCAAGCTCGCTTCAAGACGACCACAATGGACCTGTCTTTCTTTGGGGCAGAGAGGAAGGCAAGACGCTCAAAGGTTCGTGCAGATCTGATGGTTGCGTGGATATAGTGGAGATGATGAGGGAGTCTGCACATTTGTTCGATGAATACGGCGGACACTCAGCATCAGGCGGTTTCACAGTTAACTTTGAGAAGATAGATGTGCTCGCAGACGGACTTGAGGCTTCATATGAGAAGCTCAGTGTGCAAAAAGAAGACAGAGAGGGGATCATCGCTGATGCCGTCATATCGATTGATGATGTGAATGATGGCCTAGAAAGGCAATTGAGCCTGCTTTCTCCTTTCGGGATGGGCAATCCAAAACCTATTTTTGCTTTCAAAAACATAGAGATAGCGGATGTGAAGATATTCGGAAAAAAGAACGATCATTTAAAGGTGGATTTTAAGAATAAAAAAGGTCAAAAGATATCAGCTATCGCTTTCTTCAAGAAACCTGAGGATTTTTCTGCAAAGATAGCTGTGGGAGAGAAAATCGACTTGCTTGCAAATATTGAGAAGAGCTACTTCGGAGGAAGGGTGGAGCTCCGGTTGAGGATTGTGGGGATGTTTTAGGCCTATATATAAGGATATTTCACCCCTTGCATTTACCGCTATAATCAGCTATAATCCGCTATATGTGTTATGGCGTTAAAATCTGACAAAAATATATGGACAACATTACCCAAAAATTTGATCATCGAATAAAAAATCTCGATCCGCACATAGTCGCTCTTTTGACCGAGATAGATGGTATTCGTGGTGAGTTCAAGTCTGGTTTGCGAATGACACCTCAAGCTATTACTAATCTTCGTAAATCCACATTGATTACTTCTGCCGGTTCCTCAACTCGCATTGAAGGTGCCAGACTTCCTGATGATGAAGTTGAGAAAATCATGCGAGGTCTTGCTATCTCAAAGTTCGCTGATCGTGATTCTCAGGAAGTACAAGGCTATCTTGAAACGCTTCAGAATGTTTTTGATAGCTATCAGACCATGCCACTTCGAGAAAGTGTCATTGCATCGCTTCATAATCAGCTTCTCAAATATTCTAACAAGGATGATCTACATCGTGGTGATTACAAAAAGAAAGAAAATGCAGTTGGCGTACTTGGACCTGATGGCAAAGTTGTAAAAATTATATTTGAGACCACTCCAGCATATCTTACCGGAAAAGAAATACTAGAACTTGTTGATTGGACAAATGAGGCGTTTGAAAAGAATCGTTTTCACCAACTTCTCATCATTGCCAATTTTATCGTGGAATTTTTGAAAATCCATCCTTTTGAAGACGGCAACGGACGTCTTTCGCGCATTCTCACGAATCTCTTGCTTTTGCGTTCCGGCTATCAGTTTATACAGTATGTCTCACATGAGCAGATTGTGGAACATCGCAAAGATGAGTATTATATCGCCCTACGCAAATCGCAAGAGACATTTAAAACCGAGCACGATACCATCTCGCCATGGCTAAATTTCTTTCTTTCTGTTGTCAAAGAACAAGCCACGAAAGCTCTGTTATATTTTGAAGAGGAAAAGATTGAGGATACGCTTTCTCCAAAACAGTATGAGGTTTGGAAATACATTTCAGATGTGAGTGAAGTGGCACCGGGTGAAGTTGTCAAAGCAACACATATCGCGCTTGGAACAGTCCGTCAAGCATTGAACAAGCTTGTTGAACTCGGGAAAATCAAACGGATCGGACTTGGTAGAGCGACAAGATATAAAAAGGTGTAACTATAAATACGAACGTGCTGACTGATCTAAAAATCAATCTGTATAAATCGCTGTTTTGCAGAAAAACCTTCCTTCTTCATTTGAAGTATGATTTGACAGTTTTATCTATTTTCTTTAGGATACGACTAGTTTAAAAACGATTCAACTCACGGAGGATTTGCATGCCAGAATACGATGTAGTCTGCTTACTCTCTGGACAAGAAAAACCGGAGATTATTCGGGCAGAAGGGCGAAACAAGAACAACGCCGAGAACTGGGTCAAAAAGAACTTCTTCGTCAAACAAATATTGAAAGTTCGCCATAGGAAATGACCAATGAGAACTTCAGTCCCCGAGCCATGTGACTCGGGGATTTTTTATTTTTAGTTTCACTGCGGAGAGGGCGAGATTCGAACTCGCGATGCCCTTTCGGACATTCCAGTTTTCAAGACTGGTGCGTTCAACCGCTCTGCCACCTCTCCGCGCTAAAACCAAAAAATAACCTAACAAACACCAATTTAGCCTAAAATCGGCCAATCTGCAAGGCAAACCAAAAAGCGCCCCTTGGCGCTTTTTTATTTAAGCTTGAATCTTCTGTTCCTTCTCCCCTTTGAAGTGAAGGACTATGAGATATATTATCTCCAATATTCCCGCTGTGTTCAGAATAGCGAGGACTATGAAGATAGTCATATGACCTTTCCTTGCCGCTTTCCACAAAGCGATAAGCTTCCAAACAGCTGACCAAACGATTAATAAAATGATCCATGGGTTCGCAGATACGAAGGATGCCGCGTCCACATTTAATGCTTGTAAATTCATGTGGACAATTATATAAAAATGGATTTTTAAAAGCAAATGTCAAAAACCAAGGATTATGATATAGTTTGTCATATGAAGTATTTAGGCATAGATTATGGCGAAAAGAGGGTTGGTATGGCCGTTTCCGACGCAGAAGGCAAGGTGGCCTTTCCGAAGATTGTTCTGGAGAACAACGCCGACCTCATACAAAAGATATCGGAGCTTGTAAAAGAGCTTGCGGCTGAAGCTGTTGTCATTGGAGAGTCAAAAGACTACAAGGGAGAGGACAACAAGATAAATCCTAAGATAATCTCCTTCAAGAGAGATCTTTCTTCGGTCATAAAGTTGCCAATGTTCCTTGAGCCTGAGTTCATGTCCTCCATGCAAGTGGAGAAGACCTTTGGAAAGACCGATATGCTTGATGCATCTGCGGCTGCAGTCGTCCTTCAGACGTTCTTGGACAAAGAGAGGAACAGGCAGGAAAAGAAAAGACAAACGGAGAACAAGAAAATTACATATGATGATTTCAAGAAGATAGAGATGAAGGTAGGGAAGATACTTCAGGCCGTTCCGGTGGAAAAGTCGGAAAAGCTTCTGAAGCTTTCGGTGGACTTTGCCGAGAAGGAACCGAGACAGATCGTCTCCGGAATCGCGCAATATTTTCCGGATTATAAGACACTTGTGGGAAAGAAGGTGGCTTTCGTGACGAATCTTGAACCGCGACCGCTCATGGGGCTGATATCAGACGGGATGATACTTGCCGCAAAGACCGATGACATGCTCGCCATAATGGAAGTGCCGGATTTCATAAAAGAGGGGACTGAACTAAGTTAAAAATATGACAGAAATATTACACGCGCTTGAACCAAAGATGCTCATTGAGACATTCGGCCTCATCGGGATATTTTGCATCGTCTTTGCCGAGTCGGGACTATTCTTCGGCTTCTTCTTTCCAGGAGACTCGCTTCTTTTCACCGCAGGCTTCCTGGCCTCGCAAAATTATCTTGGTCTGGACCTGCTTCTCATAGGATCATTTGTATGCGCAGTGCTTGGAGACAATACGGGATACTGGTTCGGGAAGAAAGTGGGTCCTAAGATATTCAATAAGGAAGATTCCGTCTTCTTTCACAAGGACCATGTGAAAAAAGCTCAGGATTTCTATGACAAATACGGCAATAAGACCATTATCTTGGCTAGATTCGTGCCGGTTGTGCGAACATTCGCCCCGATTGTCGCAGGGGTCGGCAATATGAAGTACAGGAATTTCCTCACATACAATATCATCGGCGGATTTCTCTGGTCATTCCTCTTGATCTTGTCCGGATATTATCTGGGAACCATCATCCCCGGAGCGGACAAATACCTATTGCCGATCGTTCTCGTTATCATCGTACTTTCTGTATTGCCGGGAGTTTTTGAGATAGTCAGAAAAAATAGACATTTAGTCTAAAAACTGTTATATTGTTTTAGCTTTGCTTATTATTGATAGGTGTAGCAAATGTTCTTTTTCATAATACAGATATAATTAACAATTGTTTGGGTTAGAATGTTATGGTATAATCCCAGTATGCCATACAAAGATAGGACCAAACTCTATGAAGCACAAAAACGACACAGATTAAAGGTCCGTGCAAAAATGTTTGAATTTTTGTCAGATAAAAGCTGTGTAGACTGTGGAGAAAAAGATCCTATCGTACTTGAATTTGACCATAAGGATCCCAAAGATAAATTCAAGATTATTGGTAAAATGTTATCTGGTCATTATTCTTGGGAGTCCGTGGAAAAAGAAATAAGGAAATGTGAGATACGTTGTGCAAATTGTCATAGACGTAAAACTTACATTCAGTTCAAATGTTTTGGTAGAAGTAAGCCCTCGTAGCTTAATGGATAAAGCAATGCTCTTCTAAGGCGTTGATGGGGGTCCGATTCCCTCCGGGGGCACAATTTTAAAAACCACCCATAACAGGTGGTTTTTAAAATTCTGTGGGCGATGCAGGACTCGAACCTGCGGCATCCTCAGTGTAAGTGAGGCGCTCTACCAACTGAGCTAATCGCCCGAAAAAGCAATAATATACTATATCTTGCGTAATATCAACAAAATCACATTGACAAAATATAACCCTAGTATATACTTTGGTTAATATGGATAAAACGATCATAAACATCAAAACAGACAGATATGTCAAAGAAGGTGCGCAAAGCGCCGCGCGCGAGCTTGGCCTGCCACTCGGCACGATCATCAACGCATATCTTCGTGAATTGGCGCGAGAGAAGCGAGTCATCTTTTCCGTCCCTCCCACACCAAACGTCAAATTGCGCGCGCTGTTGAAGACAATATATGAAGATTCCAAAAAGAAGACAGTGAAAGGTCTTTCATATGCCGAAGCCGTTGAACATTTGAACCGTATATGAGAGTGAGCTTTCACAGACATTTTGATAAGGACTACAAAAAATGCTCATTGAAGGTCCGGGAGCAGTTCAAGAAAAAACTATCTGTATTTTTTGAAAATCCCTTTGACCCATCCCTTGAAAACCACGCTCTTCATGGGGAATGGCTGGATTTCAGGAGCATAAATATAACTGGTGATTATCGCGCCCTTTACCATCATGCAAGCGATGAAGTGGTCGAATTTTTCGCCATTGATACGCATAATAACCTATACGAATAACTGCCATGAAAATCCCCATTCTATACGAAGACAAAGACGTAGTGGTCATAAACAAGCCAGCAGGTTTGAATGTCCACCCGGACGGCAGGACCAAAGAGAAGACTTTGGTGGATTGGATATTGAAGAAATATCCGAAAGCAAAGAATGTCGGCGAGCCGATGATACTTGACGACGGAACCGAGATATTGAGGCCTGGTATAGTCCATAGGATAGATAAGGACACCACAGGAGCGCTCATCATCGCAAAAAATGACAGAGCATATGAATTCTTGAAAAAGCAATTTCAAGACAGGAAAGTCCATAAAGTATATAACGCATTCGTATATGGATTGCTCAAAGAGGATAGAGGGATGATAGACAGAAAGATCGGAAGAAGTCCGAACGATGTCAGAAAATGGTCCGCACAAAGGGGAGCAAGGGGAGAGCTCCGAGACTCTGTGACATATTTCAAAGTATTGAAAAGGAAAAATGATGTTACCTTCGTGGAAGCTATGCCAAAGACCGGCAGAACTCATCAGATAAGGGTACATTTCAAGGCAATAGACCACCCAATAGTCCATGACAATCTATACGCCTCAAGTTTCTATCTCAAAAAAAGGAACTGGCTCGGGTTCAAAAGATTGGCCCTTCATGCAAAGGAGTTGGAGATCATGCTTCCCTCCGGCAGGCTTTTGAACATCATTGCCCCGTATCCGGAAGATTTCGAAAACGCCATGAAGAAAATGAGCAAATAATGTTTGCTAACCCGAGATAAATATGCTAGATTAGCACCACTATGGAATTGAAGAACATCAAGATATCGCCGGTTGATATGGACGCAAGAAAGGCAAGTGGCATGAGACCGGGAGACACTGTCAGAGTATGGCAGAAAATCAAAGAAGGCGACAAGACAAGGCTTCAGGCATTTGAGGGTATGATTTTGGCCATTAAGCACGGAGGAGAGGCCGGAGGCACTTTTACAGTGAGAAGAGTGGTGGATGAGGTAGGTGTTGAGAGGATTTTCCCCCTATACTCCCCAGCTATTGATTCGATCGAGATCCTAAAGAGAGCCGAGGTCAGAAGAGCAAAGCTATACTACATAAGGAACAAAGCTACGAAGGAATTGAGAAAGCATTTGAGAAGCGAGATCCTTCAAGTCAGAAAGGAAAGCAATACGGATACGAAGAGGGTCAAGCCAGAAGCAAAAGAGGAGAAGTAAAAGACCGCCTAAGGGCGGTTTTTGTTTGAAAGTAATTGGTAGTCACTTTCTACTTGAGGGATATTATTTGATTTGGTATAATGGTGTGTATGAAAAGGGGAGTAAAGCCTAAAAATAAGGTTCGAATTAAATGGTCATCAGATTTTGCATATGCAATAGGACTTATTGCGACTGATGGTAATTTATCGCCCGATGGCAGACATCTTTGTTTCACATCAAAAGATATTGAACAGATCAACAATTATCAAAAGGCTTTATGTATAAAATGTCATATTGGAAGAAAATCTAACGGTTTACAAAAAGAGAAAAAATATTATGTTATACAGTTTAGTGATGTAAATTTCTATAATTTTTTATTATCAATTGGGATAACTCCAGCAAAATCAAAAACACTAGGAAAAATATATGTTCCGTCAAAATATTTCTTTGATTTTCTCAGGGGCTGTCTTGATGGGGATGGCACTTTTTACTCATATTGGGACCCGCGCTGGCGTTCAAGCCATATGTTCTATATTGAATTTGTCTCAGCAAGCAAAAAACATGTTAATTGGTTGAGATCAGAGTTAAAAAATCGGATTGGTGTTTGGGGACACATTACCGATGATGGTGAAAAATTAGTGTGTCAGCTAAAATACGCAAAAAGGGAAGCACTG
>Ga0172381_10003564_pt1 | contig 16427 bp, 20 predicted proteins | sample Leawel6488metaG_FD_119754 | JGI IMG/M metagenome (GOLD analysis project Ga0172381, IMG submission 119754) | Leachate microbial communities from a municipal landfill in Southern Ontario, Canada - Leachate well 64-88 metaG | ecosystem: Engineered > Solid waste > Landfill > Unclassified | place... | reverse complement strand
CCAAGTACCTGTGTTGCAATAACAATCTTACAAGGATCTGCTGAAATAATTCTTCCACCAAACGCTATTTCAAACTTCATAATACCTGTAATAATTTCCCCAATTTTTCTGTCAGATCGGGTCAGCTTAGTAGAGAAGTCATTATTTCTTACATTACTTTCAGTAATCATTTTAATATATCACCTTTCATTATTGATTTTTATTAGTATTGTTGTTTTTATTATCTGGAACAGGTAATGTAGCTCTATAATCCCACTTTGCCAATGTTACCTTTTTTGCACATTTCTCGCACCGATGAACCCATCGATAAATAAATTCATCCATTGTTAATCTGATTGAAAAACTATTTTCTACTTCTTTAAAAATTGTTTTACATCTTTTACAAACCTTTGGAGAAGGACGTGGCTCTTTCAAATATTCCATATTGTAGAACACCTGTTCCTATTTGTCAAGACATATCAAGACAAACTAAAACTCGTCATAATACTTATTAATATAAGTACTCGAAGTTCTGTAATCGGTGGAACTTTCCGATATAGGATAAACCTATTTAAATTATGCTATGGAGAGATTTAAAATATTAATTGCAGCATTATGATCTCTATCGATTTTTAGTCCACAATTATAGCATTTAAATATTCTTTGGCTTAATTTAAGTTTAGTTTTACCTTTTTTTACAGTTCCACATTCATTACAAGTTTGGCTTGTATCTCTGGGATTGACGACAAGTAAAACCTTATCGTATAATTTAGTTTTGTATTCTAAAAATACTTTCCATGTATAAAACATGCCTTCATTAATTACTCTTGCAAGTTTATGGTTTTTGTTCATATTAGAAGGTTTAAGGTTTTCTATAGCAATATGATCATAATTTTTAGTATAATATTTACTAACATAATGTAAAAAGTTTCTTCTAATATTGGCTAATCTTTCATATATATGAGTAATCTTGGTTTTCAATTTCTCATACTTTTTAGAGAGATACCATGTTTTATTATCTAGCCGTTTATTAGAAGATATTTTTTGTAATTCTTTTAATCTATTATAAAGTCTAGAATATTCTTGGTAGTTTACTAACTTTTTACGTTTCTTAAACGTAAAAGTTTTTCCATTACTATCAGTAGCAAATGCTTTTATACCCCAATCTATTCCTATTTTTTTATTAGTTTTTTCTAGCTTGTAGGGATTATAACTTAACTCATAAGAGATGGAAATATACCATCCGTATGTATTGTTACTAATAGTAATTCTTTTAATAGTTTCTTCACCCGTATAATACTTAAATTTATCCATGTTTAATTTTATAGGAATTTTTATTTTAACAATTTTTAATAAACTATTACTAAATTTAAAATCACTATCATTTTTCCTATGTATAGTAAAGGATTTTCTAGAATATCTTTTTGATTTAAACCTAAGTAATTTTTCTTTTCTATATGATTTAATAGCTCTTTTAAGATCTTCACTACACATATCTTCTACTTGTGATGGAGTATTATCTAAAACTTCTTTAAATCTAGGATCTATAATATTACCATCTTTATTAGTAATTTTATTTTCTTTTAACATCTTTCTATATTTATTTCTACATTCTCTTGATCCTATTTTTTCTTTATTATATAGATTGACCATGAAATTATATATAAATCTTTTAGCATTAATTAAGTTCTTTAAATTTCTTTCTAATAGCTTAGTAGGATTAATTTTTATTTTTTCTGTAATTAGCATATGCAGTTCACCCCCTTTCTTATTGTAAAAACATAATTAGACTTTCTAAGAAAATTAAAAATTTAAATTACAAATTTCTTAGAAAGTCTTAAAAGATAGTGTTAGTTACTTACTCATATTTTTACTTTCATTATAATAATATATATTTATCTTTACAGATAAATATATATTATTACTATGTCCCGAAAAATAATATACAGGAGATTTATTATGTTGGAACAAATCTTAGATGAAAAATTTGGACTGTTCTGTATTATTAACGAAGAACGAATTGAACTTATTTATTCAAGTAAAGATTATAATGAAGTAGTAGAATTGAAAGAAATTATTGAAACATTGAAAAGTACAACTCAGACAAAACTTGTTACGAGTTGCTTTAAGATGTTGATGGGAAAGTTTTCTGATGCAAACTTGGAAAGTGTAGTAGATATGGGAAATGAAATTAGTTCATTTGAGATTTACTATCTTACTAAAGATGCAAAAAATGTAAATGAAATTTACAGAGAAGAAAAGAATAAGAAAGATAATGCTTCTACTAAGGATATATCAGGAATCCGTATAAGTGCAGCTGTAGAACATAAAGCAGATGATGATGAACTTTTCTACTATTTTGAAATACCTAATGGCAAATCTTTTAAAATCCCTATTAGGGAAATTGCAAAGAAAAAAGTTAGTTTAGAATGGGAATGTAATTCATGTCTAAGACGACATGGAGGATCATTTTTTAAAAATGTTGAGGAACTTCTATGTTCCTACAAACAGGATATTCTAAGGGCTTATAAAGATATTGTAGCCTTAGAATGGGATGAAATAAAGGATATCGCTATTGAGATTCAGGTGAAAGAATTTGATATGAAACAAGCATGGGAACAAGAAAAAAAGGCTATTGTTCGTAAATACTTCAGATAATACTAGAAAGGAAGACTTATAAAAATGCCAACAGAATTGGAACAAAGAATAATTGATAATACAATAAATACTAAAAATTTTTATATAAATAATGATGGATTTTATGTGTTTACTTTGTCAAATGGTAGATCTTTCAATATTCCAATAGATGGAATTGCTGAAAGAAGAGCATTTCAGATTACTGGAAAAGATTTAGATGCTTTCTTAAAGGAAGTTGCCAGAATTCGTGAATCATATAAAAATGACCCTTTTAACATTTATAGGGACATTATAAAACTAAAATGGGACGATATAAAAGATATTGCGGTAGAAAACCCGCAGAAGCAAATTAATGTAGCAGATGAATGGGAAATTGCTAAAAAAACAATAAACGATCGATTGCCAAAATATATCCTATAAGAATGAATATAAAAAAGAAGAGTATAATGTTACTATACTCTTCTTTTTTTATGTTAATTTAATATATAATAATATATTATTAATAAGTATAGTTTGTGAAACTACTAATGTTACAGGAGGAAATTAGTTTGACAGAAAAAACTTATGATGCTAAGAATATTAAACAACTAAAAGGCGTTAGCGCTATAAGAAAACGTCCGAATATGTATTGCGGTGCTACAAATGCACAGGGTGTACTGCACTTAGTAAAAGAAGTAATTGATAACTCAACTGATGAATTTATGGCTGGTTGTGCAAAAACTATTAAAGTTACAACTACAAATAAATCTATTACTGTAGAAGATGATGGCAGAGGTATCCCAGTAGTAAATGATTTTTCTTTAGTAGGAAAAAAAGATATTGAAATAAGTACTAAAAATAACTGCCTAGAAAAAATTATTACTGAATTACATGCTGGTGGTAAGTTTGATTCGGATTCATATCATATATCTGCTGGCCTTAACGGGGTAAAGTAAAAATCTGCCCTTATTTCTTTAATTGCTGGAAACTCCTTAAGCCTTATAAACTACAAAGTAATCTGCAAAGATAAGCTTGAATGTTTAAAAATTATAAGGATTGGACGATCAGCAGCGAAGCCTAGTATTACTAGGAACGTTCAACGACTATCCCGTAAGGGAGTACACCTAAGTAGGTGGAAATGGGAAATTACTTGATAAAAGTAAAGATATAGTCTAATCTCATAGGAAACTATGAGCAGTTCATAAGAGAACGGTTTAGGATTAACGACCCTAAGCGAATACAAATGAGGTCTTACTTGTGTTAATGCTCTATCCAAAGAGATGGTAGTAGTAATTAAAAGAGATGGATTTGAATGGACACAACATTATGCCAAGGGTAAACCTACTACAAAACTAACTAAAGGTAAACCAACAAAACAAACTGGTACATGTATTACATTCAAACCTGATCCAGAAATTTTTGAAGATGTTACTATACTAAAAGATGAAATTAGGAAAAACGTTCAAGATAGGGCATACTTAAATTCAGGATTGAAGATTATCTTTAATGATGAAACTTTTCATTACAATAATGGATTAATATCTTTCATTAAAGATGTAAATGATAAACCTCTTTTTGAGCCTATTTATCTAGCTGGAAAGCATGAATATGTTCCTAAGAATCTTAAGCATACAATTAAAATAGAATTTGAAATTGCCTTCAATTATTCTAAGAATGAAGGGGATAATAATTTCACTTTTTGTAATGGTATTAATACTATTGAAGGTGGTACACACCTTAAAGCCTTTAGAATGGCTCTGAGTGAAACTATTAAAAAGTATATTGTAGATAATAATATCTTGACTAAACAAGAAAAGAATCTTGAAATTACAGGTGAAGATATTAGAGAAAATCTTTACTGTATTGTTGCAGTTAAACATACTGAACCAAAGTATGAATCACAAACTAAGATTAAAGTCTCTAATAGCGACATTGAAGGCCCAATTAGAAAACTCATGAATAATGAGTTCTACAATTATCTCCTTCAGAACCCTAATGTATCGAAAATCATTTGTAAGAATGTTATAATTTCAGCTAAGTCACGATTAGCTGCTAAATGTGCAAAAAATAATGTATTAAAGAAAGAAAGTAAACAGAATAATTTTATATTAAATGATGCCGGAAAGTTAGCAGATTGTCTACTAAGTGATAATACTAAAACAGAATTAATAATAGTAGAGGGTAAGTAGAATTGCTCTCATTAAACCTAGTTAATTGCGGGGAACTATTGATAAAATATAAATACTAAGCTATTCTAGTAACAGAATAGTGGCAATGGGTAACTCCAAAGGTATAGTAAAAAGTTTATATTTTAATACAATCCGCAGCGAAGTATCCATACGTTCTATAGTAATGGATATGTGCTCATCGACTATCGAAACCAAATAATAAATGTAACTCCATATTATATGGAGAATAAGGTAAACTGAAATGTTTACACGAAGGGAGTAGAGTACACTTATTTTTATAAGTGGAAAAGCTAGGGTCTATTGTAAAATAGATAAGATATAGTCAGCAATTATAAATCATTTAATTTCTTAATTGTAGAAGGTGGAAATGATAAACAATCAGTTAAAATCGCCTTCAACAATGGAGAATAAAATGAGAAAGAAAACCCATAAAGAATTTTTAAATCAAGTAGCTGAAAGATATGGAAGTGAATATACTGTTCTTGGAAGATATATAAAGACTCATGTTCCTATAAAGTTAAAGCATAATAAATGTGGAAATATATGGGATACAACAGCCCCGTATGATTTTCTTAAAGAAAATGCAAATACATGTCCAAAATGTTCTTGGCCGTCTAGAAGAAAGACTAATAAAGAATTTATTTTGGAAGTATTTAAACTTGTAGGAGCTAAATATACATTTTTAGAAATATATAGGGGTAATAAAATAAAACTTAAAGTAAGACATAATTGCAAATTATGTAACTGTCATACTTTTTATACTAAACCTAATCTATTTCTAAATGGCTGTAGATGCCCAAAATGTCATGAGATTCTTAATAAATCTAAAGGAATTTTAAAGATAGAAAGATTCCTTAAAAGAAACAGTATAGACTTTCAAAATGAATATGGATTTATGGATAAACATACTAAGAGGCCTGATCAAAAAATGAAATTTGATATTTATATTAAAAGTTTTAATATAGCTATTGAATTTGATGGGGCGCAACATTTTAAACCTAATATACGGTGGGGCGGGTTAAAAGGTTTAGAAATGACACAAAAAAGAGATCAGAGAAAAAATGTTTATTGTAAAGAAAATAATATTCATTTAATTAGAATAAGCTACTTAAAATTTAAAAGAATTAATAAAATTCTAAAAAAAGAATTTTATAATTTGGGAATTCTTAAATAATTATGGATTCGGCTTCAGGGACAGCAAAAGCAGGCCGCGATAGAAATATTCAAGCTATTTTTCCTATTAGGGGTAAACTATTAAATACGTGCGATCTGAATATTGAAGGAAAAGTATACAATACTGACGGTAAATTTAATAGAGAAATAAAAGACATAATAAACATTTGGGGAGCCGGTGTAGGCTTAAACTATGATGATGAGAGACGAAAATACAGTAAACTAATCATATTAAGCGATGGCGACCAAGACGGTCAAAATTTTTAGTTGCCATCTACCGTGGGTATCCGTATAACAGTAAATTAAAAATTTACATTTGGAGGTTATACGGATGCAATTACCTGAGAGTCTATTAAAGTTTCTTAAAAACAACAAAGATATCCTGTTTGTTAGTAAAGAATATGTAAATTACCATAAAGAATATAAATTTAAGCATACATTTTGTAACTCTATTTTTAAATCTACTATAACTAATATACTTAGAAGAAAAAAGAAATGTTCAATATGCTATCCTACTTCAATAGCAATTCAAAAAAAACTTTCTTTACAAACAGCAAATATAAAAGCAAAGTTTTTTAAATTAATAGATGAACTTGGATATATTTATTTAAAGGGAAAAGTTAAAAATAATAAAACTCCAATACTTATAAAATGTAATAAATGTTCATTTGAGTGGAAAGTTTCTTATAACACATTACAAAGAGGTAGTAGATGCCCAAAATGTGCTAATGAAAAACGTATAGAAAATTTAATAAAAATGAACAACGTATATACCATAGACAGTTTTAAAGAATTAGTATATGATTTAACTGGTGATGAGTATACAGTTCTTTCAAAAAAATACATTCATAATAAATCTAAAATATTAATGAGGCATAATTCAACAAATTGTAACTATTCAGAATATGAAGTACGCCCTAATGACTTTCAACAAGGGTATAGATGCCCTATATGTAATAGATTGAGAGGGGCTTCAAAAAATGAAATGTTGATAGATAATGTATTAAAATTATTTAAAATACCCTTTGAGCGAGAATTTTCTTTTTCAGATTGTAAGAATAAAAGAATATTAAGATTTGACTTTGCAATAAAAATGAAAAATGAACAAATTCTATTAATTGAATACAATGGAAAGCAACACTATATACTGAACGATCAATGGAAAGATAGTTTTAAAAGAACATTAAATAATGACATAGTTAAAGATAAATATGCAAAAAATAATTCCAATGTGATATTAACTAAAATTACATACCTCCAAAATGTAGTTTTAGAGCTTATAAAGATTTTAATACGATATAAAATAATAAAAAGAAAAAAGGCCGTCTTAAAACTTCTTTAATTGCTGGAATCTCCTATACTAATAATGTAGGACAATCAGCAGCGAAGCCTAGTAACACTAGGAACGTTCAACGACTATCCCCTAGCGGGAGTACACTGTAAGCTATTGGCAGTGGAAACGGGAAGCATTCTTAAATTATTAAGAATGAAGATATAGTCTGATCTGTATGGTAACATACAGCAGTTCGTTAGAGAACGTATATAGCCTAGCAAACTATATAGAACACAAATGCTTCATATACAATGTCTACTTCTAACACTTTTCTTTAACGGTTTCAAGCCAATGATAGAGAACGGACAACTTTTCATAGGGATGCCTCCGTTATATAAAATAAAAGAAGGTAACAAAAATATCTATATTCTTAATGAAAAAAAATTCAATAAATACGTTTTGAATAAAATCATTAAGAAATATAATATAGATTTAAAATACTCTGTACTAAAAGAAATCATGGTTTATTATAAAAAATTAGAACGTATTTCACATAAGTACGAAATAGATATTCCACTACTGGAAAGTATTATTAAGTTTGACAGTAAAAAATCTATTGTAAAATTTATTGAAAGTCAGTATGATAATCTTACAATAGGTAAAGTTAATAAGAACACTTTAGTAAATGGTTTTATAAATGGTATCTATCATAATTTTATTATTGATAATAATCTAGTAAAAGATTTAAGTGCTATTAATGAATTTTTACTTAAAAATCTTGAAGGTTATTCTTCTATAAAGATTGATAAGAAAAAAGTTCCTCTTGGAAGTGCTATGAATCTTATGTGGAAAAACTGTCTTCCCAAAAATCGTAATCGTTTGAAAGGCTTGGGTGAAATGGACTCAAACGAGTTATGGGATACAGCTTTAAACCCCGTTACTAGAAAATTAATAAAAGTTAATATTGATGATATTGAAAGAGCAAAGGAAAAATTTAAAATATTAATGGGTGGTGGAACCACTAATATTCAGACTCGCAGAGATTACTCTATGAGCCAGAAGAAAATTAATGTTGATAAAATAGATATCTAGAAATTTAAATGTTCATATTATAGTAAAATATAATATGAACATTTAAATAAATCCCTAAATAGTATAGGAGTATGACTATGCAGCCGGAAAAATTTGACTTTCAAAAAATTTTGAAAGAATGCAGTTCACCAGAAGACTTTGAAGATCTTTTAGACTACGTAGATAATATACCTGAACCAGAAGAACGTGAAAAACTAGTAGTACAGATAAAAGAAAGACTAGCTATATTATTTCATGAAAATCATTTTCTAGATGCAGATAGTAATGAAAAAAAGAATAATAAAAAATATACAGTATTCCTTCCTGAAGTAAGTCTAGCAATTAACTAAAAGTTCTTTGTTAGATTCATCTTGTAAGAAAGGTATGGTATTTTATTTTGTATTATTTTTTCCAACAACCATTAAAGCTAAGTAAAAAACAACTTTCTAGAATTAGGCTTATTGGAATGATTCATAGAAGGTTATATATCGAGAGAACAAAAAATGAAGTAGTGAAAAATAGTAATCCTAATAAACCAGGATTAAATTTTAAAGCACTACATGAGAGTAACTGTGTTATATGTGGAAAATTAGTTGATACTTCTAAATGGAAAACTGGTCCAAAGATAGTATGTGAAAGTAAAGAATGTCGAAAAATACTTAAGGATCATTGTAGAAAAGTTCGAGAACAAAATGATCCACTTAAAGTACAACAAAGAAAAGATAACAAGAAAAAATATAATACTAAGAATAAAAAGCCTGTAACTCTAGACTCATAAAAAATTAATACTATAACTTTAGAAGTTATAGTATTAATTTTTTTTACTGATTAGTGTTTTTTATACTCATAATTATACGATTCATGTCTTCAATTAATTCCCATACCTTAACTTCCATTTTTTCTTTACCCTTAACTTCTCTATATAGTTTCTTTAACTCACCTTTTCTATCTAAAAGTTCAGTTAAGATTTCTCTTTCATTAGTTGTTTTAAATTTATCAGCCATAGTAGTATATATAACTTTAAGCATATCTACTAATTGAACTACTAATTGAGTTGGTTCACAATTTTTAGTATCTGTTTCTACTGTAAAATCAGATGCCACTGATTTTAATGCCGGATTATCCCTAAAATTTACAGACCAAAATGAAATCCTAGTAATCTTAAGGATAGTTTCCCGCCAAGTATCCCAGACCCTTGTAGTACAGTCTTTACTTAATTCTTTATCTTTTAGAGTATATACAAAATCTTTATTTGCTTCAATAAAGTTTTTTGTTTCATCTATTATTAATTCTATAGTTTCAGCTTCACTTAATAAAAACATCATAAGTACCCTCGTTATTTAAGTTCTTTGTTTCTTAACTTTTTGTTTTTTATCTTTAAGAGTTCTAGGTAATTCTAAACCTTCATTTACTAAATTACTATTAATACCTGCACCTAACATGAATACATTAATAGTACTTAACGTAGTGTTACTTTCTAAATCAGAAGATAAATCATTTAAATTAGCATAACCTTCTACTGCTATCTTCTGGTACATTTGTAATTTTTCTTCCATGTTATCTGCTCTACTACCAAAAAATTCTTGTAGAGCTTTATTAGAATTCATAATTGTTAAAGCATAATCTTCCGTATCAGATATACGTCCAACTTTCTCTATCTCAGAAATTTGTCCAGTCTTAGTGTTTCTAGCACTAATATCTAGCTCAAAAGCATTCTTCTTTGATAGTATTTGTTGGACTCTTTTCATATGTAAATCCATACATTTCATATAGTTCGTTAATCTATATGTACCTTATAAAAAAGTACTCATAGTTTCCTATGAGAGTAGACTATATCTTTATTGTATGTTTAACATACAATATCTCTTGTTTCCATTCACTTGAATGTACTCTACTCTTATTACAATGTAATAATTTCGATAGTCGTTGAACGTTCCTAGTAGTACTAGGCTTCGCTGCTGATCGCCCAATCCTAATAATTTTTAAACTATCAAGCTTAACATTACTGTTTACTTTGTAGTTTATTAGGCTCTAAGGGGTTTCCAGCAATTAAAGAGATTTATACTGAGCATTTATATTATACCCAGTCAATGCTTTTTCAGGGTATCGTACAGGTTTTCCTGTAGCAGTATCTTTTGTATAAATATATTCTTCAGTAGGTATTTTTAGAAAGTTACATGCTTTAATTACATCAGCTAATACAGGTTCATTTTCAAATGGCATTACTTCTAAGTATAAAAATTCATCTGGTGAATTTACTAATTTTTTCATGAAAGCCAAAAACTTCTCATCTGACATAGGTTCAAATAAATCTTTATATTTCTTAGTATTTTTTCCAGATTTATCTAATATATCAAAGACACCATAAATTAATTTCTTAATTTCTACAATTTTAGTTTTATCACTCATATTTTATTACCCTTTAAACTTATAGGATTTTTGGATTGCAAATACGAAGTATAGAAATAGAGCTTTTTTAAATTCACCCTTAGTAGCAGCTCTTTGAGTCATACTGTACTTAGGACTACATTCAACCAGCCAATCATCAAGTATATCTTTAATTTTAATTACAAAATTATTTGTAGTATTACTACTAGTATACGACTTTAAACAATGTGCAATAAATTTTTTACTAATAATAGTGTCAACTGTATTATGAGAATCTTCTAAATAGACAGCTAAAACTAATTTTAATAGTTCTTTAATCTGGTTTCCCTTTTTTCCTATAATATCATGGATTGCAGTAGAAATAATACTCTCAGAAAAAACTACTAGTGTTGCTACTAGTTTTACAATTTCTTTATCTATATTAATCATAACAATGTACATATTTGCATTGTTAGCTATCTTTTCAATTTGAAAGGATATATTATCAATTTCTACAAATTTACCATCGTCGCCTTCTTCATCAATGTCTTGCTCTTTATTTATATATTTACCTGCAGCTTTATTTTTTTCATATTCATTTTTGATATTTAATACAAATGAATTTATTGCTGTTCTTAAACCTAGTATGTAGTCTTTAAAGTCTACATCTCTACCTCTTTCAAGTTTCTTAATATTACTTTCATGAAAATTAGTAGCTGTAATTAATAAGGTTTTTTGTAAGGTTAAATACTTCTTAATATAGAATCTATTACTTAAATTTGAAATAGTAAAATCCATTATATTTGCATTAGGGGAAAACCTAAAAAATTTATAAAATAGACTTGAGTAGAAGTATAGCACTAAGTATAATAGTACAATTTCAAACTCTTGACGTTTTTTAACTTCTACATGGAAGTATCTTAATATAGCAGTATAAACCCAAAATTTAGGTTCGCCTAATACTTCCCATTTATAGTCAACTTCCTTCATATTTTTTATAATTGTTAATAAGTCATCCATTTTATAATCAATGTATAATAATGGAATATTCTTATCTGTCTCTTTAAAATATAATTGATCGTATAAACCACTCTTAGATAGAACTTCACTGTTTTTATCAATATATGTAAAAATATATCGAAGCATTTTATTTCTATTAGTTATAGAACTAAATGCTTTTTGTACACTAGGATAAAAATTTTTTAGTAGCAGTGATTCACCTTTTAAATCAAGAGTAGTATTAGCAGCTTCTAATACAAGTGAGTTCATGCTGTTAAGTCCTTTATTGATTTGTAGTACTAAGTTTTCATATATTAATTTATATGTATGTTTTAAGTTACTATTAATATTTTAATTTTACTCATAATAATATATTATTATTATGTAGTTTCCATAAATTTACTATGAAGGATATATGAAAAATGTCTGAAAAAATTTTAGGTGGTTTCCATAAATTTACCATGATAGGATATATGAAAAATGTCTGAAAAAATTTTAGAAAGACCTATTGAAGAAATTTTAGATGAGAACATGAATGCTTACAATTTTAATGTAATATTAGGAAGAGCTGTACCATCTATATTTGACGGGTTAACGGTTAGCCCCTTTAAATAGTAATATTTAAAGAAAATTTCTTAAATTGCGGGGAACTCCTTAGAGTCTAAACTACTAAGCTATTGTAGTAATACAGTAGTGGCAAATCTAACCAATTTGGTATAGTAACAATGTTTAGAATTGGAAAATCCGCAGCCAAGCTTCTATACTTTATATATTAAAAATATTACATAAAAGGAGGTGGACTATATGTTTAAACCAATCATTTTTGATAATATAAAACCAATCTATAAAATTAATTCAAATGGAATAGTAAAAAATATAATTACTAATAAAATTGTAAAAAGTAGAATTGATAGATATGGTTATAAAATTATCAACCTTCAAGTACTTTCAAAAGTAAAAGGAAAAACATATAAAGTTCATCGGTTAGTTATGATTATTTTTAATAATATAGAGAACTCTAATAGTTTAACCATAAATCATAAAAATGGAAATAAATTGGATAATGACTCTTTAAATAACTTAGAATGGTGTACAGTTCGTGAAAATCTTAAGCATGCTTTTAAAAATAAATTAATATATAAAAGCCACAAAATTATAAATGAAGATGAATGTATAGAGATATGTAAATATCTTGAAAAGGGCTACGCTCCAAAAATGATAGCAGAACGGTTATATCCAAATGATATTTTAAAATATACATATATCATTTATGATATAAAGCGAAAAAAGAATTGGAGTGATATTTCATCTAATTTTAATATTGATGTGGACTATAGATATGGATCTAATTTTAAAAGCAACTATAGTATTTTTAAACTGGAACGAATCTGTAGACTGTTATCTAAGAATAAATTTAATACTAAAGAGATTTCATTAAAAGTTTTTAATGAATATAATCCAAAATACCGTGATTTAATTGTTAATATTAGAGAAAAAAGAAAATATACAAATGTCAGCAAATACTACATTTAGTATATAAAGTATAGATGAAGGTTCAACGACTATCCCATTGGTGGTTAAATTCCACATTAGGAGTAGGGCAACAGAAATGTTGTAGGTGAAAACCCTTTAAATCGAAAAAGGAAATATCTTAAATTTATTTTAAGATAATGATATAGTCTACTCCCCTAATAAATATCGGGAAACCGAGGGTATTAAGGTAAAACCAGTACAAAGAAGAATTCTCTATACGTGCTATGATAATAAGTTTTTAAGTTCTAAACCACATGTTAAATCGGCAAAGCTTGTAGGACAGACAATGGCAACTCTACATCCTGCAGGTGATTTAAGTATCTATGATGCTACAGTAAGAATGTCACAAAATTTTAGTAATAATATTCCACTAATAAATGGCCATGGAAACTGGTCGTCTATTACTGGAGATCCTGCTGCAGCTTCAAGGTATACTGAATGTAGATTAGAAAAATTTGTAGAAGAAAATATATTAAGAGACATAGATAAAAATGCAGTAGATTTTGTACCTAACTTTGATAATACAAGTGTTGAACCAAAATTCCTTCCGGCTAAAATTCCATTGTTATTAGTAAATGGAGCAACTGGTATTGGTGCAGGGGGAATTTCAACTTTTATTCCACCACATAATCTTATTGAAGTATGTCAACTAGTTATAGACATTATTAAAAAAGATTTATCGATTGAGGAAGTTGCTAAAAGACTTAAACCTGATTTTCCTACAGGTGGGATTCTATGTTCCAATATTGATGTAGAAAAAGCCTATCTTACAGGAAGAGGTAACGTCTTAGTTAGGGCTAAAATTGAAGTAGATAAGAAAAATAATCTGTTGATTAAAGAAATTCCTTATGGAATGACAATGGATACTCTTATTAAGTCTATTATAGCTCAAGTAAAAGTTCCTAGTAATTCAAAGGAAAAATCTGTATTAGATGAAGTTAAAGATGTTAGAGATGAATCATCTAAAACAGAATTGTGTATAAAAATTGTACTTAAAAAAGATAGTAATCCAGAATTAGTAATAAATAAACTTTATAAGTACACTAGATGTGAAGAAACACAAATTATAGTTCTAATAGCTACTACGGATACTGGATTTGATCAATTCAATATTAAAAGCCTATTTTCAAAATGGATTGAATTTAGGAAAGAAACATTAAGGCGAATTTTTAGTTTTAATATTAAATCATATCGAAATAGAATTCATATTATTGATGGTTTAATAATTGCCTTAAAACATATTGATGAAATTATTGAGATTATTAAAAAATCAAAATCCGATGAAGAAGTTATTAGTGAATTTGCTACTAGGTTTAAACTTAGTGAACTTCAAACTAAGCATATCCTAAATATTAAACTTTCTCAGCTTAAGAAATTTGAATGGCTAAAGCTTAAAGAAGAGAAAGATGAGTTATTAAAAAAGATTGATGAAATATTAAAATACCTTTTTGATGGTAATTTAATATATGATTACATTGTCGCTGAATTAAAGGAAATTATAAAAAATAACTCTAAGAAGTATCCTAGAAAAACTCAATGTCTTGAAATTAAAAGCACTAGTGAACGTAAAGATAAATCAAAAGAAAAAATTACTGAAGGACTAGACACTGCAGAAGATAAAGAATTTATAATTGGAATTTCTGATAAAGACTTAATAACAAAAATTGATCCTGTAGTATTTAAAGCACAACGTAAAGCTGGTAGTGGAAGAAATATCCATAAGAGTAAACGCATAGACAGTTTTAAAACTGTAATCAATTGTAATAACAAAGACTATTTGATGGTCTTTACCACACATGGAAGATTGTACTATATTAAAGTATGGAATATTAAAGAAGGTAAGAAAAATACCTTTTCTATTAATTCATATATATCATTGAAAGATGATGAAAAAGTAAGTTCCATTTTGCCATTATCGTATAAATCAATTTCTGAGCGAAAAGGTTATCTATTGTTTTTTACAGATAAGGGTAAAGTAAAAAGAACTAAGTTAAATATGTACCTGCAGTTAAATAGAACTTCTATTATAGCATTAAAGCTACACAAAGAACACAAACTGATTAAGGTACTATTTATAAAAGAAAAAAAAGCTGAACTAGTATGTGTAACAAAAAATGGTTTTGGTATTAGAACTAGAGTAAGCGGAATTCCACTAGCTAATACTAGAGCTACATATGGCTGTAACTTAGTAAAGTTTAAAAGTATGAAAGATGTAGTACAGGATGTAGTAGTTTATACTAGTAATGATGGTATTAAAGAAGAAAAATCCTTAGTGATTATGACTGATAAAGCCATTGGTAAAGTACAAAATCTAGATGGATTAAGAATTACTAAACGGTATGTATTTGGTAAAAAATTAATTCGTCTTAAAGCTAAGGATAAAATTCTTGGTATCGATATTACCACTAAAAAAAATGATATACTAATTTTTACTAAGACAAAATCTATTAGAGTATCATTGAAGGATTTTAGGGTAATAAAACATACTAGAACATCTGGTCACAGGTTTATTAAGCTAAAAGATGATGACTCAGTTTTAAACTTTGAAATAATATAAAAAAAAGTAAGAGAGCTGATGTAGTATCAACTCTCTTACTTTTTTTCTTCCATCAGGATATTAGGATTTCTGATGGAAGATCCGATCGTTTTGCATCCTCGATGTCCTGCCCCACCATAGGGCATTGAGAAGGTTCCACTTTACAGGTTGCACATTCTCCTTTCTCGCAACCTTCAAATTCGATGGTGCCGCAGTAACAGCACCCGGAACGACCACAGCCTGTATCCCATGCGGTAAATTCATCAGCACCGCAGTGAGGACAGGTGGTCGCTACGATTGTCGCGCCGCATTTGCGGCAAATACCAGGTTGAAATATAATCATAGTATTAAAATAATATATAATCATATAAGCTTATTGTTTCAGCAAAAATAAAAAGTATAATGACATAATATTGTCATTATACTTTTTATTTATAGTTAAATACCTAATGCTTCAGCCTGCCAAGCAGGGAGTTTTGGATTTGAATTTAAAACTTGTTCTTTTAAAACTTCTAGACTTTCAGAGCCGTCAAGTTCAAACTTTCTAGCTTTTAGAATCTTAATAGCTTTCTTTCTAGTAATAAATTCATCTGTATAATAAGCATCAGCAAGATATTCAGTAGTATTAACAACTACTTCTTTCTCTTTCTTAGCTTTTTTTACAGGAGCTTCTTCAATAACTTCTTCTTCT
>Ga0172381_10003563_pt1 | contig 16428 bp, 23 predicted proteins | sample Leawel6488metaG_FD_119754 | JGI IMG/M metagenome (GOLD analysis project Ga0172381, IMG submission 119754) | Leachate microbial communities from a municipal landfill in Southern Ontario, Canada - Leachate well 64-88 metaG | ecosystem: Engineered > Solid waste > Landfill > Unclassified | place... | reverse complement strand
GGAAGTCGAATCCAAATTTTTACTGATTACGAGACAGTTGTCATAACCATTAGGCGAAGAATGCATATCTGTCTGTCCAGATTGTCACCCATTGCATCACTCTATGCTATGGATTGGGGTATAGAGTTTTCGAAGAATTGTTGTTGGCTCAACAAAGCCATTCTTCTTGCAGAGCATCCATCGGGAGTTGCGCCCGAATTTGCAGTTTCGTAGACTGCCACACTATCTATTATGTTATGGATGCATATGGCGGTCTGTAGGATAGTTGAAATCCTATTTACTGTTCGACAGACAGTCGTAATAGCCGTTATACCAACAGACCAAAAGTACTCCATGAGAGTAACGATCTCTCTTCTACAGTTTAAAAGACTGTTGCTTCACCATTAAAGCTTATGGAGCATATTTATTCTTACTAGCTGTTTTATAGATTTACAAATTCTTTCGAATAAGTACTAACTAACCTTTGGCAAAGGAGGCATCTGACCTGCTAGTTAGGCTACAGTATTATTGGTTGCCAAGCCTGACTGTACTTCCTGCTAACAAAGAATAAGAGGCTAGTGTGGTATTTGCAACCACTAAGAAACTTTTGCAGAGTTCCACCGATCTACTTGGGTATACTAGCCATGCTTTCCTCATATTGGAATATGAGGAAATTTATTACTATATGCTTCCCTAAATTTTCATTTAGGGCATCTTTACAGAGCGCCTACAGGAAATTGCATCCTGATTGTCTCTTTAGGGGAGAGATTTCTTATCTGTTAGAAGATAGGCGCAAAGGTGTTCCCATTGGAAGTTGCATCCAAATGAATTGCTTAGAGGGCAATCGTCCTATCTATTGAACGATGGGAACATAAGGCAAGCGATGCTGGATGTGCGCCAGCGATAACAGGTTCAAAGCCTGTCGTATTACTGCTATACTAATCGCTTATAGGTTGGCTTACTTGGAATCGCACCAAGATTTGTGATTTCAGAGGTCAACGTAATATCTGTTATACGATAAGCCAAGGTACAATCCTTATCTTATTTTGGGGATGTCAACCCAACAGGCATTAGCATTTTATAAGACCTGTCTTGCTAACTTGTGCACAGTTTCGCAAAAGTGTACTCCACTTGGGGTTGTGGGAGATTAACCAGATTCGAACTGGCAAGAACTCGTTTCACAGACGAGTGCGTCTAACCATTTTCGCCATAATCTCCATGTTTTTGTTGCAAGGTCTAGGTGAGAGGATTTGAACCTCCGCCTCTACGCTCCCAGGGCGTAGCTTCTGTCCACTGAATTACACCTAGATAAAGGCTCTCCCAGCTAGGGTTGAACTAGCGCCTTACGACTTAACAGGTCGTTGCTCTGCCATTAAGCTACAGGAGAATATGTGTTGCAGTACCTCGTATGGAATTTGCATCCATGTGACATGAGTGAAAGTCATGTATACTAACTGCTATATGAACGAGGCATGAGTACCAGCAAGTTGAGTTGAACAACTAATTTTCGTATATCAGACGAAGTGTATACCGTTTACGTATGCTGGCAAAAGGTGCTGGATATGAGATTTGAACTCATATGGATGTTATCCGTCAGATTTTAAGTCTGATGCGTTCTACCAAATTTCGCCAATCCAGCAAATTTATTATTAAGGCGGGAAGAACAAGATTTGAACTTGCACACCTCTTCAGGTGGATAGTTTTCAGGACTATTGCGCTACCGTTACGCCACCTTCCCATATTTGTTACTAGCGGAGAGTATAGGATTTGCACCTACACAACTTTTTAGGTTGGACACGTTAGCAATGTGTTCCGATACTATTACGGCAACTCTCCATATTACAAGTAGCGAGAGAGGGAATTGCACCCTCGTACCAAGCTTATGAGGCTCGTAAGTGGCTTCTACTTTATCTCGCATCAGGCAGGTCGCAAGCGATTTGAACGCTTAAGAGCACTTTTGGAGAGTGCCATGATACCGTTTCATCAGCAACCTATAATGGGAATTTCACCCATTTATTTTCTATTGACTTTTTTGGGATTGTATGGGGTAACCAATAATTTCATCCCAGCTTCTTCAGGAGTCCTATCATTTTTAAAAACATTGCAAGGTTTGCAACTTAGCGCAATATTTTCCCAAACATTAAGACCGCCTTTTGACTTCGGCTTTATGTGATCTATGGTGCTTTCCTTTTGTGTTATTTCCTTACCACAATAAGAACATTTGGCGTTGTCTCTTTTATAAAGCATGAAGCGGCTAATTTTTGCAGTATGTTTGAAATCTGGGCTGGCATTTATAACGAATGTCATACTTAACGGAATTAAAAGTGTCGTGTTTTGTCCATGCAATTCAATTAATTCAGTATCAGCAGGTATAATTACATTTTCCTTCATGCTCAATTTTACCGCCTTGCTTAACTCAACTTCCCTTTGAACCGTATTGCCATTTGAGAAATAGATTGTTACATTGAAATTGATACTACTTATGTCTACGTTGTCCATTTCTCTTTCCTTTCTAAGATGATTTGTGCTCCTTAAACGATTTGAACGTTTAACAAATAGTATGTAAAGCTATTGCTCTAACCAGGTTGAGCTAAAGGAGCAAAGGTGGTGATATAGCGAGTTGAACGCTACGTGCCGATTAAAGTCCTGCTCTACAGGCAGGTGCAGCCAGCCGATATCTGCCTTATCACCATAAGTGGAGTGTGCGAGTACCGCCCTCGCTTCTCTATTTTGCAAGAATAGAATAATACCTGTGTATACTAACACCCCATAAGGCACTCAATTAAGAGTGCCTTAATTTCTTCTATTATACCACACTTTCTTGATTTTGTCAAGGGTTAAAGGGAAATTGGTTTAATCTTCCTCAACCGCAACTTGTTGACCTTCCATAGCAAAGATAAATGGAATAAAATATTCGCTCCAACCAGCAATTTCTGCCGTCCAAATTCCATCATAGTTTACACCATGTGTATGACTACTTACATCTACAATGTAGTTTGTTTTGCCAAAAGGTGCTGGCACTCTTTTTGTTGCTACGTCACAATCTTGGCTATCAGAGAAAATAATAATCCTATCAGCAACACCACGTTCTTCTTGTTTGATGTATTCTAAGCATTGCCTGGTGAAGATTCCACCACCACCCAATTTGCCAGTTGCTCTTTTTATTTCATTGATGATGGCAAATCCTCTATGAGAGGGTAAAATTTCTGTTTGGTGTTCATGTCGCCAATCGCTACCAGCAGTAGCATAAATAACAACATCTTCACAAACTTCTCTAGCCATAATTGCCATTGCAGTTGCAACTTCAACCCTATCAGATTCAGACTTATCACTAATTCTACATCCCATAGAACCAGAAACATCAATAACAATAATAGTTTTGCCCTTTAATTTTGGTGCTTTCTCATATCCTCTGAACATCAATTTTTCAATTTCTGTCATCCAACGTGGACTAGCTTTATAAGCCATTAGGTAATTGATAGGTAATAACCAACGTGGATTAATTGTTTCAAATCCTTTTTTGATTACTTCTCTATCTACGCCAACTTCTTCCATTTTACGTAAGTTACGTAGGAAAGCAAGCGCTCCTAATTTTCCTTCGCTGATCAAACGCTCGAAGGTCGCTTTCTTGTCGGCTCCAGCACTCAAAGCAACTTCCCAAGTATCAGGCGTTTCTAGAGTGCCCTCGGCTAACCTTTTGAATAGGGCTTCTTGCTCCTCTCCCAATGGGTGAGGATGAACCATAAACATAACATCACGTAATCTAACAACATTATCACGATTATATTTAGCTAAACTATATTCATCAAATTTCAAAAATGCATTAGCTAAACCAACCTTTAGTTGCTTGCCAATTGGCTTCCTGCCAGATTTCCAATAGATTGCTAAAATTTCAGCAAGTTCATCTGCTCTATTGATAATTACAGGCAATAAACCAGAAACCAATTTACGATATTCACCACCTTGCTCTGACATCAATACTGCAAGATATAAAGGAACATGGCGTAATTTCTGAACCATTCTTGCTTCAACTGCAATATCACGAACAGTCTTAGGTGCAACTTGAGGAATTAATTCTTTGATTGAACGAGCGATGCTTGAACCTGTTTGGTAAAACGCATCCTCCCAAAGTAAACAAGTCATAACATTACGTCTTAGCAATGCTTCTGCACCTTGTTTTGCTGACATGGCACCCATACCACCAGCCAAACGATTTTCACTATCCATACGGCGATCTGGTACTAAACTTGCTTTTTCATTTGTTTTCATTTCACTATACCCTTTCTAGGTAAGAATAAAAAATATTGGGGAATAAACGATTGGAGTATTTTTTATTATCTCAAATGATAGAAGTAACTTCAATCTTCACCACCAATTTATACACATTTTAAGTCAGGTAAAAAGCGCAAACGAAATTTTTACTGCTCTGCCATTGAGCTATACTCTATTTCTAGAGTAATTGGATTCGAACCAATAACCAGTCTATTACAATTAGAGGAAATCGTTTACTTCAACACTGACTTAGTTGGGTGCTAGGTATCGAAACCCTATTTATGCAATCCTTACCAATAAAGGAGCACCCCATTTGTTGGGCAATAAGCGCATACAGAGATTTTTTCTTTTCATAAGGAAGTATCTGTACACTTCAGCACCAACTATTTAATTTTTATTTACTGGGCAACGAGCGAAGACGGAGGTTTTGTTACAAAATGCATGTTATTACTAACGTACTTTTTATAATTCTTATGTGTCCAATTTGATAGGGAGAAGTATCCGTCATCTATCAGCACCAGTTATTCAGTTTTTAAAAATTGGGCAACAATCAAAAAGAGAGTAAAATTTCTCTTGTGGAGAAAGTTTTGGAGTCGAACCAATAAGCCGAAGTATCTCTTTTCTACAGCACCAATTTAATCTTTCATAATTCTACCACACTTTTGCTATTTTGTCAAGGGTAAATCAGTATCAGTTTTCTTTTTCTTTTTGAAAGCCCATAGAGCAAAATTAGTAATTTCTTTGCCCCAAATAACTTTCACGATGAATTGAATCAAACCACTTACAACAAAAACTGCAACCCACAATAAACCCACAGAAACAACAGCATAAAACAAGATTTGTAAAAATCTAAGAATACCGCCAATTCCAATCATCTGATCTCCTATTGTGGTGTTGAGAAAGCGCCAAGCCCTGCCAAGTTACCGATAAACTGATTGATTGTCATTCCTTCTGGAATATAAAAGACAGTTTTGTCTCCAATAATATCCTTCATAAGGCGCAATACTTCAAGATTATATGCTTTATCATTCAACTCATAAACTTTGTTAGCCTCTGCAATTTTAGCACCTTCACGTGCGGCAATTGCAACATCCAGTTCAGTTTGAGCAGCAGCTTGAATTAATTGCGCAGCAAGTACCTCGGTGGTCTGTTGTGCTTGAAGCTTATCATTTGCTGCCATCTGCTTAATTAACTCTTGACGCTGTTGCTCTTTCTGCGTTTCTACTACAAGCTGTGCTTTTTCATTTAGAGTAGTCATATATTCAGGGTTAATCGCAACATTTTCAACTGTTACATTAACAATTTCAACAGAATATTTGGCGGTGTCTGCTTCTAACTCTGTCATAATACCACCAGCCAGACCGTTCCTGTCATTTAACAACTCTGTTAAGCTGTAACCTCGAGTGGCATTTTTCATACCTTCTCTAGCGGTAGAAGAAATAGTACTAATTAACATATCATTGCTAAGTAGCGTAGACCAGTTTTTCATCATGTTCATAACTGATTCACTGTCTGCATTCCTTCTAGCCTGAATTGTAACTTTCAAACCAACCGCCTGATTATCCTCTGTGAGAACTTCTGGGTCTTCAACGCTAAAAGTAATTGTATCAGCGTCAATTACTTTTAAATCTGCCCAATATCTGCCATCACTATAAAGTCCCGCCCCAGAGACTGAAACCACTTCGTTCTTATAAAGCTGAACTGCGATTTGGTTAGTACCAACATCCTGATTATAATAACAACCTGTCAAACTAACAATGCTAAAAACACAAACCATTACGATCATCAAAACTTTTTTCATTCTATTCTCCTCTAAACTTTTTATAATATTTTTATCAAAAAACTTTATTTATTGCCCATCAGATGCCCGTTAACCAATCCTCTTTACATCAACAATTTCAGAATCATTATCAAGAGTTTCTAAATATTCATAATAACCTTCCTCGTTAAGTTTATCTACTACTGTATCATATAGAGAAAAACAATCATCATCAAAATCTTCAATATCACAAATATCAGGAATAATAAATTTTACAGTAACTTCGGCATCCATTATTTAGACTCCTTTTTAGTTTTGATTTTATCTTGCCAGAATGTTTTCTTGGCTAAAAATTTCTTGAATTGATTCCTGCTACCATAAATTTTATTCATTGTAGCCATTGCTATACCAAATTCTGGTACAAATTCTTCATCGGGGGAACATTGGACAATAGTTTTTGAATCATCTTCCCAAATCAAAATTGTCGTTTTAGAATCTTCACGCTGAATAATTTGTTTCGGTTTATATGTTTCTTTTGGTTCATCTTCAGAATAACCTCAAACTAAACCTCCATCTTGATGAATTTTCATACTAGCAACGTTACTATCAATATAACTAAGCATTTCTCTGTAATTAGTGAAACCACTCGGTGCCATTTATTGCTCCTCTCTTCTTTATTTTTTATTGATTATACAAGTCTACCACATAATTCAAAATTTGTCAAGGGATAAAATAATGATTTTATCTTAAAATTTCTTAATTTATTGTACTAATCTTCTACCCCAAGATCGAAGAACATTTGTTGCATATTCACTTGCGCCATTAACTTTATCGTGTTCACCATACGATTGAGCCACCACGCCATTTGGCAAAACTTCTGTTGATGCCATTTCACCTTTATAATCGGTATGGAACAAATAACAACCACCTTCAACTGCTTTTACTGCATAGTTTGCAATACAATGATGCATCAAATTGCCTTCATCAACAACTTCTTGGTATGTTTTTAGTAGCCGAATATGCTTATCATCTGGCAATGGAATTTTGGGAAGTGACGTATTTGATAATTTCATTTTTTTCATTTTTTCTTCATACGCTTGGCGCTCTTCTTCTCTTCTTTGTTCCATCTCTATACGGCGCTGTTCCCATTCTTGCTCTTGGAGTCTTCTTCTAAGTTCTTCATTTCTATGATATTCGACTGATCTTTTAGCAAGACCTAAAATATCAATATTATTCCAACTTCCTGTATAATCAAATATTCTACCTAATGCCGATTCTATGGACTTATTTCTCCTAAAATCTCCAGAGCCTTTATCTGGGAAATACCTCCACATATATTTTACAGCATTGCGTATATCTTCATCTGTTGATTTCTTTATTGTAGAATAACTTGCATGCTCATTGCCCCAAAATTGGTTCATACGAGGTTGTAAGGAACAAAAAGCTAACATTCTTATTTTGGAAGTAATTGGCTCTTCAAGAATTGCATCAGAAATTGAATGATATATTTTCCCAGGTGCAACCCCACCAGGCAAATGCATAAGTGTTTTATTTAATGTTCTATATGTGCTACCAGATGGGCTATAACTATTCATCCAATTATTATCAACAATGTTATCAGCATATAAAAACGCAATAACAGAGGCTCTATATTTTAATAAATCATCTATTATATATTTATTGTTTTCTTTTATGATTTCTATGATTGCTTCATAATTTCCACCATTTGGTGAAATTGAAAAACATCTTTTTTGCAATATGCCAACTATTTCTGGCAATCCATCAACTTTTTTTCTCCAAATATTATGAACAGCATGGTTGATAACTTTGCCAGTTGTCTTCATCATCCAAGGATATAACCATCTTGGCGTATATCTCTGTTCTTCTTTTGGACTTTTCCAATCATCATATAGAACATTAACACACCTATCAAGAAGTCTATGGAAATCGTATGCTAAATATTCTCCATAACTATTATTAATTTTCCAAATACCATTTTCATTTATAGTAGCAGAAATTATTTTTCTTTCTGTATCTTTTGGTATAATATCGAATCCACATTGTGTTTCTTGGACTTCATAATTATGTTGTTGTTCTCTCAGCATCTATGTCTCCATATTATATTATTCTGATTCATTATCATCATACCAACTTGGCGAATTTTGTTTTGTCATTGCTTTACCAGCTATCAAATCCATAGCGGGTTTGACGTAACGTTCAGTTACCAAAGGGGACGAGTGACCCAACGCTTGTTGTATGGTGAAGCTAGAAGAACCATTTAACAATAAGATACATGCAAACGATCTTCGTATAGTGTGTGCACCAGTTTTCTTGATTCTTTCATCTTCAATACCAGCCAACCTACAGGCTTCTTTTACCCTCAAACCCAAGGATACATCTGAAATTTGGTGTTGCCCACGAATTGATACCAATAAATATTCACAAGAATCTTTTCTTTTGGATAAATATTTATCAATCAATTTCCCAACAAAGGGAGGAAAATATAATTTTTGCTGTTTATTATTTTTTCTAGTTGCCAGAATATGATCACCATAAAAATCAGATATTTTTAAATTTACAGCTTCTTCCCTACGCAATCCAGTATAGAATAATAAAGCCATCGTAACTTGCAGCCACAATTTCTTTTTACACGCCAATATGATTTGATCACGTTCTTCTTCATTATAAAATTCTTTGTCTGTTTTTGCTTCTTTAAATTTCTTGATGTCTTTAGTGAATGGCGTGGCAATAATATATTTCTTTGCTTCCAACCAATTAAGAAAAACTTTTATCACACGTGCATGTCCATTGGCAGTAGATTTTGCGCTATCTATCTTTTCTTTTGTGGTGTCTGAATTTATGTGTTGAGTGGCAAGTAAATTCAAATAATCTTGAATTTCTTTAGCACCAATCTTATTAATATCATCAATGGATTCTATATGGAAATATTCTACAAATCTATTTAATATATTTAGATAAGACCTTACCGTATGCACACTCTTATCGACCTTCAATGTGGCAAAATATTCTTCTAATTTATCGAACATAAATCCTCCTTTGTGTATAGTTGTTTATGCTTTCTAATCATAAGTATAATTCTACCACATAATGTCAATTTTGTCAAGGGTAAATAAAGAATTAGTTATTTTGTAAAGGGGTTATTGAAATTCAATATATCTTGGAAGAAAACCCATAATTTTACTGGAAATCCCATTCTGAAATACCATTCGGGTATTTTGTTTGTAATTTCATATACAATAAGTCCATCAGATAACCAATCTTCCGCATCTTTAGGATCAGCTTCAATTTCAAATAACCATTCTTTTGTTTTACCTCTAATATGTAAACTATATAGTTTTTCCATTGTCTCCTTTTAGGATAAAACTAAGATTTTATCGTGTCTGATTTACTTCTATCTTGTTCTTCTTTATCTTTGAAAATACATCCAACATTACTTTCACATCCAAAATAATATTGCCTATCTTCTAATTCATACATAAGTTTTAGATGATCACAAATTCTACAATTAGTATCTAATAGATAATCCTTTTGAGTTGGATTATTCTTCATATTTATCATCCATCATTTTATCATATTCATAATCAGCCCTATCCAATTCTTCAGCTTCTTTGTTAGAATAGAAATCGCTGCTGTATGATTCTTCATCTCTCGTATCTTCTAAATCTCTATCATCAACCATTTTTTCTCCTTATAAAATTTATCTTTTATCTTGTTTTTTATCTGATGGGAACATAAAACTATTTAGTTCCTCATCTTTATATTTTGGATTTCTAACCCAATGTTCATATTTACCATACAACAATTCTGGAGATTTAACCATCCAATCTTTGGCATAAATACTAATATTAAGTTCTACACAAAAGATATTTATAAAAATTTCCTTGCAATGTCTTGAGCCAACACATAAAAACCAAGGAATAAATTGTGTTTTGTCAAAACTAAAATGAAAATAACAATAGTATTTGTTCATGTTTCCCTCACATCTACATTATCATATTTTGGCAATATAACATTCTCAGGATGTGGGCATACAACTAATGCCATATCCCATATTGTTTTCATTTCCTGTTCTGTATAGCCAGCGTACCCACACCCAATTGGAGTACATTGAAAAATATATTCTGGATGCTTTTTTGCGAAAAACAACATATCGCAAATTTGCCCAAATATATCATCAAGGTCAATTGATCTTTTTGCTCCTGGTTTAGCTACTGTACAAATAGCATAGCTTTTCCCATCATTCCCTTCTTGGAAGCCCCTGCCAACACCAAATACAGCCAGTTTTCCTTTTCTGTTTGGAGAATTTGGCGCTGAATTCATAGCAAGTAAAAATTTCTTATCTTTGCGCCATGTGTTTTTAGAATCACCACGCATAGCATAACCAGCAGAACCAGCGCCATGAAATCCTTGTTCGTTAGAACCAAAAACAAATATATTCTCCATTTAATCTCCTTATAAAATCAATCTTTTATCGTTCCATTTTTTCTGCCCATTTAGAAATATTAGCAATCAAATCTTTCTGATGCTCATTAAACACGACACCATTTCTGCTAAATTGTTTTAAGGCATTGAAATATTGTTCATATAACCAAAGTAAATTCATTTTTTCTCCTTCACACAATAAAACTCTGATTTTATCATAAATCCTTAATAGAACCTCTGCCAGCCAAAATAAATTTTGCATTGGCTCTCATTTGTTCAATGTTTCTAGCATTTAAATAAGTTCCAGCAGAGCGTATTCCCCAAGTGAATTCATCTATGAATTGTTTTAATGACATTGTTTTTTCAATCATTTTTTCAATACCCTCAACTGATTTTACTTGAGTGTTTCTCATGTCTTGTAATTTACGACTTCCCATTCCGTATATAAATTTGTCACATGGGCTTTCATATGTTTGTGCAAATAGACTACCTAACATTACTAAATCTGCCCCCACACAAAATGCTTTTACCGCATCGCCACTATTTTTAATACCACCGTCTGCTACAAGTATTCCATTTGATTTGGAACAATCTGAAAGAGCAGATAGATTTGGTACTCCTATGCCAGTTACATTCCTGGTAGAACAGAGGCTCCCACCGCCTATACCAACTCTTACTATATCACATCCAGCATCAAAAAGATTTTGGGCACAACAATAAGTAACAACATTACCAGACATCAATAAAGTTTGTGGGCTATATTTATCTCTATATTTTCTTACTTGGCTACAGAAATCCAATAATGATTGGGTTCCGCCATTTGCTACATCTATACAAAGGATATTTGGTTTAAATTTTAATAGGTTGATATAATTATCATCATGCAAACCAACAGATAAACCAAATAGTTTTGCCTGTGTGATTTTTTCTGCTTCCAGCATCCATTCACCTTGATTATCATAAAAACGATGAAGAATTCCAATACCTCCCAACTCTGCAAGTTTGATACAAAATTCAGAATCTATAATCCATTTCATAGGCGATGCAACAATAGGGAAATCAAGTTTAAAACTTCCCAAATCAACTGATATATCGACTTCACTTCTTGAATTTACATTTGAATATTTTGGACAAATTAAAACATCATCGTACTCTAACCCTTGTTCCAATATTTACTCCTTATGATTTAGAAATTTCTGCATCAAAATTCATCTCAAGTGATTTTCTAGAAGCTATGTAATCACAAAGATGTACAAACTTTTGATATTTGGTTTTTGGTTTTTCCATTATTTCCTGTTTTGTTTTCCAATCCATGTTCCATTGTCCCATGTGGGATTTGATATTATCTGTTACAAATTCAAACTGCTCTGGTGTAACCAAGGTTTGTAAATCTGTTTGTTGCTTTAGTGCAAACACAGCAACATTGGGATGATCAGCCACACTAAATTCTTGTTTTGGTAGTCCACTTTTCCATCCATCATGCAATATGAGAGAAATAATAATCAAATCCATTTCATCTTGTGTGAAATGCCACCACTCAATTCTTGATAATTCAACCGCAATTCTGACTGCTGCACGTGTATGCCTAAGCAAACCACCAACCCCCAATGAATATGATGGGTGGTATTTCCCAGTGGATGAAGCAGGTACTTCAAAAAAGTAATCAGGCAAGCTTTCAATAGCCTTTTCAGCAAACAATCTAATTTGTGGATTTACAATAAATTTTAATTCTTCTTCAAATGATTTTACTTTATCTAATAGTTCCATTTTCCAGCGCCTTTATAAAATCTTCTTGATCTGCTTCTATTTGTTCTTGAGGAACATTACCAAACTTCCAATGATAATATAATAAGATACGAGCTATATTTCCATACTCTTCTCGCCATTCTTCTTCTATATTTTTCAATATCACCCTATTGCCAATAATTTCCCACAATAGAATACCAACACAAACAACAATAACAACAATAAAAACCCAAAGTGGAACCAATATAACCTCCTATGATGTCATGATAAAAAGGATATTTTATCGTGTGCTAGACCCAACAAAATATCCTTAGTATTAGCCTCTGGGTGCTCTAGAACCATTTCCATGAGTTCTTTGAGCAAAATTCCCATTTCTTTTCCCTGCTTGTAACCAATGGAAAGCAGGTCGTTCCCATTGATTGCAAGGTCTTTTATTTGAAACGCTTCTTGTTTTTCAACTATTTCTTTTACTAAAGATTCAAGTTTTCCAACCTTAGAAAATCTTTCTTCAATAAATTTTGGATTTTGTGCCTGGATATCTGCTTTTCTAATTTCAATTAATTTTTTAGTCAAATCCAAACCAATTAACCCAAGCATTTTCTTTACTGATTTCTTAGTTGGTTCAAAGAAATAGTCATGATATAAAACTAAATTAGTAACATTATCAATGGTGTTATTATCAAATTTATATTCTTTTAGCCATTGATTGGCAAGTCTGGCAGATTCAACCTCATGTTCATAGAAATGGTCTGCCCCATTTTCTCCAGTAGTTTTTACAACTGGTTTACCAATATCATGCAACATTAATGCCAACAAGGTTTCTAAATCGTTTGAATCTGAATATAACAATGATCTCCAAATATGTCCACCAACGTCATAAATATGCCATTGATTATTTTGTTCTACGCCAAAACATTTATCTAAAGATGGAATTATATATTGCATCAGGTTGAGTTGATTTAATTTGATAACCATACTGGGTCTTCCACTCATCAAAATTTTACAAATTTCGTCACGGATTCTTTCCTTTGAAACATTTTTAATCAATTTAGAATTTCTAAAAATTGAATCACGAGTCTCATCATGAATTGTAAAACCAAGTTGAGCACTAAATCTAATGGCTCTCATCATTCTCAATGCGTCTTCTTTGAATCTCTCATCTGGATTCCCAACACATTCTATTGCACCATGTTGTAAATCATATAATCCACCAAATGGGTCAATCAATCCTTCTTCCTCATTATATGCCATTGCATTGATAGTAAAATCGCGCCTGGAAAGGTCTAATCTAATATCATTTACAAATTCAACAGAATCTGGATGGCGGTTATCAGAGTAATCTCCATCAACACGAAAAGTGGTGACTTCATAATTTTCTCCACCAATAGCAACGGTGAGAGTGCCATGTTTTAAACCAGTTTCAATAGTGCGAAAATTTTTGAAAACTTTCAACATTTCTTCTGGTTTAGCATTGGTGCAAACATCATAGTCATGGACTTCTCTTTCTAGAATAGCATCTCTTACTGCACCACCACACACATAAGATTTAAATCCAGCGCTATTCAATTTGCCCATGATTACTTTTACGTTATCTGGAATAAAAATCTTCATATCAATCTCCTAAAATAATTTTTAGATATAGTTCAGTCAATCCTTTCTTGTCTGCACTATGCGGTAATTTTGATTCATTATACCACAAATCAAATTCTTTGTCAAGTGTTGTAGCCATTTCTAACATTTCATCATAATTATATTTGCCACGCTTGATCGCAGTGATCTCTTCTGCATTTGGTAATGGGAAAGTGATATTGCCAGTTAACAGCAATTCCTTACCTTCAGACATAAGGCGGGCAAGATGGCTTGCATGCTTTACATCATAGCCATAAAGTTCTTCTAATCGTCTTCGCTCTGGATTTCTATCATCTCTCCAGGCAACATAATTATCCCATAATTTCTTTTGTTCACGATATTCAATTTCTTTCTTGATTTCTTCCCTAAAATCTTCATTGAATAATTCAAATTTAATATTAGAAACTGCTTGCAATCCTTCGCCAGAAATGATTGGTGCATCACCTAAACCAAACATTTTTCTTGTTGGTTTTTCTTTAGGTGGATTTATAAACCATTTGCGATGCGCCTTGATTGCATTAAGTTGGCTCATTGCATACCCACTATAAGTATATTTGGCTTTCTTGCTCAAAAATAAATGTTTATTTTCAAGAATCAAATCCCATTTTTTTGTTTTAGAAATAATTTTAGATTCTGGCAGAAAGAGAATCTCACTAATATTAGGGTTCATATCTGCACACAATTTAAAAAATTTCCCTAAAGCCCAAATAGTTTTGTCTTTTTCTTCAAAGCCAGAATCTTTTTGTTCAAACCCATTGAAAGGGTCTAAAAGCACTTCTAGTGGCGGGATACAAATACTTCTATAATCCCAGTCTGATCCCTCAGTATTAGTTCCATAGAGTCTACTGCCAGCAATACCTTCTAAAATTACATAGTCTTGTGGATTAAAGTTCATTTTTATTTATTTTTGACCTTCTTTCTTTCCTATTCGTGGGTTTAGGGAAATGTTTCATATAGCATAATTTATAGTGCGTTCTTATTACATTTTCAACATATGTATCAACTGATTCATGAAAATTTATTTTAGATATAAAGTTATTTCTCCATATTAAAAACATGTTTTTCTTGAATTTAGAATCACACTCAATAACTTCTAATTTTTTGAATCCTTCATAATATTTAGCAATAAAATTAGATATTTTCTTTTTTAAATTTGGGCAATATTCTTCTATTCTTGCCTCTAAAACAAAAGCACTTATCATTTTCCCAAATTGATTTGACATCAAATATCTCCTAAATATTCAGCGCCCAATTTAACAAGAATATCAGCCAATAAATATCTATGGCAAAACGTTCCAGTTTTACAGAAACAAACAATCACTGCTGTTGGTTGATCTAAAAACCAATCCCATTCAGCACGATGATTTTTATATGATAATCTCATTTTCTCATAATATTTTTTTGTATATTCTTCTTCTGTTATGGCGCCACTTTTTACATCAATAATATTTTCCCAATCTGGAGCAAACATTTTTAATCCAGATTTTGCAGTTATATCTACCCTATATTCTCCCTTGTAATTAAATTGTCCAGTATAAAGTCTAAGCGTCATTTATTTCATCCTATCAATTTTTTTACAAAGATTTCTAATTTCAATAATCAATATGATACCAATCACAGCAAAAATAATTCCAACTACTGTCCAGTATATGTAATAGGTCATATAATCCTCATAAAATCCTTATTTTATCATTATTGATTTTCAAACATCAATGGGTTATAACAACAACTTCCATTGGTTGCATACACATTAGCATATTGCCTTATCAAATTATCTTGGCATTTAATAAATGATTCACCAAAAAAATATTTAATGCTATTCCTATGTGGATATTCACGAGTGTCAGCGAAATAAAAATAACTGCCATTTTGTATATTATTTTCTCGCCTTAAACCATATTTCTCATACAATAAACTATAAATGCTTTGATCATATAAACAATATTTTACTTCCCAGTCTGATATTTTGTCATAATCATCAGATATGCATTCTTTTATTTTGCAATATGATAACCATTCATTCAAAAACTTCTTTGCTTTTCTAGTTGCTAAAATTGTTCCAGCCCAAACCTGATTGGCATTAAGGTATTTAGCGCCTAAACAATTCATAATTTGGAATGTTGCCCTTTTTGTGTGGCATCTATTTTGCAATTCAACATCAGTTGAAAGAATAATATCATTTTTATCAATATATTCAAAAATATGTTCTTTTGTGAAAAGGTTAGATGAGTCTAAATAAAGTACCTTTTTATATTTTTTCAAAGCATCTAAAATAATATATGGCTTCCAAGCACAATATCCAGCCTTTTTACTATCAAGCAATTCTTTATTTTCTAAATAGAAATCTGTTTTATGCAACCATTCTAAATCATATCGTACAAAATTTATATCTGATAAGCCACATAAATATTCTAAATTGTATGATTCTGATAAATATGGTTCACCTGATGCAAATGTTATAATAGCAATGTCTTTTTTGTTCATACAATCCTTTCATGATAAAAGAGTAATTTTATTTCCTATTTGGTGCTTTATCCAACCAAATAGCACCAACATAAATTATATCCCATTCTTGTTCTGGATACATATTTTTCATATGG
>Ga0172381_10003562_pt1 | contig 16431 bp, 17 predicted proteins | sample Leawel6488metaG_FD_119754 | JGI IMG/M metagenome (GOLD analysis project Ga0172381, IMG submission 119754) | Leachate microbial communities from a municipal landfill in Southern Ontario, Canada - Leachate well 64-88 metaG | ecosystem: Engineered > Solid waste > Landfill > Unclassified | place... | reverse complement strand
TCCAGGCTCAAGGCAGGATTCAAATGATTTACAGTATTTACAGCTAGTTATCCATTTGCCTCTTCTCTTGCAAAGGCACTCTGTTTCTCCTTCTGAGAGCTTCAGGTGCTTGCAGTCTCCGTAGAATGTGTTTGTTTTCATCAAACTAAAAAGAGTGTAATTATATTTAAATTATTCGTTAAAAAAAAGAAATGAATGAAATGTAACTAAATCCTAGACCACTGCCAACCGTCTTCTTTACTGTAAACGTCTTTACCCATTTTCTTTGCAAGGGCAATTGCAGCTTTTATTGTAGTGGGTCGCTTAGTAAATGGGAACTTAGCCTTATTTTTTGTGTACAGCTTAGACATACTAGCAACAAAATCCTTGCCGTTATGCCCTAAACCTCCTTCTATCATATACTTTGTGGCTATTTTATCACGCTCCAGATGTTAACATACTGTATATAAATTGGTGTTCATTGTATAAATAGTTATGTTTACTGGCTAAGAGTCTGCAATATTTTAGTTGCAACTGCCTTAACTACATTTACTGTTACAGTGTTTCCTAAACATTCATACCTATATTTATCAGAAACTCCAGCAGTCCAGTTGTCAGGATACCCCTGCAGTCGTTCACATTCAATAGGAGTAAGTGTTCTTATATCACCATTTGAATATCTTACATAATTTTCATTCCATTTATCATGCCCTAACTTTGTTAAAGTTGATGCAACGTTACGTACCCCTTTCGGTTTTTCTCTGGATTCATTGCAAATGCTTTCCTCTTCTCGGATAATTGGAAATATTCTATTGGTGGGTGCTGTTCTAAGATGTCCAATAATATAGACTCGCTTACGTCTGTGGGGTACTCCAAAGTCTTTACTGTCAAGTAATTCTGCTTCGACTTCATAACCAATGTCTTCCAATTCAACGATGACTCTGGCAAAGTCCCACCCTTTATTTGATGTAAGCAGTCCCTTAACATTTTCAAGGAATATAATTTTTGGTTGCTTTTCTTTTGCAATCCTGATAACATCGAAGAACAATCCGGTTCTTGATGCACACAGACCACCGCGCTTTCCGAGTGTGCTAACATCCTGGCAGGGGAATCCTCCACAGAGTATATCAAAGTCTCCAATGTCGTTTGCTGAGATTTTTGTAATATCACCACTTGGCACATCTCCAAAGTTCTTTTCATAAATTTTTACAGCGTTTTTCTCAATTTCTGAACTAAAAACACACTTCACAGGAATGTTTAACTCTTTAGCAGCGTCCTCAATGCCTTTTCTAAAGCCTCCAATGCCACAAAAGAGGTCTATAAATTTGATTGTCATTTAAACCACCATAACTATAATAAGTAACCACCATATTTAAAACTTGTGTGCTGTAAGAGGATTTTAAACAACAGCTTAAAGTTTAAAAATTAGACTGTTTAGCCCTAATGCAAACATTTAAATACTTCTAGGTCGTAGGTAAGAATAGACAGTGTAAAGGAAGGTCACAAATGTATAATGAGCCATACAGCAATATAAAAGAAAGTTTTTACACTTTCTCAATTTCAGAAAACTTTGATAAGAAAGTAAAAGAAAACAAACTCCCTGAAAGGTATAGAAAAGGGTGGTTAACTAAATGAAGACTAAAGACATACTAAGTATAATTTTGTTTATACCTGTGCTAATGTGCTGGGTTTATGTAAAAACTGTAGATTATTGGTGATTTTATGCAAGAGAAAATAACAATAGAAATAACTGCAGATATCAAAGGAAATTCAAAGCTTGCTGCTGAGTCTTTTGCCAGGTTCATATCTAACTGTGAAGTAAGTGATGACGAATCTTTTAGTCTTACTGTTACAAATGCAAGGGTGATTTAAATGAAACCAAGAACACCAAAAGCAGTAAAGGCATGGATGAATAAAGTTGATGAAGCGGAAAGAGCATATATAGCACAAATGAAAATAAAAGATCCTCGTCCTGGCATGTGGGTATATCGCAGGATCTCCACAGGTCTGATATGGGATGGTGAAAAGTTGGAAATAAGTAAATGTGCTCAGAGGGAGCTGAGAGATAAAGAATACCTTTTTGATGAGTTCCCTGAAGGGTATAATTATCAAAAGAATTAATTTCTTTCTTTTTTACAACGTCTCAAGTCCTTCAGCTTATTTTTTTTCGATTTTTCCACAGAAACCTTTATAAACCATAAACTTAAATATCTTAACAGCCTATATAATTATGAGGTGTACACAAATGAAAGGTCTATATTCAGGTCGTCAAATAAAAGACCTGGCAGCGAAAAAGCTAAAAATAACAAGATCACAAACAGCCGCGCAAGCTGTGAAAGCTATTGTTAAGAAGTATGGGCATGTTTCCGACAGTGGAAAATATCACCATACTGGTAACGGGGTATGGGTGAAATATTCTCTTGCAAATGACAGCAAGAGAACCGGAAAACTTGCAGTGTCAAAAGCTCAGTGGAGAGCGCAACCACATAAGCTAGACTATCCTGGTGTTGACACTAAGAAGGGTGTGGAGAAGAAAAAAGTTAAAGCAGTTAAGCCTAAGTTCTCCCTCTCCAGCATTAAACCGCCTGCTAAACTATCCAGCCGGACTAAGAAAACACCTGCTAAGATGGCACATAAGGCTGTCACAAAGAAAGCACCACTACCTTTAAAAATCCCTCAAAACATACCTATAGAAGTTGTTTATGCACTTGGACAAGGTAAATTAAAAGCTGCTGAAGAGTTGTATTATAAGTGTGTTCTTCACGCAAACCCGAAAATAGGCTATAGGGACGAGCGTATTTATGCAGCTTTTAATAAATATGTGAAAGGTAAGGTAATAAGCTTCTATAAGCAGTCAAGGGAAGCATTTAAAAACGGCAGAGATCTTGATTCAAGAGTTTTCTTCAGATATGGAAGACGTGCACAAGGGTGGCCTAAGGAAGAGAAGTATATAGACGCTGCATATCAGAAGTTTATTGCGCCAAAAGTTAAAAAAGCCCCTGTGGTAGTTCCAGTGCCTAAGAAGGACTACTCAATCCAGAATAAGAGGCTTAGACTACTATCGTCCATGGAACGAATAGCACCTAAAAAAGATCCTCTTATGTATTACGATAAGTGGGATACACAGCTTAAGAAAACTTTTAAAGACGCAGGCAGTTACAAAGCTTGGAGGGATTTGTACAGAAGGAAAATAGAGAACAACAAAGGACTTATAGAAAAATTAGCCTACAGAAAAATAATTAATGGCGAAAATTTAGTATAAAGAGTATGTTCAGTCACCTGAACACTTCAACTTTCTTTTTTTAATTTAACAAACACATTTAAATACTTTTGCATACATATAATTATACAGTAAATAACTTTATAGGTTGTGATACAACGACTGTTAAGAAAATAGGACTAGTAGGGCTTTATTCTGGCAGACAGATTAAGGCTAAAGCTGCAAAAGGAGAGAGTATAACACGCTCTCAGAGTGCGAAAGGAGCACTTGCGGCAATTAAGAAAAAATACGGGGAAGTACCTGACAGTGCTAAATTTGTGCATAAGGGTAAAGGGCTTTGGGTTAGGTACTCTCTGGCAAATGATAAGAAGAGGACGGGCAACGTCACGGTAATTAAAAAAAGAAATAGGTGTTTAAAGCTGTTGCATCTGATAATCAGTTATTGTTTCATCAGACTCAGAACTTCCACCAAAGAAACTTGTTTTTCCTTCTAACTGCTTAAGTATTGGATGCAGTGTGAAAAGAATTGTACCTAAGTACCCTGGCAACATCGCCATCCAGTACATACAACTAACACACAAACCTCTCTGACTTGTTGTATCCCATATTGCTGATACAGCAGTGAAAAATTCTATGTTGTCACATGATGATGTTATTCCATCCATTGCAAGACCATAACCTAGCACCATGTATCCAGATATTACAAGGGATACTGCCATTAATATTAAGTATTCAAAGAATTTCCCTGAAGACAGGTCCGTTCCTTTACTCCTCTCAAAGCACCACAGGACAAGACCTATAAGCACAAAGAAAGGTGAAGCTTTCCACAGGTTAAGCATTGTCTCAAAGTGTGTTGTTGTGTCTACAGTCAAAGACCCTGATGAGATTAGATTGTTAATTGCCATTATCGGTACATCAAATGACCACGTTAATATAGTGTAAATCAATCCAAAAACTAAGACAGTTGCAGCTATGACAAACACTATCATGCTATCTGCCCTTTCGTCTGAGAATATATCTTTCATAGTTTTCACCTCCTATAAATTATGCTGAAGAGGTTCTTCGCCTCTTCATCCAAACATGCTCTTCATACTTCCGAGAGTGTTTTTTATTACTCTAACTGATTTTTTCTTTTTTGTTGTATGTGTTTCGGTTGCTTTTTCTACTGGCTTTTTCTTTTTTCTAGCTATGTATATAGCAGTCTGTGTTCTAGGCATGTTTGTAGAACTTGTTGCAGACTTCTGAATTTCTACTACTTTTGTTATAGAGTCAATGAACGATCTAACGTCTGGGATTACAGCAGGTTCTACGATCGGCTTTACTACTGGTTTAACAATTGGCTTTACTACTGGTTTTACTATCGGAGTTACGAAAGGTTTTATTACTGTTTTGGCTGTTTGTTTTGCACCTTGAGATACTTTATTTCTAACACTTTGTTTAATTGTTTGTTGGACATCTATAATATTTTTTGTTTTATCTAGATTACCTATAAAGGCTTTAATACTAAGTTCTTCTCCAGGGTGTCTTACATAACCATCATAATCTGATGCAGATGCAGATCTGATAGCGTATGGAAATACAGGACTAACTGCTGCATATCTAAGTTTTGATTTTGGTTTTACTGGTGTTTCTGTTTTTAGTCTTTCTAAATCTTCAATTTTTGCATTTTTAGCCTTTTCAATTATTCTCTTCTCCGCTACACTGCTTTTACGTTTTAGTTTTGTTCTTTCCCCTGCTACAAGTTCAGAAGTTTTAGGTTTTGTCTTTGGTTCAAGCTTTTTTATCTCATCAATGGTCTTTACTGCTTGATCTACTTTCTGAAGTAGTTGCAAATCTCCAGATGTAGTAGCTTTTGCTGCAGACTCATCACCAAATGATTTTCTAATTTCAGCATTACGCACTTTATTTTTCTCTACTGCTGCCTTAAATTTATCTTCTGTATGTGCTTTAGCTTTAGCTTTTCTAGTTGTAACTTCCTTTAGTATTACATCATTTGTCACATAAGATATAGCTTTATCAGCATCAGCCTCACTCATTAAGCCTTTATTTCTTTTGTCTTTTATGAACTCCATACGAGCGTCAAAATCTTTAACTTTCAGATCTTCCAAATAAGCATCAAAATCTATATCTGTTTGAGACTTGTTTTTATTTTTAGTTATCTCCTCATTAATTCTTTTTACCTCAGCTTTTATGTCTTTGTAGTACGTGTATTCATCAATCTTTGCACTTGCCTGTTTTGGCTTTACTTTAATACCACTGGGATTTTTAGCTTTGTACTCTGCAATGTCTTTGTAAGTTAATTTACCTCCTAAAACTTTTGATTTTTGGTATCCAGATATATCAGTTATGTCTTGTGGTGTACTATTGTGCTGTTTAGATTTTTTAGCACCCCTCAATACCTTTCTAGCAGATGAGTGTTCAGCTTTTCTTACTTTCTGGAGTTTATTAAATGCTGCTTTTCTTGTCTTTTCAAGAGACACTGGTCTTTTTCCTGTTTTTACAGTAGTTTTTACATCTCTTGTAACAGATTTAACTTTTGCAGTAACACGCTTCTGTACACTTGGCACTGCTTCGTTTAGATCCATTTCCCAATACTTTTTAGCCTTTTTAACTATAGGACTTGAGGTCACAGATTTCTTAGCTTTTTCAATCTTAATTTTTCTATTTGCTTTTGCATGTGCTGCTTTGTTAGCTTTTACGTTAGCTTTTCTTAGCTTAGTCACGTCTGAGCCTTTATTTATAGCTCTGATTGTTGCTTTTTCTGCAGGATCTAATTTCATTAAAGCACGTTCTGCTTGTGTCTGCCCCATTACTTTATCGGTGTTTGATATCTTATACTTACCTTCAGACATATAGTCATTTGAAAACTTCTTTGCCTCTCGCAAGAAAGCAAGTTCATTATCAAATGCCTTTATTTCTTCAAGTTCTAGAGCTTTAGTATTAAACTCTTTTGTTTTTAAAACTTCAAGCTGTTCATCAAATTTAATATCATCTAACGACTTTGTAGCTACTTTTTTATTATAATTTTCAATATCATTACCTAAGCCTTTTCTATACTCGATTTCGTCAAATTCAACTTTAGGCTTTTTGACAGTTGTTTTAGCTTTCACTTTTTCAGATACTTTGTTAACTGCTTTTTTGACTTTGTTAACTGCTTTTTCTGTACGAATCTCAAGATTTCTCTTTGTGTGTAATTTTTTTGCTGCCTGTATTTTTGCGGTTCTTCTTGCTGCTTGCGTTGTGCCTTCTTTAATTGCCCCAGCTTCAAGTTTTTCAGATCTTGTCATTCTAATAAGTGCATTTTCTGCCTGAACCTCCGACATTATTGGGTTTTCTTTTAGGTATTTTCCTGGCTGCATATAGTCATCTGCAAAAGACTTCATTTCACGGAGGCTTGCAAGCTCTTTATCAAATGCTTTAATATTTGCTAACTCTTTAACTCCTGCATAATTTTCTGTACTTAGTGATGCTTTAGCAGTTTGATTTTTAGCTGCTGTCTCATATGCTCTTACAATTCTTTTTAGCTCTTTAGCTTTTGCGAGATCTGCAGCTTTTCCAGCTGTTTCTAGTTTATCTATTCTCTTTTTTAACCCTGTAATTTTCTGAGCTGTTGTTTTTGGCGTTGTTTTTACAGGTTTACCAATATTGGTTATATCATATTCTGCGGGTGTTTTTGTGTAATCCGATGGTTTAGACGACACTTTTTTAATTTTTGCTTTACTTACTTCTGTTGCTTTACTTACTTGTTTTTTTGTAGTATCTTTTATACCCTTTGCTATGCTTTTAGTTTTCAAGAGATTTGCAGATTTAGACAATGCTGAACCCACTTTTGAAACCTTTGAGCCTGTACTCTTTACAGCTTTAACTGGTGTAGATGCTGCAATTTTTTTTACTGTAGCTGTTGATTTAACTGCATCATATGCAGGTGTTATAATTTTTGATTTAGTTGCTTTAGTAAGTGGTTTAGCTACTTTGCTAACACCTTTTGCAGCTCCACCCATAACAACTTCAGCAAGAGCACAAGAAGCAACAAATTTTACAGGGTCATCATATGCCTGCTTTGCCATACCCCTTGCCATTTGTGAGCCATAATAAGTCCCAACAAGAGCAGTATTTTCTGTAGCAGATTTTAAATTACCTGCCTTTATTTGCTGTGTTGTGTATTCTCCTGCTTTGACTACCCCTGTGACTCCTGCTGCAAGCATTTCAGGAGTTTCAACAATAGCACCACGCATTGAATTTACAAAGTCTGCAACATTCCCAGAGTATTTTCCTGCAAAATTATAGTCATTTGCTGTTTTGTCTGTTGACCCTACAAGGTATTTCTTTGAAAGATTTGATACTATTTCTGCAACTTCATTTATTCCATCTGTAAATTTATTAATCTGTGTAGAGGGTGAGTATAACTCAGATACCTTGCCAAGTAAGACAACTTCCTGAGCGGACAAGCTTTTTCCTGCAATCTGTTTTTTTGCTATGTTATCCAGTACGTCTGTGGTGCCACCTGATGTTATTTTTCCTGCAAGTGCTTTATCTACATGTCCGTCTGTTATGTCAGTGTTTAACCTTGTCCACAGGTCAGACGCTGTACCTTTTACTGGTAAGTCATTTGCTGCGATTCCGGTCAAAAACTCAATCTGTTTTGATTTAGACATACCCTGTATTGATTTTTCAATTGCCTTAACCTGCCTATCAAGTTTAACATCTGATGTTTCTTTTTTATACTCAGATGCCGTTTTACTTGATGCAATAATTTTACCAGATTTATCTTTCTTGATTACACGGACGTTTCCTTCGCCTGTGCTGTTCTTACCTTTGCCTTCGATTACGTCTATGACGCCGGCTTTACCCACCACGTCAGTATACGCTTCAAGCTGTTTCTGATATTCTTTTTGAGCGGCTTTCTGCTTCGCTATCCGCGTATCAACTGCTACTGTATATGCCTCTTTTGACTCATACTTTGTAAGTGCATTTCGTATTTTAGATTCGTCTGCAAGTGCCTGCTTCTCCAACTGTTGACCTGCTGTTACAACACTAACTGTTTTCTGTTGTGCTGTACCTGTTTTTGCACTTGCACTAGTGTTTACACTACTACTTGCTTTCATTTTTGCAAGTTTTATACTTCCAGATCCTTCAGGAACATAAGTTGATGATCCATAGCTTGTTACACTTCCGTCTTTTGCAACTTTCTTAACTCCTCTCTCACCCACACCTGCTTTCCCACCGCCAGTAGAATACCATTTATTAGAGTATTCATCCGAGGGAGCACCGCCCGTCGTAAGAGTAGTCATGTGTTTACCAGTTCGACTGTTAAGGTCTGCCAAATGTGCCTTATCACTCGCAGTTACAGGTATCCATTCATAAGCACCGTTTGAATTTATCCACCACACAGCATTTGAATTAGAAACTTCTTCAGGAATTACTGTGTAAGTTCTTGTGTTGTTAGTGTTTGCTGAGTTTGCTTTATTTAATTGGTTATACTGGTTCTCTGTAAGTGTTTGTTTTCTTCCTAGTGTGTCGTATGCGGAATATGTATACTCCGTTTCTTGTTGTGTAGTTGCTGTATAAATATTAGGTGCTTGAGTAGATTTCAGCATAGAGGATTTTTGTGCTGTAACTACTTTTGCCTGTGCTGCCTTTTCTGCTGCTGCTTTAGCTGCCTTCTCCTGTGCAATTTTCTGAGCGGCTGCTTCTTGTACTGCTTTCTTTGCGGCTGCAATTTTAGCGTCATAAGCAGCTTTTTTTGCTGCTGACTCTTTCATTAATTTAAGTTGTTGTTCAGTAGGAGATGCCCCGCTACTTCGACTACTCAGCAATACATTATTATTGCGAGTTTTAGCAGCTTGCATAGCTTTCATTTGTGCTATTTTTGATTGCATAGCTGCTGATAATACTGCCATAATTCTCACCCCGTAAACTTAAAAATTAAAGGGTTAGAAACCCTTATACTCTAACAGTTGATACAGTTACTTTTGCACCTACCTTCTTAGCACTTGTAACAGCCTGATTCTTGGTATCAGATGAAGGGGTCACAAACGTGAATTTTACAGTAAACCCGTAACTTCCGCCACTAAACTTTTTTAGTGAACTCACGATTGCCTTGGGGTTTTGTTTTGTCTTCATCCTTGATGCCCTAGCATCTGCAGCACTCCCAAAACGAGCATTGTAAGTTGCTATTACTTTGTATATTAACTTCTTGTTTGTCTTTCTGGTTGTCTTTCTGGTTGTCTTTCTGATCATTGTGTACACTTCCGTATGACATTAGTTTATTTATCACACTAACAGTAAAATTATTACTGCACTGTTAATATAACTATGCTTCGAAAGTATATAAAGGTTTGCTAAATCAGTATATAACTAAAATAAGAAAAACCATTAACTTTAATTAGACGTTAAATCAGGATAAATTAAGAAAATAAGTAGGTAAGAATTTACCAATATATATCTTTATGTTTTACCAATCCTAAACACTCATACTGTACCCCTGCAGTAAATAGACTTTTTGGGGTATACTTTTCAGTATTTTCAATATTAACATTACTGTCACCATTTACACAGTCGATAAATATTAAACCTTTATCTATTGTATTAAAGGCATTACATGCATGACTATCACTATCATCTATAAAATCAATTGCTACCCATGCACATTTTATTCCTGTAGCTTCAGCATTATTATGTACCAACTCTGCAAAATCACCGCATTGAAAATTGTCAGTATACTCTTTTCTATCCGTTTTGTCAGTTTTCAAAAAATTTAATACTTCCTGATATGTTTTATCTGTAGCGTTATAATAATTTACAAGTTCAATACGTTCATTATCCGCACCAACATAGTTTCCAGCAGTGCTTATATAATAACCTTTTTCTTCACGTTCAGCTCTTTGCCTGTTAAAATTTTCAGTAATATTACTATCAGTGCAGCCACTCATGTTAGTATCTTCAGAAACACTTATAATATCACTTTCACCATTACTTTCATATGTATTTTTACTGTAGTCACTTAAGCACACCATTAATAAGAATATTAGTGTAATTATTTTATACTGCATACCTACACCTCAAAATATTAGATAACTGTATAGGTCTACTCACGTTCTAATTGTATTTAAAGATTTGCAACTAAAAAAAAATAAAGAGGTGTTTAGCCTCTTAATAGCGACTTCTGCTCATGTAGTAGAAATTTACCGCAAAGCTAAGGATTACTGCAAAGGTAATCAACGTTTTATACTGTTCTGGAATGAACCCAATAAGCAACACTCCGAGAAACAAAGCTACTATTGAAGGTATGGTAAGTTTCTCCTGCTGTTTCCACATCAGAACGAAAGGAAGCACAAACAGAGCCACATAAAACATTTTACCCATTGCATTAGTGAATGGTGTTGTTGCAGACTGTGCTAACCCTTCCCAATCAAGATCAGTAAACCTATTCATTAGTGTATTATACTCTTCTTCGTCTCCTATTGTTGCAATTGAAACAGTTGCTATTTCCCTTGGAATTGTTACCGTCCACGTCAACATATTTGAAGGATTACTGTCTGAGGCTACCACAGATACATTGTAATACTCGCCATCGTCTGTAAATGTGTACGCTTTACTTTGTCCTGCTACTGTTGTTTTTACACCATCCAGATAGAAATCTGCTGAAGTAATATTTGTTGTTGAGCTAAATTCAAATGTGTGAGAGGTTCCAACTGGAATAATCTGATTACTATCCCCTACAAATGAAATTATAGGAGTTGCAGCAGTCACCCCACACAATATAAAAATTGAGAGTAAGATAAGAATAAATCTAGCTCTCATTAATCCATTCCCCCTGTGCTCCTGTTTGTCACTATCTGTAACAGTCCCCATATTTCTGCAAGTGTTACCATGGTTTGAATACCTGCAGCGAAGGCATAAGGCACACCTACACTAAATAGGTAAGGTCCAGGTATAACCAGGATTGAAAACACAGTTTTTACCGTATTATACATGCTTGCAATCATGCCCCAACTGTCAAAATAACTTGACATTCCCGAATCTGATTCTACTGACCCGTCCATCTCTACTATACCGTCTGCAAGATCAGCAGAAGGCATATCTACGTCAGGTACGGTAACAACGTCAAATATCCCAGCCCCGTTTATTATCCCTGCCGAAACTACAAAAGCAAGGAGAAAAAAGGCTAACTCCTTAGCAAACATTTATATACTACCTCCCTTCCTTGACTCATTTATTACTGTCATTATTGCGTACAGTGTGCCTATTGCCAAACCTGCACCCATGGTTGTATTTACTGCTGTTCCAAAGCCTGTGAAGATATCCAATAACCACAAGAACCAGCAGAATCCACACGTCATTAGTCCACCTATGGCGTGTTCTGCTTTCCCAAACTGGAAGGCAACTATGAATACCAAAAACACACCAAAGTAAGATAATGCTTTTCCTCCTACAAATGGGATTGTGCTTCCTGCAAAGGTCACAGTATAAGTTTTTTCCACCGTTCCGAAGCTACTTTCTGTAAATTCTACTATAATTTTGTAGGACTGCCCTAAATAGTTTGACATTGTAAATGTACAATTTCCGCTATCTACCGCACTTGCAGGATTATAAACATACTCATCTAACAGTACAAAAGTTCCGTTAGTGTTTGTCTGCCCTATCTGGTATGTTACATTTGTCATCCCTGCTGTGGTTTCATTCCAAGCTATATTTACGTTAGCTGCAGTTGAGTTTAACACTAATTTATCTACTGTCACGTTTACTACATCATAAAACTGCGAGTCAGACAACAGTGTAGCTCCTGTGGAATCTAACACAATTACAAAGGATAATTTGTAACTCGATGGAACTATATACTCTGTCTGTGTAGTCGTACCCACAGTAAGTACTATTTTATATTTACTGCCTATGTCAATATCTGGCATAACAAAACTGCCTGTACTGTCTGTAGTTCCTGAGCCTATTATGGTTGTACCATCATTTTTATAGTATGTATATGCAACATCTGGCACACCTCCTAGTGACCACCAATGATTTTTTACGGTAACTGCACAATCAGTTGATGAATAGTAACTCTGTGCCTGTGATATAGCAATATTTTGTACTGTTACCTCACTAGAAACTACTGTGACTGGTATTGCACCTGTGTCTTCGTAGCCTGATTTTTCAACTGAGATATAATAAGTTCCTGCTGACAAGTCTAAAACCTGGAAATACCCCTCTGCTCCTGTTGTTTTTGTAACTGAGAAAGTATTGTTATATACAGTTGCAAGTGCTCCTGCTACAACTTGATAATCTCCGAGTCCCTGCGATTCATATACACAGCCTGCAACTCCTGTCCCTGTTACACTACCTGTTGATGATACAATTATAAAATTATACTCATCTGGGAATTCACCGTACACAAGATTTATGGGGTCATAACTTCTTACTCTCCAGTAATAAGTACCTGCAGCAAGTGAAGCTGTTGCTGTTGCTGTTGCTGTTGCTGTTTCTGCAGAATAGACTAAATTAGAAAATGTTGAATCCTCTGCAACCTGTATCTGACAAGTTGTACCCACATCCTCCCAAGTAAATATCTGATTAGCATACAGAGGTGGAAAATCTCTTGATACTGTTGCACCATCCGCAGGGCTTATCATTGTAGGTGGTAGGTTGTAAGTTACATTCACAACTACGGTGTGCTCTGTTGCTGTCAGTCCTGACGTTGTTATAAATATCTGGTCACCGTCCACTATATATGACGTTACAGAGCTACCGTCTATAGTTGTAGATAGGCTTGTTTTACCACGTGCTTCTATATCATAATCTTCAAACTCTGTGATAAGTATAGCATCTGTATAAACTCCAGCAGGAGTGTAGCTAAATGTTTGTGTTAAATTTGTTCCTGTGTCTGTTTCTGTTGCACTAATACCAGATGGGTCAGGAGACAGCATAATATTGTCAATATAAAAAGACCCCCCAGAGTTTACTGTATTAAATGATACAACTCGTATTGTAGGTGTTGTACCAGCTATATACTCGCGCTTAGTCATCCACACAAACCCATCAGTGTTATCAGCAACAGATATACCATATGAATTTGCTCCTGTCCAAGCAAGGTCAACCTTTGCGTAGCCAGTAGTTACTCCAGTTACGTATACACTAGCTCCTATTGTGTAATAACCTGGTGACAGCGTAGTAGTTTGCTGAATAGCCCCGCGGCTCGCAGATACACCATTTCCAGTAATTAAGTATGAATAACTCCCTGTATTACTTACTGTGGACTTTTCACCGCCCACTACACTTCCAAGTTGTGTCCAATCTGTCGGAATTGTATTTCCACTAGACCATGTTTCAAAGCCATAGTTTTTAACTATTGAGTTGTAAGGAGTGATTGTAACTGTACTAAACTCAACGTCAAGCTCAAGATACCCATTTTCGTAATTGGGTACTACTACTCTTTCCCAATCGTTAACACCTGTATCATTAGTGTGTGTAACTTTGATTAAATCTGAAGTGCCTATAATTGCGTCAATATCTGTTTTGCTTATTTTTATTTTAGTTTTAGAGTGTTCCCCACTACTTACTTTTATATTGTGTTGATTTTTCTCAACCGTTACTTTTGTGGTATCTATGTCATTTTTAAACATAACACCATTTTTGTTTTTGTTAAAATCACTGTGCTTAACCTCATACGCTGCAGATGCAACACCACAGAGGAATAATAACAGTATACCAACTATTAGAATATTTCTTATTTTCATACCTTTCTCCCCTTATGAGCAAGATAAATTTTTTTTAAGTTGTTACATGTGCAACGAGACATACCCGTCCTGACTGCAAAGTCCGACAGAGTATAATTTTTATCCTGTATGGATCTAAACCGTAAAACCTTTTTCAAGTCTGCTGAGGCAATACCTGCTTCAAGACATTTTTTAGGCTTTACACCTGCCAGCAGCAGCCTATAACATGGTACAAATGTACCTAGTTTCTTTACTATGTTGCCACCTCTATAAACATCTTTATAGTGTTATATGCTGTTCTAGGATATATACTTTGTGTAAGAAAAGATAAACAGTAAAAGCAGACTTGTTTAAGTTGCTTAAATTAAGTAAAAAAAAAGAAAGAGAATTAAGGTATTAACAGCTATGTGCTTCTTCCGTGTCACAAGAAGCAAATATTTGTACTAAACAGTTTTCTGCAATTGCATTGTGCATATCTTTTGAGGTATACTCACAATACCGACCATAACAGCCGAAAAGTCCCATGTGGTAAAGGATTATGTCATGCTCTAAAGGCGTTAACTCAATAAATCCTTCTATAATGTCCAGGGATAAAGTTGCATGATAATACCTTGAGGCATGGTTTTCAGTATGTCTGTAGATTATTTTTTGCTCTTTAATAAACTTTTTATAAGCGCCCACCTTACAAAGGTCATGCAGTAGCCCACAAATAATTACTGTGTCTCTAGGTGCACACTTTTCAATATGTGTATTTATATCAGCAAACAGTTTCACAACCTTAAGTGAATGGTCACAAAGTCCGCCTTCAAAAGCCCCGTGATAAATAGTTGAGGCAGGTGCAGTGAAGTAATCCGACTGCTCAAGCCATGCTATAAGTTCAGGTATTCCTTTTCTATCTACAGAGGAAAGCAGGCTTTTAACCATCTTTTTATTTATGTCTACTCTGTCCATGCTCTTTCCTCTACAGGTTCTTCGTAATCTTCAGCACACTTCTTAACTTTCTTGCTCTGCAACATGTTATAATAATCGTCTGAGTCTATGTCCCTCATTTGTACCACCTCAGAAATTAACCTTCTTTACTCCGCTTAGCTTCATTCCACTGGCGTAAAATGTCTTTGTCATTACGTTATATGAAAATGTCTCAGTTACGCCAAATGAGACTATCTGATTATTACTTTCAGCAGAAAATTTAAATTTATTGCCTATTGGAGTTACAGCCACAGTTATGTTCTCAAGTTTCACTTTATACCACCTCATTTTATGATAGAAGTTACTACGTGGTCATGATATATAAAACAGTAGGAAACAACTAAAAAAGAAAATTAAAGGAAGTTTACCTTCCTTAATATCCAAATGCGTTTTGAATCTGTGTTGCAACCCCGTACATGGCGTAAATGCAAACCATTATTATTAACAGCCCTATGATTGCAGGTGCTATTAATTCAGGTCCAGCTTTACCTTTGAGTATTGCAATTGCAAGAGCTACCATTGCAACTATGACAACTACACCAACCATAGCTACTGAGCTGGTCACAATACCTGCTGAACTGTCAAACATTAAATTTGCGTCTGTTGCTACAATTGCTTCAAAGCCGTGCTCTGAAAAACCTCCTGAGTAAGTAAATGTTATATATCCTGTGCTTGATGATATAGGACTTATTAATTTAACTCCGTCTACATAAATATCCACTTCTTTATTACTTGGGAAACCTCCTATTGTATGAGATGTTGTTATGTCGTGAGTTTCTGAGGATTCAGTCCATGTTTTTGAGTTGGTTGTCCAAGTTGAGACTGAAACGTTAACAGTATCCTCGGAAGGTGTTATCAACAGAGGTATTTTAGAATCACTACTTTTCAACATCCTGTTATAGTTGTATGGGTAGCTATTTTTGTCAATTGTTACTGATAAACCATCACCATTATAAGGGTAATTCAGTGATGGCGAGTATGTTAACTCTTCCCCATATACCCAAATTCCGTTTACTTCAGCAGCAGCTCTATAATAGAATGTTCCCGATGGTTTTGATATAATATGCTCAAATTGAGTGTTGCTGTACTCCCCACTACCTATATAATAATACCCATACCCGGAGTTGGTAGGTGTTGACCCCTCAGGATTATTTAAGCGAGTTGTACCCCATACAAACCCTATATTAGATACAGGTATATTTTCAGTTGCACCAGTTGTTTCTCCTGTGAGTGTGTTACCAGATATCACAGTTGTTCTAATGCCCTGTGTTGCCCTATACATACCATCTACTGTTAGAGGGGTTATTAGTCCAGCATCTCTTTTTTCTGCAACATATGATATTAATTCCTCAAATAATTCAATATCACAGTCATAACTACCGTATGAATCTGCTGTTACTACATGTGTATATAAGTACACTGTGTAATTACCTTCAATGGCAGAATCAATATATGCGAATGTGTCAGTTAAGTTTTCACCAGATGTTTTATAAACACCTTGTCTTCTAATTATATACTCATTTCCTGATATATTGTATGATTTTATCAATCTGC
>Ga0172381_10003561_pt1 | contig 16432 bp, 13 predicted proteins | sample Leawel6488metaG_FD_119754 | JGI IMG/M metagenome (GOLD analysis project Ga0172381, IMG submission 119754) | Leachate microbial communities from a municipal landfill in Southern Ontario, Canada - Leachate well 64-88 metaG | ecosystem: Engineered > Solid waste > Landfill > Unclassified | place... | reverse complement strand
TGAAAAATTTAAAAAAGATAGTCAGTATTTTAAATACGGCTTCGCAGTTAAGTTAAATATATTTGATAAAGAAAACCTTTGTGATGTTAGGAGTGTCAGCGAACCTATAAGTTGGAACATGACAGGTTTTATTGAACATTGCCGTAAGTATGATATTTACTGGCTTTACGAAAAAACAAAAGATTTAAAAGATATAACAACATTTTTTTATGGGAAGTATTCCCTTGCACAAATTAGCACAGCTTATATGTGTTATAATAATCAAATGTTTATAGGAGAAAAATTAAATATAAATAACTTTATAATTAAAAATAATACAATTTGTTATGAAAAAAAACAACAAGAAAGCGAACAAGAAAAAAAGTCCATTATTAAAGTACGTTAGAAAAGAATTGTTAATAAAGTACAAGACACATGCTTTTTATTTGAACATCAATAGTGAAAAATGCAATTATATCCCTATATTGTCGATAACACAAGGGTTGCATGATAGATTTAAGTATCAATTTTTTATTGAATTGTCCTTTTTGATATTTTCTATAAGATACCACAATAACAGGCTTATAACCTTTGATTTTCATGTGATTCACTTGAATAATAAGAAAAAGGAATACGAGGTTATTTTAGATAGTGGAATTGTTAATAAAATTTCCGTATATTTGCATAAATTATTTAAGAAAAAATAATATGGAAAATGATATTCAAAAAGAATCAATAAAAGCAAGTGTTTTTACAAAAAAAGCAGCGATAGTTGGAGCAGGAGTTGGATTAGCTTCTGCCTTTTTGTTTTTAGACAGAAAAAATGTTGCGAATTATTACGGGCTTCTTGCGGCAGGTTACGTTTTAGGAAATGTATATGCAGACTTCTATAATTATAGAAAATTAGAAAAACTTATTTAATTATCAATATGGCAAAGGATTGTACAGACGGCTGTTATTTAGACGGCACACGTTCACATAAAAAAGGCGGAATAAAATCGGAGCTTGAAAATTCAAACAAAACAGTTGAAATGGAAAGTGAAGAGTATGTTGTTTGTAAAAAAGCGGCAAGTGATAATAGTGTAAATACTTATACAGGAACGAACAGAGAGATTGTTAAAAAAATAAACAATTCATTTGGTGGCAATGACAAGGTTGTGCGTGATAGCGATAATACTATTATTGTTGAATCCGGGCAAGTTGTAATAAACAAAAAATCAATGAATGACCCGAATACATATACATATACAGGAACGAACAAGCAAATTTTATCTGAAATAAACCAAAAAGGAGGAGGTGTTGCTATATACAAATGTGGCGGAGAGGTTTATGAGGATAATTATAAATTAGGCGGTAAACTATTTGGAAAAAAAGAAAAAGAGGTAATTGAACCGGAAAAAAGAATAATAAGAGACGGAGATACTGTTTTTTATAAGGGTTCTAAGTACATTGTTTTAAGGCAGACACATGATTTTACTGACAAAAAATATCTTTTAAAGGAAATTGATAGTGGTGTAGAAATTGTTCTGTTTGAAGAGTATTTAGATAGCGAAAATTTCGAGAAAGGTGGGGAGGTTGAGAAAAAAAGAAATATTTTTTACCCTAAAATGAAAGCGTCAAACTTAGAAAGAATTTTGGCTAAACCTAAACTAAAAGAAAATGAAATTGAGGATTTAGAAGATTTTTTATATTTAATGATTTATGAGACTAAAAATGCTTATGATTCTGGGTTAATGAATAAAATAGACGTTTCTCAAAAAGGAGACGTTTTCGTTCCTAAAAACAAATTTTGGATTACCAACATAAAGAATAGAATTGATGAATTTTATTCAGAAAGAAACAAAATAGAGGAATTAAATAAAGTCTCAAAAGACCAATTACAAGGCGGACTTGCAGATAATAAAACAATTGAGGATATTGCAAAAGAGCAAAACGAAAATATTGAATTTGCAAGGGAACAATTAAAAAAAGGTATTGCCGTTGAAATGGAGCATTCCGATAATAAAGAAATTGCAAAAGAAATAGCATTAGACCATTTGAGCGAGAGTATTAATTATTATATTGAGTTGGAGAAAATGGAAAATAAGTTAGAGGGTGGGGATAGTGAAAATATAAAAGAAAATACAGAAAGAAAAGAGCTTGAGGGTATTAAAAAGCATTTAGAATCTCTTAAATCAAAAGAAAAAGAGCTTTGGAATATCTACTCTGAAATGACATACTCTGATGAAAAAAACAAGGTTTCACAGCAAAGAGAAGAAGTGAAAAGGGGTATAAATTTTAATGAGAAGCTTCTCATAAACTATAAAAATAGAGTAAAGGTTTTAGATAATTTTGGCAGTTTAACAAATATTAAAGACGATACAGGTGTCGAGCATTTAGAGTTACCTGATTTTACAAATATTAAAGCAGATAAAATAATATTTGATGTTGAGACAATATTGTCTGAAATAGAGCCGGATTATGTGCCTTATGTTGATGAAGGGTATTTTAAGAAAAAAGGCTATATATTTGATTCAATAAGAATTTCTGATGATAAATATATATTGTCAACAATAGATTTTCAGTTTCAAAAAGAAGAATTGCCAAAAAAAGGAGAAGAGAATTACTATCAACCATTAGTTTTGGTGACATTAGACCAACTTGTTTTAATAATTGATTATTACACAACAAAAGAAAGAGCTAATCTAATAAAAGAAGCAGAGGAGAGAACGGAAAGGCAAGAGCGTTATTATGATTCTTTGCCCGAATCAAAAAGAGAAGCACATTTTAATCAAAAAGGATTTTATCAATCTTTACCTGTTAAAGTAAAAAAGAAAATAGCACAAGCGGATTGGGAAGCCTTATCTTTAATTGAAAAAGAGAAAATTTACAAGCCATTTAAAAAATATAATCCCAAAAGGATAAAATCAAAACTTGATGAAGGGAGTATGTGGTCGTCTTTTCATGAAATGTATCGTTTATTTTTAAATAAAGATGCTTGGGTTATTAATGCTTCAAGAGAGCCACAGGTAAATAGAAAAAGTGGCATGGGGTTTTTTGCGAATCCCGAAACTGTAAAGTATTGGAAATGGTTTAAGGATTTCATTGATTATAAATCTAAAGACATAGCAAGTCAAAGAGCGGACTTGTCTGAAAGCAGAAAAGCAGCATTGGAAACAAGTTTTGGAGAATCAAATACAAGTGATATTCTAAAAGAAGAATTTGGATTCTTGGTTAAAAGACAAAATGGCGATGATATAAAACCATTTGAGGTCGATGAAATTAGAAACGCTTGGGTTTCTGTTCGAGAAGGATTGGGAGAGTTGAAAGATAGTTTTTTAGAAAACAAAATTAAAATATCTCATTCGGGAAAAAGATTAATTTTTGCAAGTAAGGCTGTTGGTGTTTTTATCCCTGAAATGGGTACAATTGGCGTTTCAATGAAGTACGATGACACTCAATTTAAACTAACTCTTGCTCATGAATTGGGTCATTTTATAGATTGGTTAATTGGAAAATCAAAAGATAAACGCTGGTCTACTGATGATTATGAAAGCGTTTCGGGAAGAATAGCATTTGCTTTTAGAGACAACATGAATAAGCCAAAGCATTTACAAAATGATTATGTAAACAATACAAAAGAATGTTTTGCAAGAGCTGTTGAGGAGTATTATGGTTATAAGATTTTAGGAGAAAAAGCACTTTTAAAACACTCATACGTTGAACTTGATAGAGAATACAGCATATTTAATGCAGATGATTTTGTTTCAAAAGATAAATTTGAGCAAGTTTTACTACCTTTGCTTGAAGAGTTCTTTGAAGAATATAAAGATTTTTTCAAATATAACACACAAATAGATAAAGATATGGACAAAGATTATAATAAAACAGGATATTCAGTTGGGGAAACAGTTTCAACCGGATTAAATGATAATATTTACGAGATTGTTGGGTTTATTGATTTAGATAAGCCACTTCAAGAAAAAGCAGAATTAAAGCCTGTTAAGATGTTTATTGCAGGGGAATCGGTCGAGCCTTTTGGAGACAATAAGATTGTTTTATTATCTGATTTAGAAAAGATTGATTCGTCTGACAAAAACGAATCAATATTAAAAGAACTTTATGATATTGAATACAAAGCGAGAGAAAAAGCAGGGTTTAAAGGAGGTCGAATAACTGACCAAGACAATAAAACTATAAAGGATTATGTTCAATACATAAAAGAACATGCTTCAAAATTAGACACGCCTTTTAGTGATAACGTTCACGATGCTTTAGAGGATATTAACTACCATTCTCTAAATATAGTTTTAAGTTTACTTGGATTTTATAAAACAAATCGTTATAATGATGATATGTATTCAGGAGTTTTATCTATTATTAACGATATTGAAGGGAGGGGGCTGAAATACGAAACAAACGACAGAGCAACAATCGAATCAAACCAAAGATTTTCTAATGTAAAGGAGTTGAATAGAGGCGAGATAATCACAAAGCCCGAAGATTTTCAAGGCAGACAAAAAGCTTATTCCGAAGAATCTGTAGATAAAATTGTTTCAGAGGGTTTTGATAAATCAAACGACCCAATAATTGTATGGTATGATAAGGATTCGGATAAATACATTGTTATTAGCGGACATTCAAGATTTGAGGCAAGTAGGAGATTGTATGAAGCAGGAGATAAATCATTACAAACAATGCCTGTAAAAGAGTTTTTAGGCGACAAGGAAGAGGCTGTTTCGTTTGCTGTGCTTGAATCAAACAGGGCAAGCACGCAAGAGGGTTTAATATCTGATATTAATGCTGTTCGTAAAATGCTAAAGGAGGGTTACAATAAGTCTGAAATGACAAAATATGTAAAACCTCAATCATATTTAGAAAACGTAATTAGATACACGTATTTGAATCCTGACGGAAAGTTTATTGAATACCTTGCAAGTCCAAGTAAGAGTTCGTTTCCATATTTAGAAAGAAATGCGGCATGGGTTGGGGACTTGCGTAAAATGTATGGAGAAAAGATAACAAGCCAGCATGAAAATGAAATGTTTGATTATATGTATCTTTCGGGAGCTTCAAAGGGGCTGAAATTAAATAAAGGTCAATTCTATAACCTTATAAATTCAAAGGTAATGAAAATTGATTACGACAAAAACGCACCATTAAATTTACATAACATGGTTTCTGTTAGTTCTGTGGTTTCTCCGGCAGAAGAGAAATTAAAAGAAATGAGAGAAATGGTCGATTATCTTCAAAAAGAAATATACAAAAAACAAGATTTAATTGTTCGTGCAAGAATCGAAAATAAACCGGAATTAGTTTCTAAATTTCAACAATACATAACTGATGCAACAAATAGGGTTTTGGAGGTTAAAGAGGATATTAATAAACTTGAATCAGAGGTAAGTAAGGTTAAAAACGAGACTGTTCGAGATTTATTTAGCGGTATATCTGAATATGATGAAATTCAAAAAGTCGAAGCAGAATACAACGAAATGGAGGCTGATAAAGAGCATAAGGAATGGGAGGACGATGCTAAGGCTGATTTGAATGAATGCAATAATGATTTGATTGATTTCAAAAGTAGATACGGAAAAGATATAATCGCAATTGATTCTTTGATTAGAATTAACGGATTAAAATACAACGTAGTATCACTTGATTCAGATAAAATCAAACTTAAAGAGAACTTTGGTAAGCATAATGAAAACAAGTCTATTGTTTTAGATTACGAAGAACTTGTTGATTTATTTTCAGAAGGTAAAATTGATTTCGACAATTATAACTTAGAGGATTTGGGATTGTTTGAATTAATGATAAAATCAAAACAGATTTGCATCATTAAAGAGAACACATTGAAGTCAATTAAAGGAATGGCAAACTACTCCGTTCAAAAAATATCTGATATGTCGTTAGCTTTAAATGAGCTTACCGAATATAAAGAGAAAAAAGAACAGGAAATTAAAAACTTTGAATCTGAACTTAAAAAACAAAGTGATACCAATTCGGTAAATTCAAAATATATTGAGCAGGTTGAAAATGAAAATAAAACTTTAAAAGAGCGTATTCAGGGTAATGCGGCAAGATTAAACTATAAGGAATTAAAAGAAAAAGGTTACATTAGTGTTGAAGACCCGGAAGAGGTTTTGGATAGAATAAAAAAATATGTTACATTTGATGAAGTTTTAGAAATAAACGAAAACAAAACAGGAATAAGAATAGTACCCCAATTATCTAAAAAAGAAATAATTGAAAAGAAAATTAAAGGGTTGAATGCAGCTTTAAAATATGGTAGTAAAGAAAACAAAACCATTGCCGAAAAGAAAATTAAAGGTTTAAAAACGGCATTGAAGTACGTAAAAGAAGACGAAAAGCTCGAGGACGGTGGTAGTGTTGATTTAAAAGAAAAAGATATGCTAAATAGTAAATATTACGTTAATTTTGATGTTTTATATAATAAGCCAGTGATTTATAATGCGGAAATATCCACAATAAAATCAACAAGACACAAAAATTACGGAAGTGTTAGAATAAAAACAAGTTATCAACCTCTTGTTGAATATTTAAGAGAAAAAGATTTGTACAACAATATGAAATCAAAATTATCAAGAAAAAATGCTGAAATAATATTAAAATCTTTTGGCTTTCAGAAATCTGAATACCCTTTAGAGATAGAGGATATAACAGAAGATAAGAGACTTTTAAATGAATTTAGCATTTCAGATGATTTTAAAGAATCATTAAATTTGTATATGGAAGAAAAATATTAAATAAAAAAAGTAATTAATTAAAATTAAATAACATGGGAAAAATAATGGACGGTTATAAAAAAGACCTTGAAGAAATAAATGAAGCGTTAGAGGTTGAAACCGATAAAGAAAGTATTGAAATTTTACAAGATGCGAAAAAGCAAATTGAAAAAAATATTTCTGATTTGGAGGCTTCTATGAAAACACCTAAAAAAGTTCGAGCTAAAGGCGAGCCGAAAAAAGAAAAATCTGAAAAAAAGGAAAAAGTTGAAAAACCCGAAAAGAAGAAAAGAAGTCCACGAACGTACAAACCTGCACCGGATAAAATCAAAAAAACAAACATGTCCGGGGTTGATAAACTTGCGGTTGGAGAAAGTGAAGCCGATGAAGACGGAAACGTGGTTAAAAGAACTGCAACGGACACATACATCTTGGAATATCATAAAGACCCTAAAGACAAAGTTGCCTTTGTTAAAAAGGGAGATAAATGGCTTGTTGACTGTTGCAAGAAAAAAGGGATTGAATTTAAAGCTAATGAAATACAAACTGCCGTTGAACACATCATTGAAGGGCTTGACTGTCATTATGCGATTGAGGAACGAAAAGAAAAAGCAAAAGCACGTAAAAAAGCACGTGAGAAGTATGAGAGCCAAAGCGATTCAGAAAAAATGAAAAACACTATTGATAGTGCCGCTGAAACGGTTGAAAATCGTGTTGAGGATATTAAAGATAGTGGAAAATCAATATCAAAAACGGTTGGCAAAGAGGTTGTTGCTGATGTTTCGGATATAATTGAAGCAATATCGAAAGGCTTTAAGTCTAAAAAAGACCGGAATGATTTTATCAAAAAACTTATTTCAGAACTTAATAAAATTATGAAGTCTGAAAGTTTTGAAGACGGCGGTAATGTTGGAGAGCCTAAACTAATAATTTATCCCGGAGTAGACGATGCTGAAAGATTGGATATAGAATATGCTTTTGAAACAAGAAATAGAGAAGAGTGGAATAATCCAATAGAAAGATACGGAAAGCGATTCAAAAATATAGACCACGTTTTGACAGATATAAGATTGAATAAAACAAGTGATTTTAGTTCTGATAATTTTAAAGTTGTTTACGAGTAAATTTTGTAAAACAATAATTTTTCATATCTTTGTAAAAGAAAATAAAACACCCCCTTATGATAACGGGGATTTCATTCGGGGGTTGTTTTTTTAAACTATTATTATGGAAGAATCAAACATAGACTTATCAAACAAACCAAAAGACATCAAACTAATTGGTATCGTAACAAAAGTTTTTGAAGAAAAAACTATTGAAAAAAAAGACGGCACATCATTTAAAACAACGCCTTTTATATTTCAAGTAGGCGGAGAAGGTGGGTGTGAATTATATCTACAACACCACAATGATAGAATAAGACGAGCATCGAGACCGGGATTTGCTGCGGAGGTTACTATAATATCAAAATTATCGGAAACATTTAATAACTTGCGTGTTTATGACATAAAACCTTTAACTATTCATCAATTAAATAATATGTAATATGGAAATGGGAACTTTAATTATTTTAGGATTTTTACTTTTTATGGTAGCGTACTTTTGGTACATATCACACAAAATTAAAAATGAAGTAAAAAAATCAGTCCGTTGGATTGACTATGAAAAAGCAAAACCGGTTCAAAGAAATTGTGAAGTGGAAGCCTTGTTTTTGATTTGTATGGATTCGGGTTACAAAAAGCTTGAAAACTATAATTTTGAAAGCGAGGAGTTTTCTACAAATGATTATAGAGTAAAGTATTTCGCTTATGTGAATGAGCCTACCGCTTTGATATAAAGATTCTTTTTTCTTTTTTGTTATTTAAACCACTAATTTGAATAACACAGAAAGTCCGGCAAGTATAAAATATTTCGTATATTTATGTGCTTGTCGGATTTTTATTTTGCAGCCTGTTATATGTTCCGTAAAATCTTCACAATCAAAATCAATAATACTATATTTTTTATATTTCACTTCATTGTACTTGCTCATTATCTTATTATAAGACATACCGGAGCATGGTGTTTTTATAATACGATTAAAAGTCCTGTCAATAAAAAAAGAATCCCACGTCTCAATTGAAACAGATTTTGAGGGGGTATTGTGCATAACCATTAATTTACCTTCTCTATCCCGAAAGGTTACACCGTAATGTTTTACAAAAGTATCTGTATCGGCAATTACTATATCCCCATTTTCCAGACTCATAACTTATATTCACTCTCATTTAATACACTAAAACTTACCTTTTCATCAGCCCAATTAAAACACTTGCATTCTTTTGATAATAACCACATTTCAGCCTTATACCTATAAGCATCATTGCTTTTTCTCTTTTTCACATTAACATCTTTTACCTCGCAAAGCGTTTTAATGTGTTCGCTTTTAGCCCACCAAAAATTCCCGGAATAATGGTCGTTATACCAGTCTTGCTTTAAAATCAAACTTGCTCCGGTTGTATCGTATTGTTTAAGCAAATTAACATTTTGTCTCCATTTTCTTACCAAGAAATATTGCATATAATGTCTCCATGAATCCATAATATCCTTATTTTTACCTTGCAAACTTGCAGTAGCTCCTTTTGTGTGAAAATATAAGCAATAATCAAATTTTGAACGTAAAGCATCATTTCTTATATGTTCTAAGATAGGTATTTCAGCAATATCCATATTTTTATTGGAATACACACAATGCAAGTCCTTATTGTCTTTTATATAAAATGGAAGCAAATTAACCTTTCCAACAACGCTATAATAAATATTAATATTCTTTTGTTTAATTATCCCGGAACTACATAAAAGATTAAATTGCTCATATATTATATCAATAGAATCCTTATCTACAATACAGATATGCCAATACACATTTATTCTGTCCTCGCAGTTTGTCATATCAACATTATCAGGAACAACACTTGGTTTTGCAAAATGTAGATTGTTATAAATATTGTACGGCACAACAGAATCACATCTGTATTCAATATTTTCAGTTTCTTTTTTGAACTTTTCGGATATGTTTATGTCTGAAAGTATTGTTGAAATAATTTTTATCATATCATATTCATTGTAGAACTCATGCAAAAACCCTTTATAATAGTTTCTTTTTGAATGTTGAGAAACAACAATAACATTATTTGCAATAAGTTCAAATAGTCTTACCTGCTCCTGTAAATTTGAATCATAATAATGTAGATTCAATACTATTTTTGAACGAAATATATAATCATTAAAAAGTTTATCATTATAAACCGGAGATTGTATGTGTTTTGCAAATTTACGGTCTTTATACTTATTTTTATGCTCATTTGGTGCAATTATACATATATTATTGAAACTGTCTGAAATAACATCTAAATAATCAGCCCTACTGTCATTTATTGCTCCATAAAACAAAATATCAATATCTTTTTTAATATTGTCCGGTCTTTCCCTTACAATAGCATCACTATATATTAAAGGTCTATGTTTTGCATCAAACCCTTCTGATTTTAAAAACTCAATATTATCCAAGTCGTAATCCCATATTTCATCGCATTGAGATAGCATATTGCGTATATGTTTTGTTCTTTTTGCTATAATACCAGTTTTTGCATTTGAATCATACCAATCGCTTTTATTTTCATACAATTGCTCTAATTGATATATAATTATTTTTTTGCCCGGAAACATTTTACGCAAATCTCTCATATTGCAATCCCGGTTATACCCAAGAATAACAACAGCATTTTCTCCATTATTATACCTATCTAAAACCATTTTTTTAACCGCTTCAAATGGGTTGTCGCTTGAAAGTCTTGCAATATAACATTCAAAATTATTGTTGTCCGATTGTTCGCAATAATCCACAAAATCCTCCTGTTCGTTATCAAATAAATTAAGCCCCCACTTTTTAGATATAATGCGTTTTGCCTCATTGTAATCAATGTTTGAACGGTAACTTATTCCTTTTCTTTTTTTTGTTGAAAATATTGTTTTGCCTATAAAATCCCCAATCTTCCCTTCATTCAACATGCAAAGCCATAAATCCCAATCTTGTAATCTTTGTATATCATTATCAAAGAATGGAAAATCATCTGTGCGAATCAAACTCATTGTTGATGCAAGGTTTGATGTTCGCATTTTTCTTTCCGTAAAATATTCGGTGCAATATGTCTTATTTGCCATTTCATAAGAACCATAACAATATGATAAATGCTTTTTTTCTTCAAGAAAATCATACATACTCTCTAAAGCATCATTTTTCCAAAAAATATCATCATCGGAGAATAAAACATACTTTGCTTTTTTTTCAATTATAGAAAATCCCACATTTCTTGTATAATTTGCACCTTTTTTATTATCATCAAAAACAATATAAACATTAAAGTCTTGTAACGTCTGTTTGTTAAGACTATTTAATGTCGTTTTATAGCAACCATTTTTTTTAACCGGTATAACTATATTAATTTTTGGACTGTTTGTGTTTTTACATTTAATTACCTGCATGGTTATATGGTATTTCTATGTTAGTTCCGTTACAATATTTACAAGCTAAAAATCCATTTTTATTATCTGCTCTCAACAATTGTGCAAAGTTTTTATCTTGTATCTTAATACCACCACCCTCATAAGGGTAAAGCCCATTTAATACAGATACGTATGGTATCATAGCACATGGGTAGAAATATCCATTGCGATAAGACGAGCAACCATATTCATGGTATATTTTGCAGTCTTTAAATCCGTTTTTGATAGGTTTTTTATAAAAGTCATAAAATATACTTTTTTCTCTTATCTCAAATTTAGTCCTGTCTTTATTTTTTTCGCAAATATTATCATTTACTCCGGGATAGTGTGATATTACTATTTTATCAAACAAATTAATCGTTTTGTGCTGAGCATCTTTTAAAAGCAAACCATTTGTTATCAAATTTATACTATTTGAAATATCCAAGTCTATTAATATTCCAACGACAAAATGCAATATAATCTCCTTTAATAAAGGTTCTCCACCAAGTATATCAATTTTTTCTACATGGATATTATTTTTTAATATCTGAAAGTCTTTTAATGTGCTTTTATCAAATACATCTAAATTATAATTACTATCCCTTAAAGGTTTTGCACTACAATTAGAACAGTTCAAATTACATCTATTGGTTATTGGTATTTCGAGCGACTTTAATTTTAATTTCATTTAATTGATTTTTAAAATGTAAATATAGTGAAATTTTAAGCAACAAAACAAAAAAACCGTGCCGAAATTGGGAAAATCGACACGGTACAGTATTAATGTTAAACCTTAAAAAAATCTCGTATTAGGTAACGAGTTAATAGAATACAATAATCAAAAGTAATAAAAAAAAATGGTAATAGCAAGTGTTTGGAGTATTATTTTATTTAATAACAAAAAACCGCTGCAAACTTTTCAGAATTACAGCGGTTCAAAACAATCCAATCATTAAACTAAAACCTAAATTATGATACATTAAGAGAGACAAATATAAAGTATTTTTTTATTAAAACCAAATTATTTAAAAATAAAATACAATCCAATACCCAGACCAACAAGTAAAACCGAGCCACCTATAAGATACATGGGGTTTACACCATAATCATAACCACCTTCATCTTCCGGATTATTCGGGTTTGTCTCTAAATCAACGCCAATTTTTTCTAATGCTTCAAGATATGTTGCACCTGCATCTATAAATGTTTTCATTTCAGTTTTTTCCGCATCTGTCAATCCGTCTGTATTATCAACCATGTTTTTAAACTTTTCGGTTGCATCTTTTTCAAACTCCTTGTCTTTTTTAGGGTCGCCTGTCACCCCTTTTACTGTTCCGTAGGTTGCTAATAGTGAGCCTGCCATTTTAATATAAGGGGCAGCTTCCGCCATTAATGCCGTAACCTCTTCAACTCCGGTTGCAGAAAAACTTATTCCTTCCGCATTAGCCCATTTACCAAAAGGTGGAAATGCTTTTTTATCCTTGTTTTTTTCAATAACACGGTCAAGTTCTGTTCTGTTTCCGCCTGTTTTATACCACTTAAACAAAAACCTCGCATAAGCCTGTTCATTTTCTTCTTTTACCTTTGCAAGCCTTCCAGTTAAATCAAAAGCATTTATAACAAGAAGACCAAGAAAAGCACCACGAGAAGGGGCGAGAACACCTGTTTTTAATTTCTGAATAAAGCCACGCATTGCCGTATCTTCAAGACGCTCATCAAGTTTCATCTGCAAATCAATCTTAACATTACGCCAGTCAGATTCTTTACGCCAGCCCTTACCATACATATCTTTGTATTCGCTTCTTAATGTACGCTTTTCATTACGATAATTCATTCGTGCAATACGATTATTAAATCGCTTTTGTCTGCGTTCCGCAAAATCATATTTATCTGCAAGTTCGTCAAATTCTTTTTCAAGTGGAGATATTTTATTTTCTTCAACATCTTCAAGTTTATCAAGACTTTCTGTTAGAACCTTATCCCACCTGTCAAATTCAGACTGTTCCTCTTCTTTGTTTCTTTCCGAATAATACTTTAACCTTGCTTCCGCTTGTGTTATTTTATTACGCAAGGGTTGAGCATCTTCTTTTTCGTATCTTTTTAACCACCATTTAATTTTACCTACACGTTTCCCTGCTTTGTATCTTTCGTCAATAGAATCTTTTAAGTTTTTTGCTTTTTTAATAAGCCCATTTTTAGCATTCCAAATACCAATTGACAAAAGACCTGCCAATTTATACTTGTCAGCCAAGTTTTCTGCTTCTTTATAAGTTGCATCATACTCGCGCTCTAATGATTTAATCTCATTCCAAGTAAGAGTAATTTGCCTATCATAAATATCCGTAGTATCATATATGGTATAATCTTGCCAATTGTCATATATTCCGGCACGACCTAAGAAATGAAAAAACGAATCTGCATCGAAATTGCTTTTTGAATAACCAAGATTTTTTGTTAAGCCAAGATTTTTAATTTCTCCTTTTGATTTTAATTGACTGTATATTTGATATATAGCTGCTCTAAATATAGTTTCATTGTCTCCGTCAGGATACCATTTTTTACTAACCATATAATCAATCCAACCCTTAATACTTTTGTCGTATTCCTTTGCAAAAATACCACCCCAAACCGATTCTTTTTTTGCCTGTGGAACGGCACTAAAACTATTTTTATCAAAAGGGTATAGTATGCCATTTTGCGACAAAAACATCAATAGACCCTCATAAGAAACCTGACGATGTGCGTATGATAGTTTGTTTTCAAGTGTTAAGCCTAATGTTTTAATTTGACCGGATTCAGATTTTTTTAATTGTTGAAATGTTTGATAAACAGCAGATTTTAGTTGTTCGTCTATGCTTTTTGAGGAAACACTCCAATTATTTGATTTTTGATAATCCAACCAACCCTGTAAATGCTTTTCCCACGCATCAATATATTTATATGTAAATTCATTCGGCTCAATAACTTTAACCAAAGAACTATCGCTTAAATATTTATCAAGAGTTTCTTTTAGATTGCCAAGTAATACATACTTTTTATCTATATCACGCTCTAAAGATTCAAGTTTTGGTATAAGACGGTTGTTTATGTGATAACGCGCCTTTCCAGCATCGCCAATAGCATCATAAAACACCTCCTTATTATCTTCTATTTTTATAGGTACAAACGACATAATTAATTCATTTTATTGTAAATACTTTCAATTCTTAAAAACTCTTTTGAACTCATTTTTTCATATAAATCATCTAAAAGAGATTTCCCGGCATATTGACTATACCAATACGCAACATAACTCAAATCAGCATAAGTTCTTATAAATTCTAAGTTTGCGTAAATATTACTCTCATCGTCATTTATTATGCCCCATGCGTTTTTAATGTTTTTAGCTATATCTTGTGCATTTATAGTGTCAAGTGTTATCTTGCTTTCATTATCTTTATAATAAGATAAAGAGAAACGACCGCTTTGTGATAGCTTATCGTAAAGTCTCCTTGCCCGTCTATCAAACTTATCGTCAATAAGTCCAAATTTTTGAAACAAAGGTCTTGCAATACCGAAATAAGCAACTGCCGATAAAACTGCAATTCCGCCAATCATTAAAGCCTTGTTATCTAATAATTTATCTAAATTCTTCATAATATTATCCTTTTTGAACTACATCGCTGCGAACATAACCATATAATGTTGGGTCTACAAATGGTATAGCAGATTTTACAGGTTCTGCAAGTTTAACCTTGTACCATGTTCTTTTATCTTCATCTCCAACAACTATATCAGAAACAATTCCAATAACTCCGGTATGCCCTTCTTTTAACATATTATCATACCAACCGTCATCAACTTTTGCTGATTCTCTTATGTTTACTGTTTGACCTTTAGGGTACAAAGTGTCGCCTATTTTAATTCCAAAATCAGAACTTCCCTCTGATGTTGGTTGTGATTTAGGCTCTTTATCGTCCTCTTCGTCTTTTTTGTTTTTAGCTTTTCTAACTATTGCAGATATACCAATAGTTCCGCCAACTAAAAGCAAAACTGAAAGTGTTCCGGTAATTAATATTTTAGTGTTTTTTTTCATTTCCTTAAACTTTATATTCATTAATAATGTCTCCGTATCTTTTGTGTTTATACTTTCCTTGAAAATGCAAAAATGAATCTTCTGAAAGCTCTTGAATGCTCAACTGTCTTTGAGCTGCCATTTTTGTCAATGCAAATTCTTCTATTGAAATTAAATCGAAAAAATTAACATTTCTGTTTTCGTTTTCTTTAGGCTCACGGCAAAAAATTTGAGCTAATTTAAAATTCTCTTTGAAAGCATCTAAATTACAGCCGCCAAGAAGACCACTACATATAAGTTTATTTGGATTCTTGTTGTTTTTATTAAAAACCTCAAACTCTTGTTTGTAATCGTAATCTCTCAATTTTTCTGTAACAATATCCGCTGAAAAATCAATTTGCTCTAAAAAATCAGGTTTTAAAAATACATCAAAATCAATGTGTATAAAAAAATCATCTTGCAATGCGTATGTAACAAGTTTAGGAAAATTCCAAAATCTTTTATCAAAAGGCATTCTATCAAAGTGAACTAAAATAAAAGAAACACCATCTATTTTAGGAATATTTTTTGTCAACACATCATACCCGATTTCGTCAGTATAAACAATAACATTGTCTTTGTATGGTTGTTTTGCTGCAAGTTTTAAGCTTTTTTCTGCTGATTGAAAAAAAAGACTTGGATAATCAAAACCACACGAAACATTTTCTCCACCATTAGTCCAATATGTATAACATATATTCATTAAACTTTAAATTTACCGTTTTTTGCGAAATAATCAACATGACCTCTTAAATCCCCATTCATTTTTTCAACCGCTTTTTTAACACAATCGCCTTTACCTTTATTCATTTGAATAAGAACTTTTAACATGGCATCATCTTTATCTATATTATTGTTTTTCATTATAGATTCAATTTGAGTGCGAAGTCTTTTAGCGTTTGAATCAGGAGACGTTTCAATATAATTAGCCATGCCAATCATTTTTTTGTAAAGCTCATAGCCTTTTTCGTCTTCTGTCAAATCCCCCTCTGCTCTATATCCGGTATAATTTGATGTAGATGTTGTGGGTGCTGTTTCTGTTTGTTGTTCATTTCCTGATGTTGATGCTCCACCACCCGAAACAAGACTATCCCATTTTTTAGCTTTT
>Ga0172381_10003560_pt1 | contig 16435 bp, 26 predicted proteins | sample Leawel6488metaG_FD_119754 | JGI IMG/M metagenome (GOLD analysis project Ga0172381, IMG submission 119754) | Leachate microbial communities from a municipal landfill in Southern Ontario, Canada - Leachate well 64-88 metaG | ecosystem: Engineered > Solid waste > Landfill > Unclassified | place... | reverse complement strand
CTCTCACACCATCCAAGCCTTTGCGCGGCCATTATAAATATCTCCGGGTTAGTGGGTCGAACTTCTTTCCGACCATATCATACTTCTTTCCTGGAGTTTGAAATTTCTTCTTCGGCGCTTTCACTTCGAATATCGCGCCAGCTGCTGCTTGCTTACGTTCTGCTTTGGTCATATGCTTCTTCATTTGCACGCTCTCCTTCTGTTATTGTATATTAAGGTGGTATATTGTTTCCACCCAGAAATCATTTATCGTTAATTTACGGCCTAACTTCTTCTCAACAAACTTCAACATTGCTGCGCCGTTCTTAAAACAATCACATCCTCTATTCTTATCGAAGTCGTGAACAGTATCGAGAACTTGACTTCCATTCAATTTATATACTGGACAATCATCGTTACAATGCGCGTGTTCAGAATCACACACATCGTATAATACGTCTTTCATATTCAGCTTACGCATTGTGCACGCTCCTTTTTATATTTCAGTTATTATTTTAAATTCCGAATAATCAATGCTAACACTTTTGTTGAATCTTTCCACAATCCACCTAAATCCAAATCATTTTGTAACTTCCGCGCTTTATCATAAACAGCTTTGTTACTGCCCATACATTCCACTACTTCATTAAGTGATTCTTTTTGTGTCATACAATCTAATTTAATACTCATTTACCCTTTCCTTTCTTACCTTTATATAAGTAATTATAATGCTTGGTTATTATATCCTTTTGTAAAAGCATTTACTACTTCTTCTTTTGTTAATCCAAATTTAACATAATCTTTTACATTTTTCTTTAAAGCTTTTAAAGTTTGCTCTAAAGACATTCCGCTTCTTTCAGCATAAGTTCTTCCTTTATGCCACGCTAACTTCAGTAACTCTTTTTTATCCATGCCCACTCCTTTGCTTGGCTCTGCTTTGTTCCGGTCTTGCCACCGTCTATATATAGGTAAGGCCTTTATATAGGAAGCATTACTGATTGGCGTAGAGGATACTCCCCAAATCTATGTTGGATTTTTCCTTACTGCTTATCTAGGTGCAATCACACCTTGCCTCATCGTTATCTCCGAGAGGACTACGAATTTTTCCTTCCAGACTTGTTATCGTCTGACTGCCAATATTGCTGGTATGTTTTGCCAAAACCGTCGCTTCACTCGAACATCGGTACCAATCTAGGTGGCCACACTACATCGTGGTTTCAGGGATTCTCAGGTTCTATGCCTGCACTCTCCCGCCTCTCGGCGCGACCGTCTGCACTTCCACATCCAACTATCATTTATCAAAGAGCTATTTATAATATATCATAAAATCAATATTTGTACACAACTATTTTCGATATTTTTAAGCCCACGAGCTAAATCCAAAAGGCCCCTTTTTACCTATTTTTAATCGTTTTAACTTTTCTCGCGATAAATCCACTATACATTAACGCCTCATCCACCGCTTTTTTATCTTCGGGATGGACAAAATTATACGGGGCATTCATAAGATTAGCTATAGCTGACACAATATCCGCACCCTTACCCGACCTATAATACACCGAGTCAATATGGTTTGACAACCTCACTACAATCTTCACCTCTTGCACTTTACTCATGTTTCCCTCCTTTTTAGTATATGTATACCTCTATATATAGCATACCATAAAAACGCTTAAAATACACAAAAATGATTCCCTTTTACTAAAAATATCGACGGAATGAGCTATAAAACGTCTCATTTTACGAACTCGCATTTAAAAACACATTCATAACTTACTATGTGTATATAGTTTACGATATTATCAAAAAAATTGCAAAACACGTGCACGGCCATTATATTTACATAAACCACCATCACCTATCAACTTATACAAATTTTATCGCGAATAGGTTGACAAAACGCGCCCCCCCGGGTATGCTCGCTTTTATCGAAGGTTTCTTTTTCTTAATTTTATTTTTTTATATTATTATATATACATTGTCTGTAAACACATACTATGCCGGGCGCGGATTTTGAATCTAATTGGGAGAATAAGCTAGCGCCTACCTAGCACTACCACTTTCGATACTAAAAACGGTCATTGCTACAATATTCTTCAGTAATGATTGTTTTAATTTATATATTGTATTTACTTTATACTAAATAAATTTTCATATATCATATACCACCCCCAGACCCCGCACCAGGGCCAACATATTCAACCTATTGGGAAATATAGGGTATTAAAATGCTTTATATTTAATGGTTTACGCGCTATATTTACATTAGAAATAACCGTAGCACCTATATAAAATACTTGCAGACTACAAAAGAAAACAAAGAATGAAGAAAAAATCAGTAAAAATAAAAACCCCTGCATCCCCTCGAGTATTATTAACTCCAGTTAAGCGGAAGTATAATTTTGTCCCAGGAGTATCAGGAAATCCTGCTGGTCGTAAAAAAGGCAGTAAGAATAAATTTACTACATTAAAGGACGCATTCATCAATGCATTCAGTCGTATAGGTGGAGAAGACGCACTCGTTAAATATTGCACACCTAAACCTATAACTGTTGTTAGTAAGAAAGGCAAAGTACGCATTATTGATTTCACTCCAGAACGTCAAAGAGAATTCTTCAAGATGATAGTTCCAATGTTGCCTAAAGAAGTCGCAGTGACTGGCGCAGACGGAGCGCCACTACCTTCACAAGTCCCTGTTGTTATTTTTCAAGATGCAGCCATTCAAGTGAGTAGAACTAATGATAAAAAATGAGCATTCAACTGAATCCGCAGCCGTTAATCATCCGAACGTATATGTCCAAGAAATGCAGGCGTGTGCTCGGGGCGATGGGCGCACGTTACAAGGTATTATACGGAGGACGAGGCGGTCAGAAGTCTTGGGCCGTTGCGGATTACCTGATAGCACGCGCGGCATCCGAAAAGCTACGTATTCTATGTACCAGAGAAATTCAGAACTCAATCAAAGACTCAGTATACAGATTGTTATGCGACCGCATAGCAGCCTTGGGTCTCGAAGCATACTTCATCATTCAAGCAGATTCAATCAAATCAATAACCGGCTCGGAGTTCTTATTCAAAGGACTTCGAATGAATATTCAAGAAATCAAATCGACCGAGGGTATCGATATTTGTTGGGTCGAAGAAGCAACGAAGGTATCCGAAGCGTCATGGATAATTCTTATTCCGACTATCAGAAAAGAACGTTCAGAAATAATTGTTACGTTCAACCCGGAGTTAGAATCGGACCCGGCATGGCAACGATTCGTTGTGCACCCCCCGCCGAATGCAGTAGTCGAGGAGGTGTCCTTTGCGGATAATGCTTACTTCCCTGACGTGTTGCGAGTGGAGATGGAATATTGTAAGCGAACTGATAAAGACGCATACGAACACATCTGGCTTGGCAAACTTAAAGGATATAGTGACGCGCTTATATTCAAAGATAAAATATTCATTGAAGAATTTGATATTCCAGAATTACAAGAAATGCATTACGGCGCTGACTTCGGCTTCTCAGTTGATGCAATGTGGATGGGACGAATGTTCGTTAAAGATAACTGTCTTTATATTTCGGATGAAGTATATGGCGTTGGAATCGAGAATACCGAACTGCACAAATACTGGAGTAAAGTACCTGATTCGCACATCTGGCCTATCAAAGCAGACTCGGCGCGTCCTGATACAATTAGTATGCTTCAGAAACCATTCACTGATAAAGATGGAAAAGTTTATGCAGGCTTCAGAGTTGTTGGTGCACGTAAAGGCGCAGGCAGTATCGAAGACGGTATCGCATATCTTCGTGGCTTTGAGAAAATTATCATTCACCCGCGCTGTCCCGGTGCTCGCAACAACTATGAGAACTATCGTTGGAAACAAGACCGCATTACTGGAGAGATTTTACCAGTCCCTATTGACAAGAGCAATCACGCTATTGATGGAAGCAGATACGCACTCGAGAATCTTATGCAGTCACGCGAGGCTGAAGTTTACGTCTCTGCGCACAGTGTCTATTAAATTCGGAGGAGTTCATGTTTAAACTAAATTTCTTTCCAGAAAAGATGGAAGTAAAAGAATTAAGGAACACAGTTGCTACTCTTCAGAATTCAGTAGATATCCTAACTAACGCTGTATGTGAACGTCGTTCTATTTGTGGCAATCATTATACCGAATATAAATCCGCGATTATGGAACTCGCGCGTAAGTATGAAGGTACGGCTGATTGGGGTGTGCTTCAAGTTGGTAACATCATTGACCTCCGCGCTGCGTTCATAATCGGGCAAGGCATTAAACTTGTTGATGATTCAAAAAATAAGATAGCCGGAACGAAGACAAGAGAAGTAGAATATATAGAAGACTTCATCAAGTATAATAACCTCGATGAAGAAATGCCTCAAGACTTAGCGAAGGAAGCAGAGATTGAGGGACGCTGTCTTGTTAAGTTAATACCGAATATGGAGACTAAGCAAATCGATATTCGTTTTATTTCTTATTCAGCTAATCAGTATAAAGTGAATACTGCTATTGGGGATTATCAGAAATATGAAACAGTAACGTATCAAGATATTGATTTGAAAACACAAGTTACATTAAACGCTAATGAATTCGTATATAAGAAATTCGCGGGACGCCTGAGTAAAGTAAATGATGTCATGCCGAAGACGGCCAAAGTATTGACTCAGTGTGAGAATCTTGATAAGGCCCTGCACGATTGGCGGGCAATCAATAAGTTATTTGCTTCACCAACTCCAGTAGTTGAGTGCACAGAAGGCGGAGATACCAAAGCTATCAAAAATGCATTAGATGAAGCGCATTGGAGTATTGGTAAATTACTCGTATTAAAATTTGCTACATTCAGATTAGTAGGCGCAGATGTTGCCGGTGTTCAAGCACTGGAAAAAGAAATCATAGCGTTAGCAAAAGTAATATCCGGCGCGACAGGAGTGCCAGTGCACTTCTTAGGTTACCCGGACTTGATGGCTAATAAGTCTACGAGTAATGACTTGTTTGAATTCATCAATGCTTCGTGTAGTAAAGAGCGCAGCATATGGACTGGATTCTATGAAGAGTTATTTTACAAGGCACTTATTATGGCTCGCGATAATTTTCAGACTGGATTTAATCCGGATGAGAATGGCGTGAAAGCACAGATACTCCAAGTGACCGAAGCGAAACTTAGGGAGTTAGTTGAGGTGTGGTTGCCACTGCTTAATGCGAATGCAATTGATTTAGATTTCATGCTTAGTAAGATTCCTGACGTTGACCCGGATAAAGTTAAGAAATCTGTGGAAGCCAGCGCAGTGAAGATGCTCGAGTCGATAAGAGCGCAGGAAGCTCTACAGCCTCAACCTGCGCCTGCTGAAGAAGAGGGAGTGATAGTATGAAATGCTTGATAGCGTATATTACTAGTATTCTTTTAAGCCAAGGTTATCTTCAGCGTATAAGAGACTGGAATTATGCAGCGCGTTGGAATTTAGCGCAACAGTTATTTAGGAAGACGGCCGGATTCGTATTGTTATTATTCGTGTGCGCGTTCGCATGCGGGTGTTCATCAGTTGTGAACGTTACTAAAATCCGCCAAGATTATATTTATACACATCCAGAAATAAGCAACCGTGTTAAAGAAGCAATTACTGAGGGCGGTGTATATACTGGAATGTCAATCGAAGAAATTAAAGCGAGTCGTCCTGAATATGCGTCATGTCTTAATTACCCGGACTCGAGTAGTGTGACCACACATGGGAGATATGCAACTTATAATTGTCATCGTAGTGTGTACTTTAATTTTCGTAATGATAAGTTAGAAAGCGTAAATCAGTTTGATTATTAGTCGGGAGGGTGTATGAAGAAAATAATTATTAGAGCCGAACTTCAAAACTTAGCAAAGCGCGAGATACTTGAGATGGTACCTGCGGACACGTTGGCCCGAATTAAAGCGACTGATTCGAAACCCGAATTCAAAGTATTCGTTGTGGGACACGAGGGTGTTGCTAACGCGCAAGAGTTGTCATTCGGTACAAAAGTAGTTAAGGCTTATCATTACGTGAAGAATATGATATTCAGGATGGGCGAGAAATTGCAGTTCGGTACTCCGGTATTCAATGGGCACGGCGAAACTAATGACCAAGAAGGTCGTGAGAAAATAGGCGAGTTAGTTGGTAAGTCAATTAAAATGGTTGGAGATAAATTAAGCGCTTTGGCCGTTACATATATTTATCCGCAATTCAGGAAATTAGTTTTAGACATTGCTTCAGTCGAGGGTGATGTCGAGTATATACCGAAGGGTGTATCAAGTGGTGACGTTATAGACGTGCATAAAATTACGGCAATTGCATTGGGGTCGTCAAAGGAGAACGCCCCTGCATTTCCGGGTGCTACTCTATTGAGCACGCTACAAGCGTTCTCGAAAGAGTCGCAACATAACCGCAGAGCGGAGGGTAATATGGAAATAACGAAACAAGAAGTGTTGGACGCAATAAAGGAATTAGGATTAAAGGTCATAGATATTTTTACTCCAGAAGAAATCGTCGCGAGTGAACCTGCTAAGAAGGCGAAGCAGGAAGAGTATGAACATGCGAAGAGAGTTGAAGTTTCTCTGGGTAAAGAACGTGAGAAAGTTATTTCTCTGACTAAAGAAATTGGCGATAAAGATACGAAGATGAAAATGCTAAACGAACAGGTGAGCAGAACTCAGGCCGGTGAATTAATGACGAAAGCGTCTGGCACCCGCAAGTTCACTGACAAACAGAAGGCATTCATTTCCAGAAGACTGCCCGCATTCAAGTCGGATAAGACAGGCGCGGAATTGGATTTAGAATTCCAGAAATATTTGGATGGTGAAGTAGCTGAATGTACGGCGTATTTGAAAGATATGAATATCGTCGATGAAGGCGCTGCTGCTGATGATAAAGATAAAGATAAAGATAAAAACAAAGGCGCGGATAACAAGGACGGCAAAGACGGCAAGGGTGATTTGTCGACCCCAGAAAATAACGATTTGATACCGAAGGAATAAATTACGGACGTAAGTTCGGGATGCCTGCTCTGACAGTCCTAAAGAGTGGAGAGATTAAGGACGGAGAAAAGTTCAATTAAACCAAGGAGGGTAAGATGGCAAATGATTTAGAGTTGAGATGCCCAATGGCGTCTTGCAGGAGTATTAAAGTTACCGCAGCGAGTCCGAGTACGTATGTCAAAGGCCTTTTAACTAAGGTCGAGGACATGGTCGGAGTAATCGTTGACGATATCGTAGCTTTGGCCGAAGGAGTAATGATTTATTTTGCTCCCGCCATTATCGTTAACAAAAGAGTTGGCACTACCTGCGTATTTGCAGCAGGCGATAAAGTGTATTACAACGCAGCTACGAATACAGTGGATATCGCAGCAACTTCCACGTATGTACTTTGCGGAAGAGCATTAGAAGCAGCCGGTGCGTCAGATACCACGGTACTGATTGAATTAAACGGCGCAGTAGCAGCGTAATACCTTACTCGGCTGAGATAGCCATCGGAAAATAAAGTTCACTATAGTATAACAAGGAGGATTCAAATGAAAGGCAGAATTGTAACCGATTGGAGTAAGGTAAACTTTGCCGACCCATCGAACAGGGCAAAGGTAGTGGGAGCGCTTCAGCATTTTATGAGGCAACCGTCGGACCTGAACAGTCCGCTGCGTAAAGCTTTCCAAGCGTTCGCAACAAAGGGAGATTTCCCTGCAGAGATTTTACAGATACTCGAAAAGTTTCACGCCATCCCGGATTATGATTTAGGGTATGAGCAAGTTTTCGATATCAGGGATTTCACCAGCACGACCGAATCAGGATTCAAAATTCTGAATGTTACAAGCGGATTAACATTCGGTAAAGTATTAACCGGCCAAAAAGCTAAGATATTCAAAATGTCCGGCTCTGTCACAGAGGTCACCTTCGATATGTATGGTGGCGGTTTGGACTGGGACAGAAAGTTAATCGATGACCGCCAATACTGGACGCTGGAAGATAATGCAATCGCGTTCAGGAATAAAGCCTTTTACGCTAAGGCTGCGAACTTCTACGCATTACTGGAAGCTGCAGGCGCAGCGTCTAGCCAGGTTCAATCCTGGGCTGCCGTAACACCGGCGGGCGTAGCTACTAGTAACGAAAACTATAACGCAATTCGCGACGTCAACACAATCAACGCTGCTTGCTTGGCGATTCTCGAAGCCTTGAAGAATGACGGCGTCGGAGCGAATGCTAATAGTCAGTTTGTAATCGTTGCGCCTATTGCTCTAAAGTCTCGTCTCGAGAGAGCAATGAAATTACTTCAGCAATCTGTAACTGGGTCGGGTGAACACCTGAGCTTTAATGTCAGAATTGTTTACACACTCATGCTTGCTAGTAATGCTTACTACTATGTCTGTTTCCCGAAGGCAAAGTGTAAAGGTGGCAACAGAATGGATTTAACCATCTTCGACAAGTTTGATATCGAGTCATACGCTGACACGATGGTCGGATGGATGAGATACGGTGGCGCAGTCGGTGATACTGACCAGATTGCACGCTGTGCAACTGCGTAACCTGTAAGTTCAGCAGTCGGTGGGTCGGGAGAGAAATCTCCCGGCCTACATCTAAAGGAGGAACTTATGGGCGGTGGAGCAATTCGAATGAGCGATTTACCGAGCAAACCAAGCGAAGTAAATCAATCAGTTAATTTAATACAGAGTAAGCGCATTCAAGATGTCTTCCCTAAAGACGCATGGAAAGATAAGCGTTGCTTTGTTATTGGCGGTGGCCCTTCACTTAAGGGATTCAATTTCAACAAACTTAAAAAAGAATTAGTAATAACAGCAAACCGAGGATTAGAATATTGTTCTTCGGCTATCAACTTGTGCACGGACGCGCGTGTGTGGGGATGGTATGAAACAGTCGATGGTGGATTCGGTCAAGAATCAAAAGATAAATTTCACGCGTATAAAGGTTATAAGGTTTGGGTCAATGTACAACAATTTCCATTCCCAGAAGATATATACGTTATCAACCCCATTGCTCCTTCTGATTTTACATTCGCAGAATATTATCGGGGCATACCTATATATAGTAATTCTGGTGTGAATGCTTTAATGTTAGCTGCATGCTTGGGAGCGAATCCAATATATCTTTTAGGATTCGACCTTTATGGGATAGAAGGCAAGACCGCTAATTTTCATTCAGGATACCCGGAAGGTATGCATAATGAAGATTTGTATGATTTCTTTCTTGATGATTTTAAAGACGCATCTCTCAAACTCAGGAATCATACGAAGGTCATAAATCTTAATCCAAAAAGTAAATTATCTTATTTCGAATTCGGAGATATTAAAAATCTTAAACTAGGCGCGAGGTCGAAGAATGGCTAAACAGGTTTTACACATGTCGGATATAGGAAAGAATAAAAGTTCGTTGACGGACCCGGAACTGATACAGGTGGCTCAACCTTTAGTTTCTGCATATAAAGATACTGAACACTGTTCAGCTTTTCTCGAAGGGTATATTGGAATAGGCGATAACTTTTGGCAGAGGCCTTATATTAAAGAAGTCTGTAAAAGAAGAGAGATGTTATATCTTCAAACGTATACTCCGCAGGCGTATTGGGATATTAAGAATATCAGATTCGTGAAACCTAATTACCCGGCGTTCAAGTCGCATATTAAAGGCGCTAATAAATTACCTGAAGACACGTGGGTTCAAAAACCGAGTGGTCTATTCGAGATAGAGAAGCCTCTTTACTGGTCTGGATTCCATATGGGTATTACACTTCAGAAATTATTTGAATTACAATGGAACATGAAGTGCGATGATTTTTCTTTCCCGGTAAAAGATGAATGGATTGGTATGGCAGCTAAAAGAATTAATTCATTCCGTGTAGGCGGTAAGAAGATTTGTATAATACACTTTCCAACTATTAGGAATGAGTGGAAGTGTCCCGCGCGTGACCCTAAACCTGAGTATATGCAAATGCTCGTTGATAGGTATAAAGACAAGTATTATTTTATTTCGCTTGCAGATTTAGATAGCGAAACATTTACTCAAGCGCCGAAAGGGATGGATAAAGAATTTCACCATGGCGAATTAACCCTTAGAGAAATAATGGGTATGATTAAACTTGTTGACTTGGTCATATGTGGTAATTGTTATTTATTACCGATGACCCTGGCCATAGGTACAAAAGTATTCGCGCTTTATGGCGGTTGTCAGAAACCTGAATTATTTTTGGACATGAATATTAATCCAGATAAATACGCTCAGGTAACTCCGGAACCCTTTTGTAATTGTTTAGACTCGAATCACGAATGTAATAAAGAAATTTCTGAAGAGTTAATTAATCTGAACTTTGACGCATTCGTGAATGTTAAGAAGTCTAAAAAGAAAAAGATACTTGTGCATAAAGTTGGCAATAGATATCATTCTGCTCTTCGTAGCAATCTGAGGATTCGTCAGAAGTATGATTATGTGTTTGAAAACGACATACCTGACTTAAAAAACGTGATTAGAAAAAGTCATATCAATACGTTAATCACTACTCAGTATCCGCCAAGCGAAACCGATAAAATAAAAGTAAACCGAATATTCTGCGAGGCATTTCTGGGTAGTGATAACGTGTTCGACCGGGTAGGATTTCACTACATGCCGGATAATGAAATAAAACGTTACGCGCCGAAGATTAAGTTAACCGGCAACTTTATTATACCTCAGGAAACGAAGATGGAACAACCGGATGATATTAGTTGGGACGCGTTCATTAAAAAATACGGCTTGTCTAAGAGTGATAAATATATAGTTCTCATGGGCCAAGAGATGGGAGATAAGAGTTTAATATATAGTAAGAATCCAGACGTACAAACATATACCGATTATATTCACCGCTTGGCGATGGATAATCTTGACGTTAAATTTATATTCAAGCCTCACCCGGTGTATCTAACTTTCAAAAAGCATTTAGCTAAAGACATAGCGTTTATTTATAATTATCGTAATATCGTTCCAGTCTACGAAGGAATTAATACGCTATTTAATTTATTCGATAAGTTCACTGCGTTCAGTTCGACCACTATACTCGAAGGTCTGATGAGAGAAAAGAAATTCGCTACACTGGGTCATCATTTCTGTTCAGAAGATGGATTGGTTTTGCAGTTGACGAGTAAAGATATGTTCAAGGGTCTATATGATAGACTCGAGGAATTCAAAATAGATGGAGCACTTAGGATGCGCTACTTAGAATTTTTAATTAACTACTATGCGATTAGACTTGATAGTGAAAAGTTAATCGAGAGGGTAGAAAAAAGTTCAGATGAATATTTCTTAGGAGGTCAAAATGCTTAGAAAATCACAAGAGTATATTGTGGAAAGAATTAAAGGGCCGATGGTCGCAGCCGAAGTAGGTGTGTTTAAGGGAGGCAATGCACTTAGAATCTTAAGTATGAATGTTAAAGAGCTTATTCTCGTTGACCCTTATTCCGCGTTTACATATATACGTAGAGATTATATTCAGAAAGAACTAGACGAAGCTATGAAAATAATGCTTGAAAGAATAACACCCTACATAAAAAACGGAACAGTTAACTTTCTCAGGAAACCTTCAGTTGAGGCAGCTAAGTTATTTCCAGATAATTATTTTGACTTTGTGTACATTGATGGAGACCACAGTTATGAAGCAGCTAAAGCAGACATAATCGCTTGGTATCCGAAAGTCAAGAATGGTGGAATACTTAGCGGTCACGATTATCCGACTCCGACTGTAGAAAAAGCCTGTATAGAATTTGCTGCAGAGAAGAAAATAAAACTCGTAGGCTGGGTTGGAAGTAAAGATTTCAAAAACATGAGCGACCCGAATCCCACTCCGGATGGAGATAAAGACTGGGTCATGGAAGTAAGGAGATAAACTATGACTACGCCGACAATAGTTGTTGGAACTAACAGTTGGATTTTATTAGCCGACGCAGAGATTTATATGCTCGGTAGATTAGGCGCTTCTAAGTTTTGGAATACAACTGTAGATAAAATAGCAGCGCTGATTACGGCTTATACACAGTTAGCGAATTGTGGCAGGTGGGAAATCCCTGCCGAAATTTCTGAAGATATGGAAATAGCTCAGTGCGAAATGGCGTTATATCTTCTTCAGCATTTAGAAGATAGTGATACCCGCGCCGGACTCCAGGCTCAAGGAGTAACCGCAGCCGGCATAGTTCAAGAAACGTATGACCCGGATGCAAAAGATGAATTAGCTATACCGGCAATTGTGAAAAGATTATTCAAAGCGTATGAAACAGAAAGTTCGATTGAGATTGTTCACTTGCATAGACACATTCACTAAGGATTAATATGAATGCTAAAGTATCTAAAAAGGTTAGGCGCGAAGTAAGAAAGCTTGAGATGAAACTTGCTTCGGAGTTTAAAGAGTGGACACGTTCGTTAAAAATATGGGAACGTATTGTACTCGCGTTCTGCATTATATTCAAAAGGAAGTGGTGAGATGTCATTTAAAGAGTTGAGTCCTTTAGCTAAAGAATTATATATGCGCCGACAGATAGAACAGTTGAGAGTTGTTTATTCAGCTGCTCAGAAAAGTCTGGCTGCACAGTTAAGGAGTATGGACTTAACTAATTTCCAGAATGCCAGAGCGCAGGTATTACTGAAGCAGGTTAATGAAATTGTATCGACGTTGAACGTTAGTGCGTATAGATGGGCCAAAGCTTCTGTGCCGTATGCATACGAACAAGGTATAGATTTAGCAGCGGATAGACTTAAGGCCCTGGGGATAACTCGGTTTGTTGCATACGACGCTCAGATACATACTGCTGCGGTTAATGTTCTCGTTAAAGATATATCGACTGAGTTGATTATAGCTAACGAAGGAATGAAGAAATTATTTAACCGGGTGATTTCTCAAACTCAGCAAACATTATTACAAGACGTTGAAATTAATAGAATGATAGCTCAAGGCATTATCGAAGGTGGCACACGCAGAGCGGTATCTGATAAGTTACTTCAGGAATTAAGAAAGCAACTCGGAGAAGAAAGATTTTTAGTAATTAACGGTAGGAATTACCAGCCGTCAAAGTACGCGGAACTTCTCGCACGCACACGCACGCGCGAGGCCACGTCACACGGCACTATTAATACCGCCTTAAGATACGGTGTAGATTTAGTACAGTGGGATTCACATTCAGAGATTTGTGAATATTGTGCGCAGTTTGCCGGAAGAGTTTATTCAATCAGTGGAGCAGATAATCAGTTTCCTCAGTTGACTGAGAAACCTCCGCTGCATCCGAATTGTCGGTGCGTTGTAATTCCAATTACGAAAGAAAATTTAGAAAGTCGTGGATACTTAAATGAAGTAGTAAAATTAAGTAATTCACCCAGTACTGTTGTCGATAGCTTTAGCCGGTTTGAACGACTCATGGCTACTATATAGGAAGGACCCGATATGTTAAACGCTTACATGAAAGAAGATATAACGGTACAGGCAATAGCTTACGGTACATGGGGAGTATCTACACCAACTGATACTATCGTGAAAGGAAGATTTGAATTCAAAACTAAACTCGTGAGAAATCAAGCCGGTGAACAAACAGTATCTAGCGCGAATGTTATTCTTCCATTGATGGTACTGAGTCATAAAGACAAGATAGTTTATTTAGGTGTGACGTATTCTATAATGGCTATGGAATTGAAGAAGGATTTTAGTAACAGATTTTTACTAATTTATTTAGCATGAGAAACTTGTATAACATTTTGGAAGTTCCTAACTTTTCACCAATGGACGTCGTAACACGTTCATTCCGCAGACTGGTTATGATTCATCATCCAGACCGCGCGGGTGGAAATCAAGAGTCGATGAAGTCAATTAATAGCGCATATGACGATTTGAAAAGATATAAAAGTTTATACGATAGTAAATTAAGAGAATACTTACAACCAGAAATTATGCAGGCATTCACAATAATCATGGCTGCCGGTTGGAGTTTTGAAAGTGCATATGCAACAACAGCGAGTAATTACTAAAATGGAAATTCAATTTGACTCTTCAGATTTTCAGGCTAAATTCGGCAAAATAATTAAAACGGCCGTTCCTGCGCTTTTAGAAAAAGGCTTAGGTCGAGCAATGTTAGATTTAATGAATGATTGTGTAATGGAAGTACCTACTGTTCCGTTGAAAGAAGGATGGCTTAGGGGTTCAGCTAGTATTTTTGTTCAGAATAAGTTTGTTAGTACAAGTGAAAATTTATCGAGAGCTAAAGCCGGTAAAGCGATACGTGCGTATGTAGAGAATGTAACAGCCGGAAGATTCGTGGGATTGATAGGATTCAATACGCCGTACGCTGCCAAAGTACACGAAGGAATAGATATGCATTTCACTGAGCCTAGTTCCGGCCCGAAATATCTGGAAAGTAAAATGATATCTAAACGAAATCATTATCTGACTGTTATCGCGAATACGATTAAGGAGGGTAATTAAATGCCCGATATAGAAGTGAGAGTGATTATGAAAAAGGGGAAGTTAATACTCAGAATAGATAATGAATCGTTTAAGAAAAGTGTATTAGGTGTAATCGAAGAAGATATTATGTCGCACGGTACGCTTCATAAAATCTTAAGGAGTAAATAAAATGTTAAAACAAATTACACAATACATCAAGAATCAAACTACCGGGTTCACGATAGGCACTAATTTATTTGCAGCATTCGCTCCTGTTGGTGCTCAAAGCGATGTAGTAATCATACGCGAGACCGGAGGAGCGCCTAACTTCTACCTCACTGACCAAGTGGAGAAGAGTATTCAGGTCTTATCGAGGGCCTCTAATTACTGGACAGCCGAAGCGAATGCAAAAAAAGTGTATGCTGTCTTACATGGTATAGCTGGGATAACGCTACCAGTAATCGATGGCGGTGCTTATTACATAAACACTGCTGAGGCGATAACCGCTCCTCAGAGTCTTGAACAAGACGAAAAGGGGCTTTTTCATATATCGACTAATTACATAATACGTATTCAAAACGTATAATTAAAAAAGGAGGAACAAATGATTAAGGACTTAGGACCGTGTTCAGTAATATTCAATAACGTTGATTTAGGCTCAACTAAAGGTGGAGTAAAATTCAAATTTACTGAAGAGAGTAAGCCGGTCAATGAAGACCAGAAGGGTGTAACGAATGTAGACGAGATTAAAGTAGGATTTTCTGCTTGTGAAGTAGAGGTACCTATGACACGCTCTACGTTGGGAAAATTATCTACAGTGATTAGTGGTTCTTCATATACTACTACCAGACTGCGTGTTAATAATCAAGTAGGTGTTTCAATGTACGATAACGCAGCGTTATTAGTTTTGAAACCACTTATCAATGGAGTAGCGTCTACGGACACTAAGGATTGGCTGAATATTCCAAAAGCTTATCCGAAAATTGATTTTGAATTAGTGTTCGATAATGAAGGACAGAGGGTTTACAAAACAATATTTAAAGGATTCCCGAATGCTTCAACAGGGTTAATCTGGTATTTAGGGGTATAAGGTTTTAACATTCACCTTTAATTAGGAGGAGATTCAAATGGCGAAATTAAGTAAGGAAGATGTAAAGCAGTTAGCCGAGCCGATTATTATTGAGGCCGGGATTCTAGGAGATAAAGAATATGTGGTAGAGAATATTACTACTGATATTCTGGATGCTGTAAATAAGTTAGCTCCGAAGGATATGGACAAGGATAAAGTTCCTATGGATGTGCCTGTCAAACAGTTAGCAGTACTTCTTGGAGTAAAATCTGAGACGTTGCAAAAGTTTGATTTACGCATTATAGGAAAAGTTTTAAGTTTCATTATGGACGAAGTAACTAAAGGATTGGATACAATAAAATCCCCTTCGTCGGCAGAGGTAAGACATTAGTCGTAATTGCTTCTGCCTTTCCAGGGTTCAGTTACAGAGAACTCCTGAACTTCGACGTTAGAGACTTAGCATTCTGGCTCAAGGAATCTAAAAAGAAATTGATTCAGAATCGCATGAGAGAAATTCAAAGCGCTCGACTAGCGATGGCAAGCGATAATGCTTACCAAGATATCATGACTGAATTAAGTAGTCAGCTAAATGAAATCGAAGTAGGAAAGGAAAAGATAATCAATGAAAGTTGGAGCGAACTTAAAAAGATTGGGAGGGGATAATGTTTGACGCTGGCAGTATTGTTGGACGTTTAGTTTTAGATACTTCAGGATTTACCAGTGCAGCAACTCGAGCCACTAATAAAGTGGAAAGCATTGGTCAAAGTGTTATATCAACTACGCGCCTATTATCACGTGCTGCCTCGGCCCTTACTTTTTTGGGTGCCGGAATTACGGCTCCTCTAATTCTCGCTTTCAAAAGCGCAGAGAAATATTCTAATTCCGCTCGGACTGAAATTGAGAAAATTAATAATGCAGTTATAGGATTCAGAGTTTCTATTGCAGAGAGTCTGTTACCTAT